>ERZ782914.430-NODE-430-length-12005-cov-5.661339_pt1 | contig 12005 bp, 11 predicted proteins | sample MGYA00375948_ERZ782914 | MGnify/ENA primary metagenome ERZ782914 (study PRJEB29894, sample SAMN03576417) | human skin metagenome | biome: human skin; feature: left retroauricular crease; material: organic_material | host: Homo sapiens | place: Italy: Trento...
CAGTTGAAATCACCCGCGATATGCTTATAGGTGAGATTATCCAAGCTAAGCCAGAAACTATAAATACACTACTAATGGCCGGTATGGGATGCATAGCTTGCCCATCTTCACTATATGAAACATTGGAGGAAGCTTGCATGGTTCACGGTATGGACTGTGAATACCTACTTGACCAATTAAATAGTTAAACTCGAAGTTTTTACTTCGAGTTTTTTTATATTTCAATATATCTATTGTCAATGCTTAAATCAAATAAAAATCTTATAAAACTTTCTTTATATCTTACAAAATTTTCATCTTTTATAAGCTTTATCACTTCATCTAGGCTAGCCCACTTGGCATCTGATACTTCTTCTTTTTGTAATACTAAAGTACTTAAATCTATATCCTTATTAATCAAATAAAAGTCATCGAATCCTAGATGGAAATTTGCCGTTAAAATAGGTCTAATATTTTTAAAATCAATATCTATGCCAAGTTCTTCAAAAAGTTCTCTTTGTGCTCCCATAGAAGAAGGTTCTTTGCTTATAACTGCTCCTCCACAGGTCACATCCCAAAGACCAGGCATTTTTTTATTTAAAGTTCTTTGCTGGATTAAAAGCTCACCTTTGCTATTAAATATGCACACATGCACAACCATCCTATAATATCCTCTAGGTTGAGCAGAACCCCTTATATAGGTTTTATCAGTTTTTTGTCTATTTTCATCGTATAAATCCATTATCTCCATGACATCACTCCTAGCTTATTCTTACCCATATTAGCTTAGCATATTAGATATTTAGTAAATATATTTAAAAAATCCTAGCCTAAGCTAGGAACAGCTTGTTGACAAAGTAAAAATCCAAAAAGAAAGCGTGTCATACGGAAAAAATTGTCGAGTATTCAAATTGAAGAAATTCGATTAAAAATTGCACTGTTTGAGCGTATGCGAGTTTGCAATTTTTAGAATTTCGAAATTATGAATACTTCAATTTTTGTAGTCCGACTAAGCGTTTTTTGGATTTGTCTTCAGTCTCGGAAATTTTTAATTATTATTACTAATGGCATTTGTAAGTCTAGGTATAACTTGTTTTTTACGACTTAAAACTCCAGGAGCTGATATAGTACCATTTGTTACCTTGTTGCCAAATTCCTCTTCTACATCTTCAATGTGATTACCTACAACGAGTAGCTCACTCGTTTCATTAAATATGTCAGTTAGAACTAGGACAAAAGTTGATTCTCCATTTTTATGAATTTTATCTTCCATAAGTCCAACTATCTCTTCTCTAAGTGGCTCTAGTTCTTCTGGATTCATGGTCATTACTTGACCCACTCTTACATTTTCACCAGCTATGGTAAAAGTTTTTACGTCCCCTTCTACTATATCTTGAGGAGATTTTTCCTTTAGAGAGGTACCAGCCTTAAACATCTGATTTGCAAAATCTTCTACGTCAATGTCTGCAATTTTGCTCATTCTACTTACCATACGTCTATCTACATCAGTTGTAGTTGGTGACCTAAATAGCAAAGTATCAGATATTATTGCGGCACATAGGATGCCCGCAATTTCTCTACTTGGTCTAAGTCCACTTTCTAAATACATTTCTGATACTATTGTAGCCGTTGAACCAACAGGTTCAGCTCTAAAAAATAAAGGTGCAGTTGTAGAAATATTAGCAACTCTATGGTGGTCAATTATTTCTATGATTTCTGCTTGGTCAATATCATCAATTGACTGATTTTTTTCATTATGGTCAACTAAGATTAGTTTTTTCATCTTTGAAGATATAAGATGATACCTAGAGATTGATCCAACTACTTTTTTGTTACTATCAACAACTGGATATGATCTAAATCTTGATTTTCCCATACTATCTCTAACCTGGTCAATAGTGTCAGTTTCTAAGAAATATATCAAATCATCTGTAGTCATGACATGACTTACTGGTATTGTCATAGGAAGTAGTCGAGATGTCATAAATGTATTAAATTCTGTAGATAATATTGTTACATTGTTATTATAAGCATAGTCCTTAAGGTCTTCGTCCATGGTAGAACCATTTGTAAGAATTATTAGAGAAGCCTTTCTAGTGATTAGATACTCAACATAATCTGTCCTATTGCCCAATATAACTATTTCATTTTCGCCAAAATATGAATCAAAGTCTGGGTCATCATCATTCATAGCCATGACAGTCATCTTTCCTTCTAGTCTGCTAGGTTCTTTTGGCATTACTAGAGTTTTTGCTTTCAAGACATCTATAATATTTTCTACTGGGGTATTTGCCCTACCTATTATCTGATCATCCCAAACATCCATATATGACTTGGTAATATTTGATAATGAAGCTATCCCTATTAATTTCCCTTTATTATCTATTACTGATAGAGAATTTGTAAGTCCCTCTTGGAAAATATTCCGTGCTGTCCTAACAGGAATTGATGGATCTACAGCATAGGATTTATCTATATTTATATCTTTTACTTGTAAAAGCATAGATTCTTTTAGTTTAGGTGGTTCTAGATTAAAATAATCTAAAACAAATTTACTTTCTTGGTTAACTTTTCCTAGTCTAATAGGAATTGCATTAACATCTCCTTGTCTATTTTTTAGATCAGCATAGGCAAGACTTGCAACTATAGAGTCCGTGTCTGGATTCTTGTGTCCAGTAATATATACAGTTTCTTTCATTATGTCTCCTTAAATAAATTCAACTTTTAGCATCTCAATTTTATATCTATCGACCTTATCTACTATTATATTTATATTACAAACATTAATCTTATCCCCTTCTACAGGGATTCTTGAAAGGTGATCTATGACATAACCACCTATAGAGTCATTTTTGATTTCTTTTATATCTAAGTTAAAGTACGCATTAAAATCACTTAAATGTATGGATGGATTTACTAAGTAGGTATTTTCGTTTACCTTAAAAATATCTTCATCATCAGTGTCATATTCATCATCAATTTCACCAACTAGTTCTTCAACTATATCTTCAATTGAGACAAGTCCACTAGTTCCCCCATACTCATCAATGACTACAGCAAGGGATACATTTTCGCTTCTCATATTAGTAAATAGGTCAAATATGTGCATATTATCATATACATAGAAAGCTGGTCTAATAATTTCTGCTAAATCTAAATCCTTGCCACAAGCAATAGCAGAAACTATATCTTTCATATGTAAAATGCCTACAATATTATCTATATTTTTACCATAAACAGGTATTCTAGAATGATTAGTTTCTATTAATAGTTCATTTAATTCATCCAAAGTGCAATCAATTGATATAGCTTCCATATTTGTTCTCGGAGTCATAATGTCAGATACATCGGAATTTCCAAATTCAAATACATTATTTATCATTTCACTTTCTTCGTTGTTGATGACACCTTGCTCTTCAGAAACATCAACTATAGTTTTTAAATCTTCTTCTGTAACTAAGCTTGTTTCTTCCTTTTCACCTATAAGAGCTTTCGATATAGCTCCAGTAATCTTTCCTAGAATAAAATTTATCGGCTTTAAGATTATATCACAAAATCTAATAGGTCTTGAAACTTTTAAAGCAAGTTCTTCGCTATTTGCACTAGCAATATTTTTTGGTGTTACCTCACCAAATATAAGTATGACTATTGTAAGTATTACTGGAGAAATAACTGCCCCCCTAGGACCCATAACCTCAGTAAAAAAAATAGTTGCAACAGTTGTAGTTACAATATTTACTATATTATTTCCTATGAGAATAGTAGTTAAGACAGATCCTATATTTTCTGATAATTTTCTTACCAAAGGAGCCTTTGCTACTCCATTATTTTCCATTTGTCTAATTTTAAATATATTTACACCTGTAAGAGCTGTTTCCGAAGATGAGAAAAAGGCTGATAAAAAAATTCCAATTATTATTACAATTAATCGGATAATATTTGCATTACTCATATGTCCTCCTAGGGATATTATAATGTATGATCATTAAAAAATAAAGAACTTTAGCGAATTTTAATTTTTTGCGTATAATAGCCTTGTATAAAAAAATATTAGGAGGAAATATGGCACTTGAATCGTTTAACGAACGTAGATTTAAACTAAGTGAACATGGTACAGATACTCGTACTGAAATCATGGCTGGCATAACAACATTTATGACAATGAGCTACATCCTAGCTGTAAACCCAACAATTCTTTCTGATGCAGGAATGGATGGAGGTGCAGTATTTACTGCAACTATACTTGCTTCAATAATCGCAATGTTGTGCATGGCTTTTTATGCAAATATGCCTTTTGGTCTATCAGCAGGTATGGGACTAAATGCATTTTTCACTTATACAGTAGTTATGCAAATGGGAATGAGTTGGCAATTCGCACTAACAGCAGTATTTATCGAAGGCATTATTTTTATAATTTTATCTTTTACTGGTATACGCGAATCGTTATTTAATGCAATTCCACTAAATCTTAAAAAAGCAGTATCAGTTGCTATAGGTTTATTTATTGCCTTAATTGGATTGATAAATGGTGGTATTGTTGGAGTTGGTGAAATCTCTCTAGAGCTTTCAAACATAGCATCTGCCGAAGGATTTGTATTCTTTTTTGCACTTATAGTAATGATAGTACTAACAGCAAGAGGTGTTAAAGGCGCCCTACTATGGGGAATCTTAGCTTCAACTATAGTTGGACTTATCACAGGAGTAACACATTTGCCAAAAGGAAATACTATAATGTCCCTACCACCAACAATAAAACCAATTGCATTTCAATTAGACTTTTCTAACATTTTTTCTTTTGAAATGTTCTCAGTTTTATTCTCATTTTTATTTGTAGATATTTTTGACACCCTAGGAACCCTAACTGGAGTTGCTACAAAAGCAAAAATGCTTGATAAAGACGGTAATCTGCCTGACGGATCAAAAGCTCTATTATCAGATGCAGTAGGTACAACATTAGGCGCTTTGTTAGGAACATCTACAATTACAACCTTTGTTGAATCATCTGCAGGTGTAGCAGAAGGTGGAAGAACAGGTTTAACAGCCCTATCAACAGCAGCATGCTTTGCAATTGCAGCATTTTTCTTCCCACTATTTTCTATAATCCCTGCTCAAGCAACAGCCGCAGCTCTAGTAGTAGTAGGATTATTTATGCTATCAACAGTAGTAGAAATTAACTTCTCCGACATCACAGAAGCTTTCCCAGCTTTTATGACAATACTAATGATGCCTGCAACATACTCTATAGCCGAAGGTATATCTTTTGGAATGATATCATATGCAGGTATTAAATTACTAACAGGTCGAGGCAAAGAAGTAAGTCCACTTGTTTATGGTCTTGCTATAATATTTTTACTAAGATATATAGTTCCAGTGTTATTGTAGGAACTAAAAAAGATTGCCAATTCTTTATGGCAATCTTTTTTAGTCTTATAATTTATCTCTAACGGATTTGATTTTTTCTTCCATGTGGGCGTCTTTGTCACGTCTATCATCCATTTTTATTACAGAATAAACTCTCTTTGCACCAGCATCAAAAACTTCTTCTTGCATTTGTCTAACAACTTTTAATAATTCGTCTGGGTCCCCCTCAAGAACTGTGCCCATAGGGTTTAGCTCATGCTTTATTCCAGATTCTTTGAGTATTTTACTAGCAGCTGCTACATATTTACTAACAGATGTAGACTCAGTTCCAATGGGTACCAAGGTTAATTCAAGTATGGCCATAAATTCCTCCTATAAATTAGATTTATAAAATGCCTTATAGATCTTATAAGCTTCGTAGTGGTCTTCTATGCCAGCTAATTCTCTTATTGAATGCATGGCAAGGATTGGTTCACCTACATCAATTGATGTTATTCCAAGTCCTGCTGACGTGATTGGCCCTATAGTTGAGCCGCCCCTCTTGTCATTTCTATTGTGGAACTTTTGTATCTTAGATCCTATAGAATTTGCTAGATCAATTAATCTTGCGTTTGATTCAATGCTTGATGAATACGCTCCATTTGCTGCAATTTTTATCACAAGACCCCCATTCATCTTTATAGGATTTGTCGGATCGTGATATTCTTTAAAGTTTGGGTGAACTGCATGAGCTTGATCGGCAGATATTAGGTAGGAATTTGCCAAAGCAATATAAAAATCTTCTTCACTTAGACTATAATTTAAACATAGTCTTTTTAATGTATCTCTTAAAAATGGTGATGATGCACCAGTTGAAGTTCTTGAACCTATTTCTTCATTGTCATTTAATACCAAGACGTTATTTTTATCAGCTTTGCTAGCACAAATTGCCATAAGTGATGCATGGACTGATCCTAGGTTATCAATACGACCAATTTGATACATGTTATTGATAATAGAACCTTTTTGCCTGTCATATAAAGCTAAGTCAAAGTCTAATATTGAAAGAGGATTAATATTTAATTCATTAGCTAATAATTTTTCTATATATCCACCTTCAAAGTCTTCATAAATTGTCTGGATAATCGGATAAAGCCTATCTTGCGGATTTATTTCAAATCCACTATTTATCTCTCTATTCATATGGATAGCGGCATTTGGGATAGTTAATAGGTCCTTATCAATATTTACAAGGCTTGTTTTAATTTTACCATCCTCTTTATAGGAGACTTTACCCGCAAGAGATAGAGTACGATCTAGCCAAGTTGAATAAATCATACCGCCATAAGGTTCGATATTTAATTTTAAATACCCACTGTCAGTCATTTCGGCATTGGATTTTATTTTAAATGTAGGACTATCTGTATGAGATCCTATAATATCAAAACCTTTTTTTAAATTATCACCCACAGTAAATGCAATAAGAGCTGTATCACTTCGACTTACATAGTATTTACTATGTTTTTCTACCTCCCATTTTTCATTTTCCTTTAGCTCTTTAAATCCATTTTCCTTTAGGATATTCTTTGCATTTTCTACTGCAAAATAATTTAAGGGACTACTGTCAATAAAGTTTATTAAATCTTTACAAAATTCTAAACTATTCATACTTATATCTTACCCATTTTTAGATCTTGGTCCTAATATAAGCAGGTCAACCTTTGACTATTTTTCTTTTAGTCTTATAATATAAATAATAAGTTTTACATAAATTGGATGAAGGAGTTAAGATGAAAGAATTACAAGATAAAATTCTAGACGAAGGCATTGTTCTGGGCCATGATATATTAAAAGTAGATTCATTTTTAAATCAACAAATAGATGTAGAGTTGATTTCTAAGATGGGCAAAGAATTTGCTGAACATTTCAAAGATAAAAAAATTGATAAGGTCTTTACTGTAGAATCTTCTGGTATAGCTCCAGCCCTTGCAACGGCAAGCGAGCTAGGTGTGAAATGCGTCTTTGGCAGAAAAAAACAATCTCTAACAACTAGTGAAGAAGTTTACCACTCAAGTGTATTTTCATTTACTAAGCAAGTTATGAATGAATTGATTGTAAATAAAGAGTTCATAAGTGAAGGTGAAAATGTACTAATGATTGACGACTTCCTTGCCAATGGCCAAGCTGCAAAAGGAATGATTGCCATAATCAGACAAGCTGGTGCAAATCCTGTTGGTTGTGGCATTGTTATAGAAAAATCTTTCTCAAATGGACGTTCAATCATTGAAGATATGGGAGTTGAAGTTTATTCCCTAGCAAGAATAAAAAGTCTTTCAGAAGACGGCATAGAATTTGAAGAAAACTAAAAAGGTAGAGGGTTTAATTAATCCCTACCTTTTTAGTTTATCCAATCTATAAATCCCAATGGCGTATATCTTTGCTATATCTAGCAAGTCATCTATGTCTATCCACTCATCTGGTAAGTGGGCTATGCCATTTTGCCCCGGAAATGATGGGCCAAAACCAATTACATTGGGGCAATAGTGGGCATAGGTCATTCCTGTTGTTGTATTTGGACTGATATTATCTCCAGTGTAATCGTTATAGGCTTGGTTTAGCCTTGACACTAGAAGAGAGTCCCTTGATTCTCTACTAGGTCCATAATATTTTACCATATTTACATTTAAATCCTTGGCTTTATCTTCTATTTTCTTTGTCAAATCATCTATTTCTATTTCTGGTGTAGATAGAACTAATTTTATGGTAGAATTATTTTTTTCTGCAAGTTTTACAAGTATTTGACCAAAGATCCTATCTTCCAAATCTAAGTCCAGTTTTTCTATAATTTTGTCTTTATCACTTAGGAAATTTTCATAAAATTGTTCTAATCCATCTCCTGTGATTTCAAATTCTGCTCTTCCTCTTTCTGCAAATATTGCCGGAAATTTGTTGTCTGGAACAAAACCCATAATAGGCGGCTTTTCGCATTCAAGATAGTATTTAAGGTCACTCATACCAGATTCTTCATCAGACCCAAATACCATTCTTACTTGATGGTTAAATGAATGTCCTAAATTATTAAGAGCTAGCAAACCATAAAAACTAGCCATGGCAGGTCCCTTATTATCCAAAGCCCCCCTACCATAAATCCTATTATCTATAATTTTTCCAGCAAATGGTGGGTAAGTCCACATTTTTTCATCACCAGCAGAAACCACATCAAGGTGAGCTAATATTCCAATATACTTATCACTATTCCCTAGGCTACTATAGGCCATATGTTCTCCTACAAATTTAGTATTAAGTCCTTCTCTTTTTGAAATTTCCATGGCTTTTTCTAGGGCTTTTTTAGGATATATGCCATATGGAGCACCATTTTCTGCCTTTGCTTTGACACTTGGAATTTCTATAAGACTTATTATGTCATTAATTAGATCACCTTTTAATCTATCAATTTCATCTATTAATTTATTTTCAAATTTACTTAAATTTTTCATGATCACCTTCTAGTTGACATATATTTTTCAAACCACTGATTACTTGCTTTTTCTATAATAGTCATACCATCAATATTTTTTGCAAGATATATTGTAGGCTTTTTAGCTTCTGATGCGTAGACAAAAGAGAATTCTTTAGTATTAGTTGCTGCTCCCATTTTCCCATTTTTGTCTATAGCAATAATCGATAAGTCAGAAATTTCTCTTTTTGATTTTAATTTCCTATCTATTTCTTTCATGGCTTTATCACAAGCTTTATTTGCATCAAGGCCATCTTTGACATTTCTTACAACTTCATAGCTTATAAGGTGTCTCATAAGATCTTCTCCCATACCTGTTGCTGCAGCTGCTCCGTACTCGCTATCAGCATAAAATCCCGATCCTACCAATGGACTATCTCCAACTCTGCCTGGATGTTTCATAAATAGACCTGAGGTAGAAGTTCCAACAGAAATATTTTTCCTATTATCCAAAGCACAGACACAAACTGTATCTGCCGCATCATAATCTGACCCATTGTAGGCAGAAAGATTGGTATGATAGTCTTCTCTTAGACGGTCGTAGTATTTATCTTTGGCCCTAGCTGTTAACATATTACATCTTTCGAAACCATTTTTATCAGCGTATGCTTCTGCGCCACTACTAGCTAAGATATTATTGTAATTTTCTTTTGATAATTTTATAGCAAGATCAATTGGATTTTTGATATTTTTTACAGCCATAATGGCACCGATGTCAAAAGTATCTCCATCCATAAAACCAGCATCTAATTCAACTTCCATATTTCTATTTGGCAATCCTCCATAGCCTACCGATTTGAAAAATGGATTGTCTTCCACGTCATTTATAGCTATTTTTATAGCTTCTTTGCTAGTCGCACCTTCCTTAAGAAGATTATTTGCTTTCTCCAGGCCATTTTTTACCATGGCCCAAGTTCCAATTATTGCCCACATATCAGCCTCCTATTTGATCCAAAACTTTTCTAGCTTCTTTTACCTTGTCAAAACTTGTCACATATTTACCCTTGGAAGGTATTTCTAGGTCGGATTTATAAGTGATATTGGATTCTTTTTTAACCTTGGCAGACATATGGAAATTTGATATCTTGGTCTTTTCATAAATCTCTCTTATATTGCAAGCATCTACTCCAGATCCAGCCATAATTTCGATTTTATCTCCGTATTCTTCTTGGATACGGGAAAGCAATTCTATACCTTCAGATGCTGTTGACATCTTGCCAGAAGTTAAAATTCTTATTACCCCCATGTCAATTAATTGGCCAATAACTTGAGCCCCATCTTTTGAATAGTCAAAGGCCCTATGTAAGGCAATCGGATATGGTTTTGCCAAGTCTACTACTTCTCTAAGCAAGTCTATGTCTAGAGAACCATCTTCTTTTATGGCTCCAAAAACAAAGCCATCTATAGGATATTTTTTGTAGGATTTAATTGCTTGTTTTATTTGTTTTATTTCATCCTCATCATAGGTAAAATCACCATCGCGCGGTCTTAGCATTACAAATTTTTCTATTTTTTCATTATTACAGGCATAGGAAACTAGTCCCAAGTCCGGACTTAATCCGTCAGCAAATAAAGCAGAACAAATCTCAACCCTATCTGCTCCTCCCTTTACTGCATTGTCAAAGGATTCTAGCGAATCTATACATATCTCAAGCTTCATCTGCTAACCTCAATCCAAATCTTTGCCATGGTTTTAGGAAATCTATTATAAAAATTTCATCTTCTACTATATGACCAACAACATTAGTAAGACCATTATTTATCATATCCTTTTTTGCTATTTGTAGCTCCCCTGTATAGTGGCCATATCCATTACCGTCGATTAGGACATCTCCTTTTTTGATTATTTCTGGTGTATTTACTTGTGGGAAATCACTGCCATTGTATTTAACCCTAGATTGGGATGAACGGATGAGATGGTCAGATACATCTCCCCTGTACAAATGTTCTTCCTCAAGAACTATTTTTCTCATTATATCAGTAATTTTATCTTCCAACTTGACATCAAAAACTACCTTTGTTAGGTCAACCTTTGATAGTTTTTCAAGCTCATCTGCTCTAGCATAGGAGTTTGAAATCAATATATCGTCAATATTATCCATGGCTACATAATGTTTTAATTGAACATCGATAGGAAGATTCCTGTGCATTTCAAGGGTTGGGAGCCTATCATCTACTGGCCATGGTCCAAAGGCTTCTTTGTTTTGGCTAGTTATAAAGGCTGCTGTTCTTAGTTTATACTGGTTGAACTTTTCTGTTGTCTTGTAGAAAAAATCAAGAGATAGACCTGTATAATTGTGTGGGTAGAAGTTGTGGCAGCCTATCAAATTGTATTTATTTGGCTGGTAGTCCATGATTGCATCAATCATATGGTTATCAATGCTCATATTTATTTCCACCTTAAGATTCTGATCATTATGGGTCATAGAAGCTTCTGGAAATCCATTGAAGCCTCCATCAAGCCTAATCCCATCTACATAAATTTCATTAAAAAATGAATAGTCACCTGCCTTTACTCCAAGTTTGTCAAATACTGCTGGATTGACATCAACTATAATCTCATAGCCAAGGTCCTTGGCAAATTTATTAATCTCAACAAATTTATCTTTTCTCTTCTTATCTTCTAAATCATCAAATTCTATCAATGATGAGAAAATCCTTCTAAAACCCTTGCTATAGGCAAGTTTCAAATATTCTTTCAGTTCATTAGTATCAGATTTATCTGGGTATATGGATATGCCTAAACGTCTCATTTTCAATTCTCCTTTTAAATTCCTATATTATATCTACCCTCATTATATATTTATCATATTATAAAGTTGAACTCTGGTAAAGTATCCAATAATAGTTTATAATAATATTAAATATTCATAAATGGAGGAGTACTTATGAAAAGATTTTATTTATTTTGTAGTGCAGGCATGTCTACAAGTTTATTAGCTAGCAAAATGGATAAGATTGCTAAGGAAAATAATATAGATGTAGAAGTTAAAGCTTTCCCAGAAGCAAAGCTTGATGAAATTATTGCATCTTTTAATCCAGATGAGATTTTATTAGGACCACAGGTTCGCCATATAGAAGCTAAAGTTAAAGAGAAATACGGCAAGGATAGACCTGTTATGGTAATCGATACTGAAGATTACGGAAATATGAATGGTGAACGCGTACT
>ERZ782914.433-NODE-433-length-11944-cov-44.872992_pt1 | contig 11944 bp, 9 predicted proteins | sample MGYA00375948_ERZ782914 | MGnify/ENA primary metagenome ERZ782914 (study PRJEB29894, sample SAMN03576417) | human skin metagenome | biome: human skin; feature: left retroauricular crease; material: organic_material | host: Homo sapiens | place: Italy: Trento...
TCATGAAAGTGTCACGCAGTGGACACCTGGACGCATTCCTCCGGACACCTCGGGGGAATCAGCTTCACATCTGGCGTGAGGGCTGCGTCCCGATAGTCTGGACACGTCGTCGACAGGCAAGGAGGAGCATGACCCAGCAACCGCTCACCCAACGCTCCAATGAATACCTCACCCCTGACACGGCATCGTTTGCCGAGCTGTTGAGCAGCATGGCTCCTCAGATGTGGCCGCCAGCGTCCATCGACTCCTCGGCTCCGGAGATGAGACGTCACGGCACCTCCATCGTCGCGGTGAAGTACACCCAGGGTGTCGTCATCGCCGCACATCGGCGCAGCGCCCTGGGACACGTCATCACCCAGCAGGACATCGGCCAGGTGATCAGCTCCACCGCGAGTCACGCCGTGACTGCCATGGCCGGACCCAGCGGTCTCGTCTTCGAGACGATGCGCCTGTTCACCATCGAGGTGGAGCATTTCGAGAAGGTCGATGGCCATCGTCTGTCCCTGGATGGTCAGGCAGCACGACTGTCCAATCTGGTACGCGTCACCAACACCCCCACCTCGGGTGGAATCCTCGTGACGCCGATCCTCGCCGGATGGGACGAGGACCGTCATCGCGCCCGCATCTTCAGCTACGACGTCACCGGTGGACGCATCGAGGAGGCCTCCTTCGCCTGCGCCGGCAAGGGGATGATCTTTGCCAAGAACCATCTGAGCAGTGCCAACCTGGCTGCGATGAGCCAGGCCCAGGCGATTCACATGACCCTGCAGGCCGTTCACGCTGCAACTGCCGACGATCCGGTGCCCAGCCTTGCCGATGCCGTCGTCCCCGAGGTGCGCATCATCGACCCCAGTGGGATCACCACCCCGGACACGACCCAGGTGCGACGCTGGCTCAAGGACCTGGTGGACGCACACACCATCGGGGCCGACACGGCCGCCGCCACACCGCGGACACATCCCACTGACGACACCTCCAACCCGACAGACGCCACCTCCGACGCGGCCACGAGCGAGGACCCCGCCGAGCTCGAGCACACAACTGACGATGCGTCATCCCTCGCCAGTGGCGAGGATTCTGGTGGCGAACACCAGGAAGGGGCCTCCGGCCAGACGCATAGCCCCCATGAGGACGGTCTGGACCAGAACACGTCGAAGAAGTCACGTACCACGTCTGAGAAGATGCGCGAGTCTGAGAAGCTGCACGGGTCTGAAAAACTGCATGGGGAGGACCGATGAGCACACCGTGGTACGTGCCGCCACAGCAGTGGGTGGACGATCGTCATCGTTTTCTGCACGAGGCCCTGGCCCCCCATCTGCCACTGGTCGTGGCCCAGTGCGCCAGCGGAATCGCCCTCGTGGGCCCGCAGGTGTCCGCGCAACTGCATCGCACCGGGGAGATCCTGGGTGGCATCGGGATGGCTGCCGTGGGCAAGTTCAGCGAGATCGAGATGCTTCGCATCGCTGGGATTCGACAGGCGGACATCTCGGCATATCTGTACTCCCGCACCGATGTGCACGCACAGTCCCTGGCCAGCTGGTACGGCCGGCATCTGGGAGCCGCCTTCGCCGACCCGACGACCAAGCCCTACGAGGTGCAGATGGCCCTGGCCGAGCTGGGAACGACGAGTCAGACCGATGCCATCTTCACCATCGACGCCGATGGCACCGTGAGCGAGTCCGTCGGTCCAGTGATCCTTGGTGCCGACGAGGATCGAACCACGAGGCTGCAGGCCGATCTCACCGAGCAGCAGCCGCTGGACGAGGTGGTCCACACTGTGACAACACGTCTCGGCGTCCCGGTGGATCAGATGGAGGTTGCACTGCTGGAGCGCGGGCGCACTCCCCGAGCATTCCACCGTGTCGATCCAGGCACGGATCTGCGGCAGCCGTGACGAGCAACAGCATGGTGAACCGGACTCACCATCGAGCCCATCGAACTCGCACCGAGAAAGGAGATGCGGACATGGCACGTGTCAATAGTGAAATGGTGATTGCGATTGACGGGCCCAGCGGTTCGGGCAAGTCGTCGACCTCGCGCATGGTTGCCACCCGGTTGGGTCTTGCGCATCTGGACACCGGCTCCATGTATCGCGCACTGGCCTGCGCCGTGTCCCGAGCCGGAATCAACCCCCAGGACGAACCTGACCGGGTCATCGATCTGGCAGGCAGCGCCGACATCAGGGTGGACACCCGGCCTGGTCGCGACACGGTGGTCATCAATGGGGTGAACGTCACCGAGGAGATTCGCGACCCGCGTACCAGCGCCCGGGTCTCCGCAGTTGCCACGATCCCACAGGTGCGGGTGCTGCTCGTGGAACGAATGCGCGACATCGTCGAACGGAACGATCGGCGGATCGTCGTCGAGGGGCGAGACATCACCACCGTCGTGTGTCCCGATGCGCAGGTGCGGGTGCTGCTCGTGGCCGACCCCGCCGTGCGGATGGCTCGACGCGCCCGTGAGCTGGGTGACGACGTGGACCAGACGCAGATGCACGACCAGATCGTTCGTCGCGACCGGGACGACGCCACCGTCAGTCAATTCGAGACGCCGGCCCCGGGAGTCACCCTCATTGACTCCACCTCGTTGGACCTGGACGAGGTCGTTACCAAGGTGGTGGCACTCACTGAGCAGGTGGGGTGAAATCCCCCAGGCACAGAGCTGCCAACCTCACTGCGATCATGTAAATTGAGCTAGTTGTTCGTCGACCAGGAGTACGACATGCCCTTCGAAGATGAGTCCATCGCCTCTGCCCGGGCTGCTGATGCCCCTGACGTTTCGATCACCGAGACTCGGGAAGCTGACGCGCCAGCCGAGGAGGAGCTTCCCCGACCGGTCGTCGCCGTCGTGGGGCGGCCCAATGTGGGCAAGTCCACACTCGTCAACCGAATTCTGGGACGCCGCGAGGCCGTCGTGCAGGACACCCCTGGTGTGACCCGGGACCGGGTCTCCTACGACGCCGAATGGGCGGGGCACGATTTCGTCCTCGTCGACACCGGCGGCTGGGCCTCGGACGCCCACGGCCTGGCGGCCCGGATCGCCGAGCAGGCCGAGCTCGCCATCTCCACCGCAGATGCCGTCCTGCTCGTCGTCGACGCGACCGTCGGCACCACCGATGAGGACGAGGCCGTGGTGCAGGTGTTGCGTCGTAGCCACAAGCCGGTGGTTCTGGCCGCCAACAAGGTTGACGACATGCACACCGAGATCGAGGCGGCCGCCATGTGGAATCTCGGCCTGGGGGAGCCGCACCCGGTCTCGGCGATCCACGGACGAGGCTCCGGCGATCTGCTCGACGCCTTGGTGGACGTGCTGCCGGAACGCGCTGCAGCCCCGGTCCTGGTCGGTGGTCCACGCCGGGTGGCCATCGTGGGCAAACCCAACGTCGGAAAGTCATCGCTGCTCAATCGGTTGGCCCGTCAGGACCGCTCGGTGGTCTCCGACATGTCCGGCACCACCGTCGACCCGGTGGACGAGGTCGTGGCGGTCGGGGGAGTGCCGTACCGGTTCATCGACACCGCAGGGCTGCGCAGACGCGTCAAGGAGGCCTCCGGTCACGAGTTCTACGCCTCCCTGCGCACCCAGACCGCCATCGAGCGAGCCGAGGTGTGCATCGTCGTCATCGACGCCTCCGAGCCGATCAGTGACCAGGACATGCGCATCCTCAACATGGTCGAGGAGGCCGGGCGTGCCCTGGTCGTCGCCTACAACAAGTGGGACCTCACCGACGAGGAGCGTCGCCGGTACCTGGAACGCGAGATAGAACGGGACGTGCAGGCCTTCGCCTGGGCCCCGCGGATCAACATCTCCGCCCTCAAGGGGAGAGGCGTCGACAAGCTGTCCAGGAACATCGAGACCGCCCTGCACGGGTGGGAGACCCGGGTGTCGACCGGCAAGCTCAATGCCTTCCTCGGACGACTCACCGCGTCCCATCCGCACCCGGTGCGCGGCGGCAAGCAGCCTCGCATTCTCTTCGGCACCCAGGCCCACAACTGTCCACCGACCTTCGCCCTGTTCACCAGTGGTGTCATGGACGACAGCTACGTGCGTTTCATCGAACGCCGGCTTCGTGAGGACTTCGGATTCGAGGGGACGCCGGTTCAGGTGGAGATCAGGCCCAGGGAACGCCGTGGCGGACGCGGCAGGCCGACCAGTTGAGAGCTCACGCTGCTGCCCGGCGGAGTCGATTTGTCGTAGCCGATGAAAGTACGCTAATGTTCTTCTTCGGATTCACAAACGAGTCCATCGGGCTGTAGCGCAGTTTGGTAGCGCACTTGACTGGGGGTCAAGGGGTCGCAGGTTCAAATCCTGTCAGCCCGACAAGAAGCCGCCCGAGCACGCAATGACGCGGCGCGGCACAGGCCACGACATGTGGCCGGAGCAGATACCCCAAGCTGTTACTCACGGATCACCCATACAAGTCATGGTCTTTGCCCACCCGGCAGCAACGGCCACATCACTGGCTGCGTTCACCAGGGCGTCGCGCGACGAACCGCCAGGTGAGGACCACCAGCAGCACCACCCCGATCACGAGCTCGATCCACCCGGCAGTCCTGAGCGCCACCGCGTCGGATGGCCTCAACCAGTCCCGAGCGGGTAGCAGATTCATCACTGGCTCGGCGATGAGCCCCCCTGGCACGAGCAGGGACGCGGCAAAACCCCAGCCGTCGGCCCTACGCATGACCCAACCTGCGACACCCAGCAGGAGACCATCCCCCAGTGCCGCCACGAACCAGTACAGATTGGACAACACGTCCGACCAGTCGAAGAAACCTATGGCCCATCCAAGGAGGTAGTGGACCGCCAAGGCCAGTTCGCCGCAGACAATCGCCCAGAGAGCAGCCTGCCACCATCGCCGCCCCCAACTCCAGCCCGCGAAGATGAGCAGGAGAGCCCACACGGCTCCGTTGGTGAGATAGCTCAGGACCAGACGAGTCACCAGAAGCGGTTGGACGTCGACGACGCTCAGATCCTCAGGCGACTGAAGGTTGGTGAGCAAGGACACAGTGGCGAGGATGACGGCAGCGAGGATGCCCTGCACCGGGGAACGCTTCACGCGACCATCCTTGCACACGACCCATGCACCCAGGGCCGGAGGCAGCCGGCATCGAGATGCCGTTGGGACCGGCCAATGCGGCCGGGGAACCCCGGGGGCATGTGCCCTCGGGCTGTTTCCGGGCCCGACCGGCCATGCGGCCCGGGGAACCCCATCGTCGGTCTCGCAGAACCTTTTGTGGGGGTGAGCCTGACACTGATCTCCCATGCCTGAGAAGGCAGTTGCCTGGCACCGTACGGCACCAGGCAACTGACGATCGATCAACCGATCACATACATGTGACAGTCACTGCGAGGTACTGGCATTCTCCCGCGCGACGGCCATCTTCTTGACGCGGCTGTAGACCCCCCACGTCATGAGGGCGATGACGATGAGGCCGACGTACTCGGCGTAGTTGCCGTAGGAGGAGTCGCCGACGACGTCGAGCACGGAACCATTCCCAGTGGCGACGACGACACCGGCGTAGATGACGCCCATGATGGCCTCACCCACGATGAGGCCGGTCGCCAGCAGCACACCGGTGCGTTTCTTGCCCTCGACGTCACCCCCGGCCCGCTGGGCCCACCTGTCGTAGCCCACACCGAGCAGGGCACCGATGGGGATGGCCACCGACGTCATGATCGGCAGGTACATGCCCATGCCCACGGCCAGCGGCGAGAGGTGCATGCGATCGGTGAAGTGCCCGAGCAGCTCGTCGACGATGATGGCACCGACACCGATGAGCACGCCCAGCCCGATGAGGTTCCACTCAAGATTGCCACCGAACACACCCTGGGCCAGCGACGACATGAGTCCAGCCTGGGGAGCCGCCAAGGCAGTCTTGGGATCGGCTCCGGGAGCTCCCTGGAAGCCGAAGGCCTGGTGCATGAGGCTGAGCACCGGCGGAATGATGGCCGAGCCGAAGATCACGCCGATGATGAGCGCCACCTGCTGCTTCCAAGGGGTGGCGCCGACCAGCTGGCCCGTCTTGAGGTCCTGCAGGTTGTCGTTGGAGATCGTCGCCATGCCGAACATGATCGCCGCGGTAAACAGGGTGTACGCCACCAGCACCTTGGACTCCTCCACACCGGTGGCATGGTGGGTGGCACGGATGATGAGGGCGGTGAGGATGACCACGAGAATGCCGACACCCGAGACAGGGGAGTTCGAGGCACCGATGAGCCCAGCCATGTAGCCACAGATCGAGGCAACGAGCAGCCCCACCAGCAGGATGAAGACGATCGTCACGAGGATGAGGCCGGAGATCCCGCCATGCACGGCTGTGTCGCGCAGGAAGTCCCACAGCAACAGGCCGATCGGGATGAGCGAGGCGATGACGGCGAGCAGCACGACACCCATCGGCAGATCACGCTCGGTGAGGTCGACGGTCTGACCAGCACGCTGCTTGCGGTGCGAGACGAGGGCTTCCTTGATACCGCGAATGATCGGACCGAGAATCTTGAGCAGGGTCCACACTGCTGCGACCGCCATCGTTCCAGCACCGACGAACCTCACCTGGTGGGCGAAGACACCGTCGATCATGTCGATGGGCTTGCCATGCATCTGCCAGGGAAGCACGAACCCGTAGGAGATGACGACGCCGACGAGCATGGCAACACCCACCGTCAGGCCGACGAGGTGCCCCACGCCCAGGAGAGCCATGGACAGTCCGGCACCGATGTAGGTGCTGGTGTTGCCCACCTTGAAGTTCTTGCGAATCTCACCCTTGACGACGCCGAGGTACGTCCCGACGAGGTACAGGGCCGAGGCGATGGATCCCATGATGATGACCCGGATGCCGACCTTGTTGGCCTGGGCGCCCTCGGTGGTGTCACCGACCTTGAGCACCTCGGCAGCCGCCACACCTTCGGGGTACGGCAGGTCGGAACCGGTGACCAGCGCCCGGCGCAGCGGAATCGAGTACATGACGCCGAGGATTCCGCCGATTGCACAGATGGCCAGGGTCGTCCAGTAGGGGAAGTGGTTCCACCATCCGACCATGATGAGGCCGGGCAGGACGAAGACGATTGCCGACAAGGTACCGGCAGCAGATGCCACCGTCTGTACGATATTGTTCTCCTGAATCGAGTGATTCTTGAACATGTGCAGCACGGCCATGGAGATGACGGCCGCAGGAATCGATGTGGCAAAGGTGAGACCAACCTTGAGCCCCATGTACGTGTTCGCTGCTGTGAACAGAAGGGTGATCAACCCGCCGAGGAGCACTCCTCGCACCGTCAACTCACGTGTACCCATCTGCTCAGTCACTGGAAGTGACATGAGTTCTCCCTTCAACCGGATCGCAGATGATCCAGGTTCTTTCCAGAACAGCCGCTGGGTATGACGCGGCCGCTGAGTCAAGGGGACTCTACTACGTCTTGGCACCAGCCACACAGTGGGGCCAGTGCCACACCGTCACACACGACCGGACTCAATGGCGCTTCTGCCAGGCACGATGGGGCGGACGCACGCCATCGACCACCCGTTCCGTGACCCAGCCGCCCATGACGACACCCCTCGGCCAGACCACCTGCGTCAGCTGAGACCCCCGGCCAACCCTCTGGCCTCGAGGATCCGACTCGTCGTCACGGACAAGGATGGAACCCTGCTGCGTTCATCGCTACAACCCGTAACGGGCCGCGGCCTGTCTCAGCTGGGAGCGCGCCTGGGGGTGTGCGACATTCTCAATGAGTTGACGAGCCTGTTCCCGCTCAGAGCACCCGAACAGTTCGGCCACCCCCTGCTCGGTGACGACGGCAGTGGGTTGCACGCTGGTGACCGGTGCATCGAGCTTGCCGACGATCGTCGACACGCCGGCCTTGAGGTGCCAACTTCGCATCGCGACGAGAGCCTGACCGCCGGGGGAGTGCAGCGCCCCGACGAGGAAATCGGTGGCACCACCGGTACCGGAGAAGATCCGCGTACCGATCCGTGAGGCATTGACCTGCCCGAACAGATCCACCTGCATGGCGGTGTTGACACTCGTCATGGCCGGCTGCCGGGCGATGGTTCCGGGGTCATTGGTCCGCTCGCACCGCAACAACTGCAACCGGGATTGACGCCCGGCCCATTCATACAACTCGTCACCACCGATCAGGAAGGTTCCCACGATCGGGCGATTCGGGTCGAGCACACCGGCATCGTCCACCTCGCGCACCCCGTCGCCGATGAGCTCGGTCCACACGCCCAGATGGCGTTGGGTGGTGACCGAGAGTAGTCCGGGGTGCGAGTCGACCTGGGGCTGTTGCAGACAGGAGAGCACGGCGTCGGGAACGGCACCGATTCCCGCCTGAATCGTCGCCCCCTCGCCCATGCGTGCGGCAATCGTGTCCCCAATCGTCATGGAGGCATCATCGAGGCTCGCCTTGTCGACGGTGACGAGTGGCGCGTCGATCTCGATGCCGTAGTCGATCTCGTCGGTGGACATGACGCCGTCGCCAGCGACGAACGGCATGCGCGGATTCATGACGGCCACGACGGTTCCGCCGTGGGCACGTGCCGCCTCCACAGCAGCCGGCATGATCTGCACCTCGATGCCCATGGAGACCTGGCCGTTCCTGGGTGTGGTGGTGTGCAGGACGACGAGATCAGGTGTGCGGGTGGTCCTGAGCAGGTCCGGTGTGTTGCTCAGCCGACCGGGCAGGAACTCGACGTGTTCGGCATGGCGGTGTCCCGGACCGACGAAGATGGTCTCGTGGGTGACCTCGGCGCGGGTGGGCACGCCAAGCGGGGCGTTGACGCAGAACAACGTCCAGCGATCCAGTTGCTCGTCAATGAGGCGGAGAGCCTCGCGCGGGGTGGCTGCAGAACCCGGCGTCACCACTCGAGGATTGTCAGCCAGGGCATGCAGCACCCTGCGGAAAGCCGTCGTGGTCAGCACCTTCATGGCTCAACCGTAGCGGCAGGTTCGCGCTCCTCGCAGCTGGTCACCCCAGTTCCCCGCGCCATGCGATCAGCACCCCGCACCACGCGATCAACTCCCCGCGCGACACGATCAGCCCCCCAACACCACGCAATGGGGAGGAAACGTAGTTCACGACGGATCCGGTGCAGCGGCACACCTTGTTATGGTTGGCCTACCCCGATGGACAGGATTCTTCTCATGACGACACGACCGGACGGCGACACCTCCGACGAGCTGGATGCCACCGACCGCCACATTCTGGCCCTGCTGGAGTCCGACGGGCGCATGTCATGGACAGATCTGGGCAAGCAGACCGGCATGTCCACCTCCGCAGCGCAGCAGCGGGTGCGTCGCCTGGAGGCCAAGGGAGTCATCAAAGGCTACAAGGCCGTCATCGATCTGGAGTCCATCGGGGCTGGGATCACGGCCTTCATCCACATCATGCCCGTGGAACCCCAGGATGATGTCGCCATCCCCGGCGAGCTCCTCACCCTCCCCGAGGTACGCGGTTGCCACTCCATCGCTGGGCGTGCCTCATACCTCATCCGGGTGCAGACGCGCACTCCCACTGAGCTCGATCACCTGCTCACCCGCATTCGTACCCTGTGCAACTGCAGCACGGAGACGATCGTCGTGCTCGACACCATCTTCGACGACCTCAACATGGTGGGCGAGCGGAAGGTTCCGGCAGACGGACTGGTGCGGTGAACGTCCCGCCGAACCCCGCGAAGGACCCACCTGCACCGAGCTCGACCGACACCTGCCCTGCGGAAACGATTCCTTCGCAGCAGGGCCCCGCTCCTGCCCACCCCCACGGCGTGGAAGGCCTGGAGGAGCAGGACGCCGGAGCCCCGATCCACCGACTTCGACAGCAGGGACACTGGCGGAGCACTCATCCCACGGATCGGATCCGTCCGGTGCCGCGATGGTTCGTCGGCAAGGATCGCATGGCCCGGATCTGTCGTGGTCTGCTCGCCGTGGTGGCCGGAGTGGCCACGGGACTGGGGCAGATCCCGGGCGGTCAGTGGCTGACGGTTCCGGGGGTCGCCGCACTCACCGTGCTCGTCTGCTGGCGTCCAACCAGACGTGCACCACTGCTGGGATACCTGTTCGGACTGGGGTTGTACGCCTCGACGGTCTCATGGGCCTCGGTGCTGGGATGGCCGGTGGCCGTGCTGCTCATCGCCGTCCTGGGGATGTTCCCGGCCCTCACCGCGTGGACGATCCGTCTGGTGCGTGACCTGCCAGGTGCCCCGGTGTGGGCTGCGTGCATGTGGAGCGCCACCGAGGTGCTGCTCGCCCGCTGGCCGGTCGGCGGGTTCGGATGGGTGCGTCTGGCCTGGTCGGCGATGGACACCCCGGCTGCCGGAATGCTGCGGTGGATCGGAGCAGTGGGTGTGAGCCTCATGGTGGCACTGGCGTGCCAACTGCTTGCCTTCACCGTCCTGTACCGAAGAAGGGCACACCAGCTCGTGGACGCGACGGTACTGGTCCTGGTGCTGGGACTCATGTGTGCCGTGGGCACGTGGACGAGCAATCACCCCGGGGCAGGTCGTGCGGCGACCGGAGCAGCGCCCGCGGCAAGCAGCATCCCGTCCGAGACGAGAGGATCCGGCTCAGCCCCTCCACCCCAGTTGACGGACCACACTCCACCTGCGAAGGGACGCTCCGGTGCCACCGTCGCGCCCACCCGATCGGTACGGGTGGGGATCATCCAAGGCGGTGTGGACGGTACCGCTGGCTCACATGCAACCGGCTATGCCAGCTCGGTGACGGCCAACCATCTCTCCGAAACCATCGCCCAGGTGGCCGACGATCGGGCACATGGGCGTCCTGCCACCGATTTCCTGTTGTGGCCGGAGAACTCCACCGACATCGACCCGGTCCAGCATCCCGAGGTGGGGCGGGTCATCACCCTGGCATCCACGATCGCCCATCAGCCGATCCTCGTGGGAGCCGTCACCCATGGCCCCCACGAGGGCGAACGTCAGACCACTGGCATGTGGTGGCCCGCCCATGCCCACGCACCGACGTCCGTCTACCACAAGCGCAATCTGGTGCCCTTCGGCGAGTGGATCCCGTGGCGCAGCACCCTGCTTCCCCTGATCCCAGTGCTCAAGCAGGTGGGTCGTCAGTCGGTACCGGGAACCGCCCCCGGCGTCATCGATGCCCGCATCATCGACGAACACGTCGTCGTGGGAGACATGATCTGTTTCGAGCTGGCGTACGACCCGACGGTCCATGACACGGTACGCAACGGAGCCCAGCTCATTGCCGTGCAGTCCAACAACGCGACCTACACTGCGACTCGGCAGCCCCATCAGCAGTGGCGCATGACGCGGGCGCGAGCCATCGAGCTGGGGCGCCCGATCGTCGTGTCGACCACCTCGTCCTTGTCCGGGCTCATCACGTCGACCGGTGAGGTGGTGACGCACACCACGGAGGGCACCCACACCCATCGTTCGGTGAGCGTGCCGTTGACCGACGGCGTGTCCTGGGGTGTGGTGCTGACACCGTGGATCACCTGGATCAGCGTCGGCGTCGCTGTGGCAAATGTGTTCGTGGCTCTCATGGCTGCATTCCTGAGTGGCAGGCGATGCCGTCCGAAACACGAACACCACGCACCCATCCGAAGCCAACAGCCCGCGAGCTGATGAATCCAGCTCCCTGCACCCAGGGCTCCGTCTTGGGATGGTCCGTCGAACGTGGGCGCGACAATCCAGCTCCCTAAACCCAGGGCTCAGCCTCCAATGGCAAAAAGAAAAGCGAGCAGGACCCAGCTGCTGACACCTAGAGCTCAGCCCTCCGCAAGGTGTTCAGCACTGTGGGTGTCATGCCCAGCTCCCCACGCCAAGGCCCCACCCCCCACAGTCAAGCCCCCAGCTCCACGTCAAGACCCCAACCCCAAGTCCAATCCCCGCACACTCGCTGTGGCACATGTGTTCCTGACCGTCATGTCTGCCTCCTTGCGTGGCAACCGACGCAGTCCCGAACGGAATTACCACGCA
>ERZ782914.440-NODE-440-length-11768-cov-7.335098_pt1 | contig 11768 bp, 8 predicted proteins | sample MGYA00375948_ERZ782914 | MGnify/ENA primary metagenome ERZ782914 (study PRJEB29894, sample SAMN03576417) | human skin metagenome | biome: human skin; feature: left retroauricular crease; material: organic_material | host: Homo sapiens | place: Italy: Trento...
CCAGCAATTCTTATCATATTTAGATATTTTTCTTCTATCTCACGGCGTTTAAACATAGCTTTTTCATTGGCTGCTGCATGCGCTTCATCATCTGTAGCATTTTCTAGCTCATTATAGATAGCATTTAGCTCATCGTTTGCAGTTGCATAGCTTGGAAATTGGCTAGGGATATTTTTTATCATGGTTCCCATATATGCTGGAGCAACATCTTCTAAAGTTTTGCCGTAGTATAGGGTTGTTCCCTCTGTTTGGTCATAGATTTGTAAAAGTGTTCTACCAAATGTAGATTTACCACATCCAGATTCTCCTACTAGACCTAGTGTTTCACCTTCATAGATGTCAATAGAAATTGATTCGTTGGCATGAACATAGGAACTTGGTCCCTTATTAAAAAGTCCTTTTTTCTTAAGAGGGAAATATTTTTTAAGGTCTCTTATCTTAAATAAGACCTTTTTATCATTCGTATTTTCCATCTTCCCTTTCCTTTCTATTTGGATAGTGACATCTAATTCTTTGGTGCTCATTTACCGCAACTAGCTCAGGTATCTCGTTTACACATTTTTCTGTAGCAAATTTACACCTATCTGCAAATTTACATCCCTTTGGAAGGTTTAGTGGGTGTGGTACAGATCCTGGAATTATATCTAGTCTTTGGTTTTTATCACTAGTTATTGATGGGATGGAGTTTAAAAGTGCTACTGTATATGGGTGGTTGTAGTCAGTAATATCGTGTTTAAAGATAAATTCTACTGGTGATTGTTCTACAATTTGCCCAGAATACATAACCGCAACTTCATCGGCCATTTGGTTGATAACTCCAAGGTCGTGGGTAATAAATAAGATAGAAGTATTTAGCCTATGTTTTAAATCATTCATCAACCTTAAAATTTGCGCTTGGATAGTTACATCAAGGGCTGTTGTCGGCTCATCTGCGATAAGTAATTTTGGCTGGCAGGCAAGTGCCATGGCAATCATTACCCTTTGGTTCATCCCACCTGATAGTTCAAAGGGATATTGCTTGGCAACAACGTGAGGGTTTGGAATTTTTACAGAAGCTAATAATTCCTCAGTTCTTTTTGCTGCTTGCTCTTTGTTCATATTTCTATGAAGCATCAGTACTTCTGAGATTTGTCTTTCTACTGTAAATACTGGATTTAGAGAGCTCATTGGCTCTTGGAAAATCATAGAAATCTCATTTCCCCTAATTTTTTCCATTTGACTTCTCTTATATTTTACTAGGTCTTCACCTTTATATATTATCTCTCCATCATATATTTTTTGGTTTGGTTCAAATAATTGCAAAATACTCATGGCAGTTTGGCTTTTACCTGAACCAGACTCTCCTACAAGACCCAAGGTTTTTCCCTCATCAACTGTAAATGATACACCATTTACAGCTTTGATGAGGCCTTTTCTTGTAGAGAAATATGTGTGGAGTTTTTTAATTTCTAATAAACTCATTATTTTCCTCTATCTCTCATTTGCTCTAGGGTCGATGGCATCTCTTATAGCATCCCCCATTAAGTTTACAGAAAATGATACTAAAAATACTGCAAGGGCTGGGAATACCCATCTCCACCAGTAAATTTTTAATACTTCTGAACTTTGGGCAGCTGATAGCATATTACCCCATGATGGTGTTGGCTCTTGGACACCAAAACCTAAGAATGATAATCCTGATTCTGTTAGTAAGTTACCAGCATAAGCTAGGGTTGCATTTACTATTACTATAGAAAGAATGTTTGGTAATATGTGTCTTATCATTATCTGAGAATTTTTTACCCCTAGGGCACGAGCTGCTGTGATATAATCACGTTCACGTTCTGCAAGGATTTGTCCACGTACTAAACGAGCTAAGCTTGTCCAACCTAATAGACCTAAAAGCACCATTACCATGGTAATTCTTTGAGTTTGGCTAGCTCCTGGTGGTAATAGGGCAGAAAGTGAGATAAGCATTGGATAAAATGGGAATGATGAAATAATTTCAGATATTCTCATCAAAATATTATCCACACGGCCACCTGCAAAACCTGCAATCATACCAATTGCTACACCAAGCACTACTTGGATAATTGTAGAAATTAAGGAGATAGTCATAGTCATACGACCGCCATGAACAAGTCTTGTAAATATATCACGACCTTGATCATCTGAACCAAATCTAAATCCATTTAGTCCCCAAGTTTTGATATTACCTTCTTTTTCTACTGCATATTGGTTAAAGTAGGAGGCATATATTTGCTCAAATTCTCCATCTGGTGCATTTAATTCACCATAGTTATCTTTTCCCCAAGTATAAATTTTTCCGTTTTCATCTAGGGCAGTAAAGGTTGTATCTGCTCCCTGGATATCTACAATTGGCGCTTCAAATTCTGGAACATTGTCTCCAGAAATTTGATCCCTGCTTGGTCCCCAAACATAAAGTTTACCATCTTCATCAATAGCGGCTGCAGATGAACTTGTTAAAGCAACTTTTTTTACAAAAGTAGATCCATCTGTTAGTTCTTTTGGCATAGTTGTTTGGTTTTCTGCACCAAGTACACCAAGTAATTGAATAGTACCATCAGTTTTTGCTACTAGCATATTGATTGGCGATGTATCAAAATCTTCTACTTGCCCTTGGATATTAGATGGGATTAGGTTTAGGCGGCTAGCCATAGTGGAACCCCATACAACAAGATTTTTCGCCTTGGTAAGGACAACAGAATATTGAACACCTGCACCAAGCTTTTCTATACCTTCAGTTTTGATTTGGTTTTCTTGCATTGGAGGCATTTTTATTTGGTCAAAGGAATTATTTCCCCAACCATATATTTCATTATCTTCAGTCGCAACTAAGATATGCCTATCACCCGCTGCAACATCAATTACTTTTTTTCCTTGAAGGGCTTTTTTAACTTCACTAGGGACTGTTAGTACCTTATCTTCATTATCTGATCCCCAAACATAAACATTATTTTCATTTGTAAGGCCTACAGCAAAAGTATTACCAATTGAGATTTTTTTGCTGCCTTCTTTTTCCATTTCTTTTGGAAAATTCATGTAAGCTCCACCAGGGGCAACATTTGTAAGGTTTCCTTGAGAATAATATTGGTTAAATGGGAGAACGGCAGATCCTATAAAAACAAGCAAAATAATTGCAACAAACATTATAAGTCCAATAACTCCAAGTGGATTTCTAAAGAAGTTTTTAACTGCAACCTTTCCTGGAGAAAGAATCTCTTCTTCTTTTAAATCTTTATTTTCGCTAGTAGGATCAGGTCCTGCTCCAACATTTGAGTTTGGATTATTTAAATTTTTTCTAACATCTTTATCAAGTTTCTCATCTTCTGGTAACCTTCTACCATTGTCCATATTTGGCAGATCATTTGAAAAAGTAAAGCCTAAACGCAAGTATGATTTTAAAAATTTACCATATGATTTGAGCGATTTATTAAAAGTTTTATTCATACTACACCTCTTAAGCTTCCAATCTTACTCTTGGATCAACCAATGCATAGGCTATATCCATTATCAAGTTGCCTAAAAGTGTTAGTACGGCGTAAAACATTGATAAAGCTAAAATTATATTGTAATCTTGGGCAATAACTGCAATTATAAGTTCATTTCCTATGCCTCTGTATGAGAAAATACGTTCTGTAATTGCAGATCCTGAAAACATTCCTAAAATAGCCCAAGTTAGAGCTGTAACTACTGGGATAAGAGCATTTCTAAAAGCGTGTGAGTAAATAACTGTTTTTTCTTTTAGACCCTTACTTCTTGCAGTTCTAATATAATCTTGGTTTAGGGCATCTAGCATAGAGTTTCTTACATATCTAGATAATGAAGCTAGAGAACCTATAGTTAGAGCAATGGTTGGTAAAGTTAAATATCTTACCCATTGACCAAAAGTATTTTGACGCGGCATACCATTTGCTGGCAGCCATTTTAACCTAAAGGAAAAGAAATATATTAAAAGTAAGCCTATAAAAAATATAGGAATAGACATACCAATTAAGGTGAGTGTCTGGAAGATCTTATCAAAAGCTCCACCCCTGTGGGTAGCCGACCTTATACCTATTAGTATGGATAAGACAAATGATAAAATAGTAGAACCTATATTTAGGTAGATAGTATTTTTTAAAGGCTCTTTTAGATAATCTTTTACTGGTTTTTTTACTCTAAGAGATTCACCAAAATCTCCCTTTAGCATTCTACCAAGCCATCTTACATATTGTTCTGCATATGATTTATCAAGCCCATATCTTTCTGATAAGTTTTTGTATAATTGTTCTTCTTGGGCCTTGGTCATAGCTGTTCCTTGAGGCATCATTGCTTGAATAGGATCTCCTGGCATGGCTTTAGAAAAAGCAAAGAGAATTATAGAAATTATTAAAGCAGTAGGAATCATGCTTAATATTCTTTTTACTATATAACGAAACATAACTTTCCATTCTACATTATTATATTTATTAACCATGCCTTAAAAATATAAAATCCTAAGTGGTTAGTAAAAAGGGCTAAAAACTTCCAAAAATAACATTTTTTATAAATAATATATTAATATACCAAACTTTGTTTGTCAATAAAAAAAGACCCAAACCGCCCATAAAATCGCCATTTTTAGAGAACCCTTCCGGTAAAAATAAATCATTCCACTATATATTTATACAATTAAATTAATAATAATTTTATTGTAAAATAGATATATAATTAAATACTAAAAAAGCTCACTAGATGTGAGCTCATTTAGTTTTAATTTTTATTTGACTATTTTAGTTTAATAGCATTGATTTGGTCTTCTATACCCCATGATGGTGTATTCACATCAAATCCTTCAACTCTTGTTGTATATCCTGTGTGATATAGGTTAGAGTAAAGTGGGATTTGTGGTAAGTAGTCATTGTACCATTGTTGGAATTCTTCCCAATTATCTAAGTATTGTTCTTTATCATCCGGTGGTGTTTGACGAAGTTTAACTGTCAACTCATCAGCTTTTGGATCATTTACTCTAGTTTTGTTGTCGTTACCGTTTGAGTTAAATTGAGCCCAAGGATCATATGTCTCAGTGAAGCTTTGAGCCATTGAGAATGCTGTGTATTCTGCATCTTCTTCTGGGTAAACATAGTATTCTTGAATGGTTGGGAATGATCCAGCTGTTATGTTATATTCCATACCAGCTTGTTTTGCATTTACTGGTAATTGGCTGTTCATTAAACTTGTGATTGGTGATTCTTCTGAACCATATTGGTTTACTACAAGTTTTTCACCCTTATCATTGTATCTATAATAGTCAAAACCATCTACATCCTTGTCAAATGCTTCTTCTGCCTTAGATCGATCCCAAGCAGTTTTTCCGTCTTTTTCAAATTTGTATGGTGATTTATCAAGTAATTCGTTAGCTGTGTCTATATTTAGTTGGTAGTTTGTTAGTTTACCTTCTAGGTCAGCTCCACGTTCTTTATACATCCATTGGCTAAGACCATATTCCCCATTTGTAACTACACCGTAACCACCTGCATAGGATTGAACAAATGTGTTTCTATCCATCAAGTGAGCAATTGCTTGACGAACTTCTTTATATTGTGTTGTTCCTCTATCTGTTAAGAAGTTAAGTGATCCGTAACCGTTTCTTTCGAAAGTATTGATACCGATTTTACCAGCATCTTCAGCAGCTTTCATCTTATCGATTTTGCCACCTTCACTTTCTCCTTGCCATACATCGATATCGCCATTTTCTAGTAGGTCTACTGCTATATTATGATTTACATATTGGACAATAATGTTTGGAATTGTAGCTTTTTGACCTTTAAAGTTTCCTTGATATTCTGGGTTTAAAGAAAGTTTGACCATATTATTGTTGTATTCGTCAAATTTATATGGTCCACCAACTACACTTGGATTTGATCTATAGTCGTTATATACATTTAGCATAGCCTGTTCGATAAGTTGTTCTGTTGGATCAACATCACCGTCAAGTTTTTCTTGAAGATCAGCGATTTTTTCATCATTAGCTTTCTTTTCTTCTTCGTAAGCTTTCTTTTCATTATCTGATGCATCATCTGCTGGTTCTTCTATTTCTTTAAACTCTTCATTTGCTTTATCAATTTGTTCTTGGATAGAATCCTTATATGCTTTTACTTCCTCTTCACTAGGTTTATAGCCATCTTTTGCTATAAGTTTTTTACCATCTTCACTTAATGCTAAGTTTTCAGTTACTACATGCATTGGGAAAGCTGAGATTGCAGCTAGAGCTTTTTCGTAGTAGTAAGGAAGTTGTTCACTATCGATTGTATATGTGAATGTGTGATCGTCAACTTTTTCCACCGCTTCAAAAGTATCAGATTCACCTGAGTGGTAGGCTTCATAGCCTTTACCAAATAGGTCCCCTGGATTTATTGATCCTGTTAGAGGCATAAATTCTGGGTGAGTAAATAGTAAAGAACTAAAAATATAATCATCTGCTGTTAATTCTTCTCCATCAGACCATTTTAAACCTGGTTTGATTTTAAAAGTAAAGGTTCTTGAACCATCTTTGTTATCTGTTGTTTCTGGTTCACCTTCAAGTACAGCAGAGTTGGCAAGCCATTCACCATTTTCATCAACGATCATAGTATTAAAACCATTAGATCCTTCAATACCTAGTAATTTTCTAATTACTACATCATTGGCTGAGTTTTGCCATCCAGCTAGGAAGTCACCAGAAAATTCTGAACTACCGATTACAAGGGTATCATCACTTGTTTGTGCTTCGAAGTTTTCTAATTCTTCTGTATTTTTAGCATGTTCATCACCATCAGTATTTTCAGCTGTTTTATCGTCTTCTTTTTTATCTTCTTTGTCATCAGCATTTTTTTCTGCTTTTTTATCTTCATTAGAATCTGTAGAAGTTGCTGAATCAGTGCTTCCTCCACAAGCTGTTAGGGTTGTTGCGATACCTAAAGCCATTAGGGAAGAGAAAACTTTTTTCATTTTCACTTTGCATATCCTCCGTTGTTTTATTAAAAATCATTTTATGTCAAAAAATATACTTAATCAATAACTATAATTATTTTTTATAAATAATTACGAATTTTTATAAATACAAGTGATTTAAATATCAATATTTTTATATAGAGCATGTAAATATTTCCACTGTTCTTCACTATGGTAGAGTGAAATAAGATTTTGAAATTCCGGTTTTTGTTAGATAATATATAATTCTTATACCCCAAATTTTGACTACGTTTACAAAATGTATTTTACTCATTATACAATTTTTAAAAAAATAAGATAGCTAAAAAAATTTTAGTTATAGGCACAAAAAAACACCCTAAAAACAGGGTGTTAAATTAATATACTATTTTCTATTCAAATATGCACCATTAGAGTTAGCACCAACTAATCTATAATATCTTACAGGTAGTCCTCTGCTATCTCCCATGTAGCCTTTTCTTTGTGTTACTGCGACGCCATTTTTTCCATAAGTCATATGAATGATTGTATCTTCGTGTGGGTTTAGGATAAATCCTGTATGGCCTGCTGCTCCTATAGATCCTCCTGGTCTTCCCGCTACAAAAATATCTCCATATTGAAGCTCATTTTCTTTTACTTCATACATTACAGTGCCTTTTGCACCCATTTGGAATAATGTTTCTGTATTTCCAATCCAAGCATCTTTATTTAGGAACCCACCGTGAATTAGTGCTCTATAAACTGCTGATGAACAGTCTGCTTGTGTTGCAGAGTTTCTACCAGCTCCCATATTATATGTCATTCTTTTATCTCTTGCATTAAACATCCATTCCATTACTTTATCTATGTTTTTTTCTCCTGGAATGTTGTTATCTTCTCTTGTAGCAATACCATTTGCATCAACTTTATAAACTACACCTTTTTGTGTAACAGTTTGATTTGGTGTTAGTCCATTTTGTGTGAAATAATAGTAATTGTTATCTATTTTCCAAACGCCTTCTTTTACATAACCTGCTGGATTTGTATGATATTTTCTGCCATCTAGTTCTACCCAAGAGTTTTTAATAACTGTCGCAAGACCTTTTGCATCTGATTTGTAAAATTTACCAGCAGAAATTGATGATTTATTTTGAGCTAACTTTCCATTTCCATCAAATACATATAGGTTATTGTTGATATTATGGGCACCTTTTACTACTTTACCATCATTGCCTGATCTATATGTATAACCACCAAGGCTAAACCATTTGTTAGCAAGGTTGTAAGCTTGACCATTTTTATCTACTACATAGTATTTACTTGCTGCTAATAGTTTTTTATTTGCTGTAAGCGCACCATTATTATCGAAGTAATATGATTTGTCACCAATTTTAGCAATACCTTTTAGTAGCTTGCCTTCATTGTCGTTATAGTATTTTTTGTTATTGATCTTAACCCAGCTATTTGTTGGAGCTGTCATTGCCCCATCATTACCTAATTCATAATGAGATTCATTAGTTACAATTCTTTTATTTCTTTGTAATTGACCATTTTCGTTAAAATAATATTTGTTATCTTTAATTTGGGCAATACCTTTTGTAAGATTGCCTTCTTCATTCATATAATAAATATTATCTCCAATACGTCCCCAAAGAGTTTTTGGGTTAGTTGCATTACCATCTTGGTCAATTTCGTAAAATTTATCTTTTACTATAACATTAGCACTTTTAACAAGCTTATTATCCTCGTAATATCTTGTAGAATTACCTTCATTTACAAAATATCCTGTGCCTTTTGGTGCATAGTAATTTGTTTGTTCAATATCTGCTTCTTCTTGATCATTTTGATCGTGGTCTTTTTCTTCTTCTTGTGATTTATTATTTGTATTTTCTTCTACTGTTTGTGTATCATTTGCTTGATTAGTTTTATTTTCTTCTTCATTTTCTTGCTTAAAAGTTTCTTCTTGTTGATTATAAGCTGGTTTGTAGTCTTCTTTTAAAGCATCATCTAGATTTGAGTTATCATAATAGATTACTTCATCAAGATTATCACTGGATGGAGTTTGAACTTCTTCTACTTTTTCTTCTTTTTTTGGATTTAATTCAACTTCAAAATCAGCTTCTACTTTTTGTGTAGAATCTGTGCTTTGTTGGTCTGTAGTATTTTCTTGTGGTGTAAGACTTTGGGATTTATCGATAGATTCGTCATTAGTTAAAGCTTGATTGTCATAGTTGATAGTATCATCAGAAGTAGCTTCAGAATTTTCTACGTTTGCTTCAGTTTCGTAGTTATCTAAATCAGTCGACTTGCTTGGTTCAACATTTAGGTCATACCCTTCATCAGCATATGATTTATCAGCTGTACTAACAGCAGTGGATACAAATAATGTTGAGGCAAGTAACAATGTTTTATTTATTTTATTGCTAATTTTTTTCATCATTCTTCCTCACTCTATATTACAATATTATTACAAATTTTCTGCCTGTTTTTTATCACTGACCTTATTATAATCTATTTTTTCAGTAATTGCAACAAAAAGGTTACAATTTTTGTAAATTCTTTTAGATTTTACCCTATTAATAGTTAAGAATTAGTTACAATTGTCCATTTATCTATTCAAAATAAGGGAAGTATAGTAAAATAGAAGCTATCAAGGAGGCCCTTATGAAAAACAAAAAAATTATACTTACACTTGGACTTGTCCTTACACTAAGTGCATGCGCTCAAGATGCAAATAAAGATAATGCCGTTACAGAAGAAACTATTTCTCAAGCCCTAGATGGTCCAGTAGAAAAAGATGTGGTAGCAGATAAAAACGAAAAGAAAGATTCAAAAGAAAAAGAAGAAAAAGATGATGATGCCAATGATTTAAATAAATGGCGTGATATGATATTAAATATAGGAGATTTTTCACCAACTTTAGTAAAAAATCTAACCGATAAAGACCTAGAAGAATTAATCCAAAAAGCAAACGACTTAAGTGAAGAAACAGGATATTGGGATGCCAAAGACTTTGTTTTCCAAGAACTAGCAAAAATGTACCCAGAATTATCCAATAAATTTCCACTAGACTCCATAGAAAACAGATACAATCAAACTGCAGCCGAAAAAGGCGATTATAAGGGAATGTTTGATCATGAAAGACAATTAATGATAGATTTAGGTTATCCAGCAGATAAAGTTTGGGCAGTAGATGATAAAACAGTACAAGATGCCTTTCACAAAGCTTACGAAGATAATATAGACCTATATTACGATGACTACATTAAAAATGCCGGTGAAATATTATTTGGCGATAATAAACAAGAAGAACAAAGCCAAGAGCAGGATGATGAAGAAACAAAAAATGATGAACAAAGTTCAGAAACTTCAGATAATACAAATAAATTTAAAAAATTTGGATCAAGTCAAACAGACTACGATGCGATAAAATCTGCCCTAGTCCAATACTACGAATTTAGTCCAGCAACAGTAAATCAAATGAAAAATGAAGATATAGATATAGCTTATACCAGAGCCATGTCTAAACTTGAAGAAACAGGAGAAGGTGACCTAGGACTAATAATAGAAGAACTAGGAAATATGTACCCTGGAGCATCTACAATGTATCCTGGCGAACAAGCAGATGAAAATTAGGAAAAATCTCCAATCTCCTCTATATATAATATAATAGAGGGGATTTTTTTGTGGGTGTTAATGAGTAGTTGTAATGGAGGTAATAAAAAATATTGCCCATTTCCAAATCCTATAGCCTTTTCCAGCTAAAATGAAAATCTAAAGAATCAAAATTCTGCTAAATAATTAAAATATAAAGATATAGTAAAAAGCAAAGCGATTCCTAGCAAAAACGCACCCCGGCAGGGACCGTTTAGGGGTGAAGTTTGCGGGATGGCTTGAAACTAGCCCGTCCGGCTAATGGAGGACCCTCCATGGAATGGTCTTGCAAAGCAAGATACTTTGGAGGGGGGATAGCCTGTCCGACTGAGTGAGGACGCCCCCCCTTAAAGAAGCCCTCCAAAATTCGAAGTAGCACATTAAATAATCATAGTTAATTAAGCTACCATGAAAAAATCAATTATAACAAAATTTTAATCTAAAATATTTAGCAAATATTTAAAGCAAAAAGACCATGCCAGTGATATTTTTAGCTGGAATGATTGCAGCAGGCAAGTCCACAGTATCAGCAAGACTTGCAGATAAGCTTAATACAGATTTTATGATAGAACCAGTAGATGATAATCCAATCCTACCTATGTATTATAATAATAAAGAAAATACGCATTTTTGCTTCAAATATATTTTTTAAACGAGAAATTCAAATTAATTAAACAAGCTCTTAAAAACAACAAAAACGTCCTAGATCGCAGCATCTACGAGGATGAACTTTTTACCAGAATAAATCTCATGGAAAGTAACATCACCCAAGTAGAATACGACGTTTACAAGGACCTATTAGACAATATGCTAGAGGAAATAGAAGATATGCCCAAAAAAGCCCCAGACCTTTTAGTATATCTTGATATAACATTTGAAAAATTCTTATCAAATCTTGAAAAAAGAGGTCGTGACTTTGAACAAATCGACGAAAACACAGAAAAAGGCCAAAAAGACCTAGCCTACTTCAAGCTTCTACACAGTGAATACCAAAAATGGTATGAAGAATACAACTACTCCCCAAAAATAGCTATCGATATGAATAAATACGATGTAAATAAGGAAGAAGATTGGGATGAAGTTTATCAGATGATAATGGATGCTTTTGATGAGAGTTTGGAAAAACAGAAGTTAAATAATCAATAAAAAATGGACCCATAGGATTTTATGGGTTTATTTTCGTTTTATCAAAAATTAAATAA
>ERZ782914.443-NODE-443-length-11728-cov-7.812559_pt1 | contig 11728 bp, 6 predicted proteins | sample MGYA00375948_ERZ782914 | MGnify/ENA primary metagenome ERZ782914 (study PRJEB29894, sample SAMN03576417) | human skin metagenome | biome: human skin; feature: left retroauricular crease; material: organic_material | host: Homo sapiens | place: Italy: Trento...
CAAGATGATGTCTCAAGAGATATAGGATAAACTCCTGTGTTATACCAATAGACTGCACATCCTACTCCACGTCTTACATCTCCACTTTGATCCTTATACGCTTCCTTTTTGTTCCAATAATCCATTTTTTCAGCACCTAAGTCTAGGCATTGTCTGAATGAATCATAATAGTTTTCGTTGTGTGAGAAAGGATCCACATAACCTTGTGGCATAACATTATTATATTTTAATTCTAGTGGATCTACTCCAAGCGCCCTTGCTATATCGTCATGATGAGCTTCATAGGCAAACATAGCTTGTGGTATACCATAACCACGCATAGCACCTGCAGCTGGCAAGTTTGTATAAACAGTATAGGCCTCTGCTTTTATATTATCACAAGGATATAGTTGGTGGAAGCAGTTAAGACCTTTGGATGCTATTGAGTGTCCGTGTGAAGCATAACCACCATTATTTGAGTACATTTGCATTTCTCTTGCTGCAAAAGTTCCATCTTTCCTTACGTAGGAAACTATATGGAATTTGATGGAGTGTCTTGTTCTTGTTGATACGAAAGTTTCTTCACGACTTGGGAGTATTTTTACCGGGTGACCCCCTACTTGTGTTGTCAAAAATGCACAAAGTGGTTCGTAAAGTGCATCTTGTTTGTTGCCAAAACCTCCGCCTATGTATGGTTTAACTAGTTTAATCTTTCCCCAACCTATACCAAGGGCTTGACCAATTACCCTTCTTACAATATGAGGTAGCTGAGTAGATGCTACTACCACGATTTTTCCTGCCTCTTCATAAGCATAAACATCTGGATTTTCTAGGTGAGCGTGTTGAACTACAGGGGTATCATACCAGCCCTCTACTTTGATAAGACCCTCTTCTTTGATAGCCTCATCAAAATCACCTCTTATATTTGTAGTATGTTTTAGTATATTATTTGGGTTCTCATCGTGTATTAATACTTTGGCATTTTTCATTGAGTCAAAGACATCAAAGTGAGCATCATACTCTTCGTAGCTTACTTTGATAAGCTTACTAGCTTCTAAGCAAGCTACTTCATCAAGGCCTATAACAACAGCAATGTCATCGCCAATATATCTTACGTGTTCATTTAAAAGTTTTCTATCAGCTATATCTTGGTGTTCTTTTTCAGTTGACCACGGGTGGCCAGCTGTTGGAAAAGTGTGGTCAGGAACATCAAAACAAGTGACAATCTTTACCACACCAGGAACTTTCATAGCTTCTGAGGTATCTATTTCTTTTACTCTACCATGAGCAATTTTTGAATGGATAATTTTACTTGCATATGCTTCTTTTGGAATAAGATCTTCGGTAAATTTTGCCCTACCTGTTACCTTATCAAAAGCATCAACTCTTTTAACGCTTTCTCCTACGTACATAAGTTTTCCTTTCCTAAATCTTTTGTAAGCGATTTATGTCCTTTTATTATAGCATAAAATTTTTATCCAATTAAGCTTTCACCAATTTGTTTATCTTCTTCTTTTTCTGGGATTATTATGTTCATAAGTACTGCAGAAATAGCAGCTAATACCACTGGAGAAGCACCTATTGCAACTTCGAGGCTATTTGGCATAAATGATACACCTGCTGCATTGGCAGCTGTAACTACTGTTGTAAAACCAAAACCTATGGCAACAGAAACTCCTACTATAGAAGTATTTCTAAGTGTAAGTGGTTGGTTAGCAATCATTCGAATACCATTCATGGTAATAGCGGCAAAAATTGAAAGAGTTGCCCCACCAATTACTGGTGCTGGTATTGAAGTTAAAAACGCTGAAAGTTTTGGGAAAAGTCCTGCTACAAGAATTATCATTGCAGCTTGAGTAAACACTCTTTTATTTATAACTTTGTTGATTGAAACTATGCCAGCATTTTGTGAAAATGTAGCTGTTGGTAGTGTTCCAATAAGTGTTCCTACTAAGTTTGCTATACCATAGCCAATAATTCCACCACGAAGCTCATCATCTGTTGGAACCCTATCCATTCCACCAATGGTTGTAGAGCTCATATCTCCTATACCTTCTATGGCTGTAACGATGAAAATAATAACAAAAGAAGCTATAGCAGATCCATTAAATCTTATACCAAAGTGCATAGGTTTTATAAGCGAAAACATTGGCGCAGTAGCTACAGATGATAAATCAACCATATTAAAGAAAAATGAAACAATATAGCCAACTATCATTGCAAGTAACACTGAGGCTAGTTTTGAAATTCCTTTACCAAAATGTGTAAAACCAATATTTGCTATGAGCGTAATAACTGCTACTAACCAATATTGCCAAGATCCCCATCCAGCCATGGTTAGGTCTCCGCCTCCACCCATATTTTGTATAGCAACAGGATATAAGGATAAACCTATACACAAAACTACTGTTCCTGAAACTAATGGTGGGAAATAAGGAAGTATATACTTTAGTCCATAGCCAAAAATTATAGATGCAAGAGCTCCTATTAACTGTGCTCCTAGAATTATAGCTATAATGTTTTTAGGTCCTAAATCTTGGTATTGGCCACCTAAGGCTAGCATTGTTGGTATATAAGCAAAACTAACACCATAAATCATAGGAAGACGAGAGCCTATTTTACCTATTGGATATAGCATCAATAGCGTAGTTAGAGCTGATCCTATAAGTGACATTTGTACCAAAATAGTAGAATCCTCTGCAGATAAACCTATAGCGCCTGCAAGGATTATCGGAGGAGCTATACAGCCTGCAATCATTGCTATTACGTGTTGTAAAGCTAGTGGAAAAGATTCTTTGTTAGAAACATCAGCTTCGTATTTAAATAAATTATTATATGTATTTGACATCTCTGCCTCCCTTTTATTAAAGATCATGTGGCCACCTTAAATTAGGTGGCCTATGTTAAGTTTTATTTATCCATTTCTCGTCTTTCTTGTTCCTCTTCTGCTATTGTTTTCTTTGGCAAGATTGTATTTAATAGAAAAACAATTAGTGTAGCAAGTACTACTGGTGAGGATGTAAAGACCATTCTAAACCATTCTGGGAACTTCTCTAGGGCAGCTGGATTTAGTTGGGTAATACCCATACCAAGAGCTATAGCAAGTCCTGTAATTGTAACGTTTCTAGAGCTCATTTCATCAGAAGTGATAAGTCTCATACCACTCATAGTTATTTGAGCAAAAACTGTAACTGTAGCTCCACCAATTACTGCTTGTGGAACTGAAAGCATCAAGGCTCCAAATTTTGGAATGAATCCAGCAATAAGAATCATTATTGCAGTTATTTTTAGAACAGCTCTTGAAACAACTTTTGTCAAACTTACAATACCAACGTTTTGGCTATAAGATGCTGTTGGAAGTCCACCAATAAAGGCAGAAATCATATTTACTAGTCCGTATGCCTTAATACCACCCTCTAATTCTTCTTCTGTAGGTTGTCTATTCATTCCACCTGCTGTAGTTGAAGAAAAATCACCAACTGCTTGGATGGAGTTTACTGTAAACATTACAGCCATTGTAAGACAAGCATCCCAATGGAATTCTAATGAGAATGGCAATATTTGTGGTACTGTGAACCAAGCAGCATTTGCTAGAGGTTCAAAATTTACAATATTAAAGAATAATGAAGCTATGTAACCACCAATAATACCTATTAAAATTGCAGATAATTTTATAATTCCCTTACCAAACATATTACAAATCAAAACTATAGCAAGAGTGATTACAGCTACAATCCAGTATTCCATATTTCCTTGATTAGGATTACCATTTCCCCCTGCCATGTAGTTTAGAGCAACCGAATATAAGGATAGACCAATAGTCAAAACCACGGTCCCTGATACCATCGGTGGGAAATACTTATAGAGTCGTTTGATATTCATTCCAACTAAAAACGCAACGATACCACCTATAATCTGAGCTCCAAAAACTGCTCCTATACCATACTTCAAGGCAACAGAAACAATTACAGGTATATAAGCAAATGATGTTCCCATTATCATTGGAAGTCTTGAACCAAGTCCAAGCTTAACAATTGGATATAATTGCAAGAAAGTTGCCAGAGCTGCCACAAACATACCTGCTTGGATAAGATATACCGATTGTTCAGGTGTTAGGGCGTAAGGTGTGTCTTTTAATGTGTTAGTCAGTACTATTGATGGAAGTGTGTTTCCAACTATCATAGCAAGCAAGTGTTGCAAGGCTATTGGAAAAGCTTTTTTAAATTCTGGCTTACCATCAATATCAAACAGGGATGTGTTAACTGACACTTGTTTGTTATTATTTTCCATAATTCTTCCTTTCTATTTTTTAATTATAAACTATATTGAAAACTTTTTCTATAGAAGTATTTATTAATTTCTGTTCAATAGAGGGCGAATATTAACGCCCTATTTATAAATTTTTCCAAATTTCTTTTGCTCTTTCTCTTGACTTAGCGTGAATTAGAGCTCTGTCCACTCCCAAGATTTCTCTATCTTTCATTACAAACTTACCATTAATAATGGTATCAGATACGCACTTACCACTTAGGCCAAATAGTACGTGACCTCCCCAGTTGTTGGCGTTTAGTGGAGTTACAGGATCATAGTCAAGTAATATAATATCAGCATATGCGCCGCTTTCTATACGACCAACTGGTCTTTTGAGGTATCTTTCCATAATTAGTGGGTTGTTTTTAAATTGTAAGTGTAGGGTTTCAGAAAAACCTTTAGTTGGATCAGCACTTTCATGACTCATTAATATGTTTGCAACTTTCATAGACTCAAACATATCATTGGTATAAGCATCTGTTCCAAGACCAACTAAAAGTCCCTTATCCAAGAAGTCCAAAACTGGAGGAGCGCCAACAGCATTGTTCATGTTACTTTCTGGATTAAAGACAGCCATGGTGTCATGGTGTTTTAGAATACTTATTTCAAGCGGATTAATATGAACGTTATGAACAGCAAGAGTATTTCTAGAAAAGATATCAAATCCTTCCAAGCGTTCTACAACCCTTTTGCCATATTTTTCTAAAGTAATCCATTGATCATCAAGACCTTCTGCTATATGAACGTGATAACCATCATATAGTCCCTCCATGGCTTGTCGAGATTTTTCTAAGGTCTCATCTGATACAGTAAATGATGCGTGAATACCAAATAGTCCACTTGCCATGTCATCTCTCTTTAGGGATTCTTTGATCCAATTGATATTCTCTGCTATGCCGAGATCTCTTTTTTCAAGTCCGTCCCTATCAGACACTTCATAGCATAAAGATGTTCTTATTCCGACATCTTTCGCTGCGTCTGCTAGGGTAAATAAAGAACCTTCGATGGCATTTGGTCCTGCATGGTGATCGATTAGGGTAGTCACGCCATTAGTTACTGATTCCATATAGGTCACAAGTCCATTTAGTTTCACATCTTCTAGAGTAAGGCTCTTATCCAAGGCCCACCATTGGTTTTCTAGAACGTGGATGAAGTTATCTGTTGGTTTTGATACACTCATGCCTCTAGCATAGGTTGAATATATATGAGAGTGAGCACATATTAGGCCAGGCATTATAAGCTTGCCTTTGACATCAACTACTTCTTCGTCTGGGTATTTTTTTATTATCTCATCATAGGAAGCAGCATCCTTTATTATGTTATCTTCTATAACAACAGCTCCATTTTTGTAGAAATTGTTGTCTTTATCATTGGTTATTAGTTTACCACCTGCTATAATCATTACTTGCTCCTATTTTAGGTAAAATTTATAATTATTTTCAATTGTTTCTATAAATTTTCTTGTAGTATCATCAATTTTTTTATCATCAAGGCTAGTTTCTATTATGTTTTTATTAGTAAGCCTTATCCTATAATTGCCATCATCTAGCTTCAACAATCCTTTATTTGTAGATTCTTCAAAGTCATAGTCAGTCCAAAATACTGTAAATTTATCCTTATAAGGTTCTCCTATATGAGGACAGAATGAATCACAGTTGCCACATTCGTTGCACATTCCATCTAAGTGGATTATTTGATTACCAAGACCAGCTACAGATATAGCTACGTTTGCTCTGTTTGGGCAAACTTCAGTACAAATCTCACAAATATTATCACACGATAAACATCTTGAACTTTCTTCTTTGCTATCTCTGAAAGCACTTACTAAGTCTCCTTTTTTTGAAATCACATCTTTTCTGTCTACTTCGTAGTCAACTTCTATGAAATCATGGTCAATGTTTTCTTTTCTTAGTATATCTTTTGCAATTGTCTTGGCTGATCCAATTGCGTGAACAATAGATTTTTTGCCTTTTAAGATGTCTCCAGCAAAATATATATTTTCTTTGCTTGATTCCAGACTATCAATAAGAGCAACTTTGTTTTTTTCATCTATATTTATGCCTTGATCTTTGTAAATTTCAAAATCTGTATCTTTACCAGTTGCTATTATTACATAATTGTATTGATTATAATCATCAAAATCACCAGTAAATTCAGTATTAAATTCAATTTCCACCCCATAAGCTTTGGCAAGGTCCAGGTCTTTTTGAATAATTTCTTCACTAACTAAATTATTTGCATAACCATAAGCTTTATCAGTTTTTTCAATAACTTTAACATCAATACCATTTCTTTTTAAAAATATTGCAGATGCTAGGCCTGCAGGACCAGCTCCTACTATAAGCGCCTTATTTTCTGTCTTAGTTTCACAAGGCTTTATATTTCTAATAAAGTCATCATAGGCTCTAGAAGTGATTAGTTTTTTGATATCTCTAATATTTATGCCTTTTTCATAGTCAACCCTGGTACAAGATTTTTTACAGAATTGATAGCAAGTTTCAGATAAAATTGCTGGAGATGTATTATCTATGGCTATTACTTCCATAGCTTTTTTGTAATCACCAATATCGGCATAGTGGATGTAAGCTGCTACTTGTTGATTGATAGGACAACCGTCAGTCTGACAAGGAGCTGTGAAACAATCTATAAGTGACAATTCTGTTAGCCATTTTCTATCCCTTACTTTTTCCTTAGGATTTTTCTTGTAAGTATCAGAATTTGTTAGCTTTTCGTAGAAATCATCGAGTTTTTCCTTGTCTACTCCCTCATATTTGCGACCTAAGAGAGGCTCAGTGATTTCAGCAAGCTGTTTGATTCTATAGTATCCACCTGGTTTTAATAGAGTTGTTGATACTGTGATAGGTTGGTTAAATATTTCAAATAGGTCGTAGACGTTGTCTGCATCCGCCCCACCACAGTAACTCATAGGAAGTCTATCTCCAAACTCATCTACTAGATTTTTAGCAACTGTAATAGTTAGTGGAAGTAAGCTCCTACCTGACATATACATTTCTTCTGAAGGGAGTTCATTTTTCTTTTGTAAAACTGGCATAGTGTTTGATAATTTGACACCAAATGTGAGACCTTCTTTTTTGCCAATTTCTAATAAATTATTTAAAATTTTGATTGCATCTTCAAATTGTAGATCATTTTTGAAATAGTGGTCACTAAAGTTTACATAAGCAAAACCAAGTTCATCCATTATATTTCTGGCATAATCATAACCAACAAGTGTTGGGTTACATTTTACATATGTATGTAAGTGCTTTTCTTCTAGCAGATATTTTGCTATGGATTCTATTTCATCTGCAGGACATCCGTGCATAGTAGAAAGTGTGATAGAGTTACAAACCATTGGTTCTATTTTTTCAATATCTTCAATAGTGACATTTTTAAATAAATCAATATTTTCTTTTAAAAATCTGATAGAATCTTTATATACATTTAGATTTGATGCATCTTTTAATCCTTCTAAGAAGTCATCAATTTTTTCGTTTTTTATTCCTTCTAGATTGTATCCAGCAGACATATTTATACTGAAATCTTTTTTATCAGCTAAGTCAAATTCTTTGGCCAATACTTGGATAGCTATGTGACTTTTTACATATTCTTCTAGGGCTGATTTTACTGTAAGTTCAGTTGACCATTCGCAATTATAGGCTTCATCTTCGCTTATAATGCATGGCTTTGGAATGGCTGCCATGATTTCTTCCCCATCCATAACTTGGACAGTTTTAAGTTCAATATATCTAGATCCTGTTAGGTAGGATGATATTATATTTTGTGCTAGCTGGCTGTGTGGGCCTGCTGCTGGTCCTACAGGAGATGAAATCTCTTCATTAAAAACAGTCTTTAGGACTTTGCCAGAATTATTTTTGTAAAATTTTCCCTTGGCTATGGAAAAACACCTTCCATAAGTATTGTATTCGTCTATAGCCCATTTGATGAGCTTATCAAATTCTATGGGTCTCATATAATCACTCATAGTAACCTCCATTTGTCATCCTACATATTATTGTGAATTCCTACTTAGTAATATGTAGCAAAAAAACACTCTTATTCTTAATCAGAATTAAAAGTGTTTGATTTTTTAATTAACCCTAATTAAATCTATTATTTAATTATAGTTTGCCTCACATTTAAATAAAGTTAGCGTAGCTTTTTTGAGCTTATTTTCTATTTATGAAGCTAAGTGCAGTTTCATTTTTTAAATCACTCAAAATATGAGCGCTAGCAATATCATCATAACTAAAAAGTTCCCATCGTATGTAACAATTATTTTATAGATCTTATCATTGTAATAATCCGTTTATTATAAGATCTGCATTTTAATATGGAGTAATACCAAGGGCATTTAAGCCCTAGGCTACCAAAATTTTTTTATCATAATATAACTATTTAAATTCTCTTTTTATAAATTTTCCTTGACCTTTATTAGCAACATAATCGTTGTTTTTAATTAAAAATTGTCCTCTGCTTAAAACTGTATTTACTTTAAAATCAGATGCAAATCCTTCATAAGTGGTGTAATCAACCTTGGAATGACGATTAGACTGCGTAATAGTATAAGGCTTTTCTTCTAATATTACTATATCTGCATCAGATCCTGGAGATAAAATTCCTTTTTTGGGATACATTCCAAAAATTTTTGCAGGATTTTCCACCAAAACTTCTATTAATCTTTCAATACTTATTCCTCTTTTTATACCTTCGGTTAATATTAATTCCACTCTTTCCTCTACTCCAGGTATACCACCGGGGCATGAATAAAAATCGTCTTTGAATGGAAGTTTTTCTTTTTCATAAAAGAATGGGCAATGATCTGTTGCTACCACTTCAACATCACCATTTATTATACCTTCCCATAATGCTTCATTGTCAGATTTTTTTCTTAATGGAGGCGCACAAATATACTTTATTCCTTCAGAGTTTCCACCACCAATAAGTTTTGATTCATCCAACAATAAGTATTGAGTACATGTTTCACAATGGATATTTTTTAATCCTCTTGCCCTGGCTGCCTTGATTTCATTTAAACCAGCTTCAGTTGATGTATGAACAATATAAAGTGTAGGATCTCCTGCTAATTCTGATAGATAAGAAAGCCTATTTATAGCTTCGGCTTCTGTCACATCTGGTCTAGTATATGCGTGATATATTGGTTCGTTATGACCAGCTTTCTGTGCTTGGTCTCTAAGTTCTAGAATCATTCCATCATTTTCACAATGTACACATACAACAGTTCCTACTTCTTTAGCCTTTTGGAGAACTTTAAGAATTGAAGAGTCATCAATTTTTCCACCATAGGTTGTATAAATTTTCGTAGAAACAATTCCTTCATTATAAAGAGATTCAAATTCATCTAAAATTATATCGTTAACCTCTTGAATTGCTCCGTGAAAAGAGTAATCAATGATTGCATTGCCATCAGCTTTTATATGATATTTATTAACCATGTCACTAACAGATGTACCACGATTACCAAAAGAAATATGATCTACTATAGTAGTTGTTCCTCCATGTGCCGCTGCAACTGATCCAGTGTAAAAATCATCAACAGCGATATATTTACCTAGATCAAGTGTGAAATGTGTATGAACATCTACCCCACCAGGGATAACGATTTTCCCATCTGCATCAAAAACTTCATATTGATCATTATTAAGATCTTTTCCAATTTCTTTAATCTTTTCGTTTTGAATTTTAATATCTACTAAATTGTTTCCTAATAAGTTTGCATTTTTTATAACTAAATTCATTAATACACCCCACAATATTTAATATTTTTTGAATATTTTCAAATAAAGAAAATATAACATACCTGTAAAAATCACGCCAAATACGTATGCATTATTAAAAATCCAATTAATAGATGGAACAAATTTTGAAACAAATATTAAAACTGTTATAGCTAAAAATAAAATTATAACCGGAATATTCCATCCGTTATTATAATAATACTTACCATCTTGGATCTTATAAGCATCAACAATATCAATATCTGTCTTATATTCAAAGAAGTATGATACTATATAAATACCAGAAATAGGTCCTATCAACGCCCCTAATAATTGAGTCACATTAAATATTAGGTTATATGCTGATGATAAACTATCCCAAGGCCTAGCAAGAAATGCAAGTAAAGCAACAAAAATTGTAACACGTTTATAATCAAACTTATTTTTTGTTAAAGTAGCTGCAATATTAACTGGTGGAACTAAGTTTCCAGCAACATTAGTTGTTAATACTGCCATAATTATAAACAAAGAAAAAACCACTCTAATTATAGGACTATTAAAATTAGATACCAAAATAGCTGGTTCCCATATTTCTTTGCCAAATGCAAGCAATCCTCCAGCAGTACCACAAATTCCCACAAAAGATATATAGAATGTCATTAGTGGAGCACTTATAATTTGTCCTATTGATTGCGCTTTTTGATCAACACAATGTCTAGTGAAATCTGGCATTGATAAAGCAATCCCACCATCAAATGCAATCATAGCTGATAAAGCTGGCCAAAATAGTGTCCAAAAACTTACTCCTTCTTTTGCTTGAAGTACAGGAGCACTAAATAGTTTTGTAAAGTTCCAATCTGCTACTGAGAATGCCCAAACTATTACAACTAGACTTAGAACTATAAGTATAGGAGCAGATATACCCTCCAAAGCTTTTACTGCTTTACTTCCATATGCCGCAATATAAACATTTATTGCCCAAAATATTAAGAAAGAAATAAACTGGGAAGTAAACCCCATATTTAACCATTCAGGGAAAATAGCACCTATAATTGTATGAACCGCCTGACCACCTATCCACGCTTGAACACCAAACCAGAAGACTCCAAGTATAGCACGAATAAGAGAAGGAAAAATAGTACCACGCTTTCCGAATACAATTTTACTAAGCATTGGATATGACATACCATATTTTGTACCGAAATGACCTAAAGCAATAGCCACTCCCATTACTATGGTGTGGCCCATTACTACTGTAAACAAAGCTTGACTCCAAGACATGCCAGAAACAAGAAGCCCACTAGCCACTTGATATACTGCGATTGATACAATCATTCCTATCCAAAGGTTAGCAATATCTCTTATAAACCAGTTTCTATTCTTTGAACTTATAGGAGCACTTATTTCGTTAAAGTCATTAGGATATTTTTTAATTTCATCTAACCCAGTTGTTGTCAGGTCAACTATGTCACCTTTCTGAATTTGAGTTATTTTATTTTCCATAAGTTCAACCTCTAAATTTATTTATTTTGTGTGTAAACAAGTGGTAGAGCAGCATATACTGCGGCACATGTTACAAGATCTTGTTTAAATGTAACTTCATTTGGTGCGTGAGCTTGGTCTTCTGCTCCTGGTCCAAATCCTATTGTAGGGATATTATGACGACCCATTATTGCAACACCGTTTGTTGAGAATGTCCA
>ERZ782914.444-NODE-444-length-11723-cov-8.131471_pt1 | contig 11723 bp, 9 predicted proteins | sample MGYA00375948_ERZ782914 | MGnify/ENA primary metagenome ERZ782914 (study PRJEB29894, sample SAMN03576417) | human skin metagenome | biome: human skin; feature: left retroauricular crease; material: organic_material | host: Homo sapiens | place: Italy: Trento...
TCTTCGTCGTCATCATCAGCGACACCCGTCACGACCGGCGGCGCATCCGCACCCGCATTGTATCCCCGGCCACCAGACTCCATCGCAAAGGCCTTTTGTTTGTAGCCGTCATCAGCGCCCCGATTCGCACGAATGCCACTGATAGATTGCACATGGTCAAGGCCACGCGCCCGAGCCTCAAGCTTGGCACGCGATTCGGCGCCAATCGTAGGAGCCGATAGGTCTGACTTGGAATCAGCATCTGCCAAGGCATCAAGGCGTGTCGATAGAGCTGCCTTCGTTGCCACCATACGAGCCATCTTACCCTTCATTTTGGGGGGCGCCATGCCCACAAGACTGGAGTGGTACAGCAGACCGTACTTGGGCGTATCATGTTTCGTCTTCAGTGCACGGAATAGGGCCTTCTCAGCGCCCAGGATCTGGATGGTGCTGGCCGGCTGCTTAGCCAGGTTCATAATCGAGCCGGCATGGGATATCAAGCGAGCGCCGACCAGCTCACCGACCAGCGCCGTCAAATTGGGCGCAATGGCAGACATGCGGTTGCACAGATACGAGTACAGCTGTGCACGGTATTCGCTTATCGAGACGACTTGATCACATAGGCTCCAAATGTGCTCCATGTCGGAGTCACTCACTTCGGTACCCATGGAGATCTCAGCGGCAGCCTTGAGGGTCTGCTCGACCTCCTCAGGCAAGATGTCAGACAGGTCGCACGACGATGCATTGGTACGGAAACCAACGGCACGAACGACCTTGGCATATGCAATGTTATCCGTGATAATCTTGCCCATTTCAGGGAAATGCCAGCCGTACCATTCTTTGACGCGCATAGCATAGATATTCAGTTCCTTGTCGAGATCATCCAAGAGCGCAATAGCTTGGACCACCATTGTATCCACTTTATCAGGACTGAACTTGAGCTTGTAGCGACTCAAGCTGTGAGACAGACCCAAACTCATCGTGTTGAGGTCGCGTGGGTCAAGAGCACCTGCCTCCGGCGAGCTAGCCGACAAGAGCGAGGCGAGATTTTCTCGGATACCGCGATAGAGATCCATTAAACTCGACTCAGCCGTGACCTGAATTCCCAACTTCTTGTTGATCGTGGACGCCAGCTTAGGCTCTGACACAATCAGATTAACGCCCTTGCCACCCTTAGTACCAGCAGCGCCACCTTTCTCAAGAATCTCGGACGTCAAGAAGTTCTTCAGGCCCTTGCTCAGCTTGCCCTCATTCACAGCCGTCGCCCCTTCGACGGCCTCGACGGTGCTCTGAAAGCGGTGAATAGCTGAGAGCTGCAGAAGGCGATTCGCCTCTGTTTCGCTCTCAAAATGCTTGTACAAATCAGGTGAGCTAAGTTTGGCTTCATCAGACATAGAAAACAGGCAAAAGCCCACGGCCGTCTCAAACAAGACCAGCACCATATCGCCAAGTCGAGCCGCGACAAAAGCCGTGCAAAGCAGAAATCGGCCGTCGCAGAACCTTGCCAAAATTTGTCGAAGCCCGCACTTTCCTCGGCCGTAATATCACGTGACATAGCTAGGCGCCAGCCCTGTTGGAGGCGGACGCGCGGCGGACGTGCAAGGATTGAGCCCTCCACCGTGATCAGACCGCCTGACGTCACACCTCCCACCATGATGAGCGTATTACGAGCCAACTTGCTTTCATCTTTCGTGAGCCGGGCAGCGATACTTCGTAATCCCTCGTGTGCTCGCATGTTTTCGTCCACTATTAGGATGTGCCGTGATGAAACGTGGCTCAAGCGTGGACCAGTGACGTACCAAGAACTCAAGCCTTACACGGAGACACCCAGCGGTCACATTACGCTCATTGATGTGCGTGAGCCCAATGAAGTTTCACAAGGTATGATCCCTGCTTCTGTCAATGTCCCGCTATCTGAATTTAAGGCCGCTTTCAACCCAGAGAACGATGCCCCTGCCTCAACAGACTTTGAGCGCAAGTATTCATTCCCACGTCCCAAGTTTAACGACCCTATCATCTTTTACTGCCGAAGTGGACGTCGTAGTCAACAGGCTTTGGAAGAAGCTCAAAAGCATGGATGGTGGAATACGCGCAACTATACAGGCTCGTGGATCGACTGGGTCGCTCAGGAACAATCGAACAAAAAGGACTCGGACGAAGATGAATGAAGTACAACGCATATATTATCATGATCCTATCTACACAGTAGTCCACAGCTTAAAACCAGAGTCATCGAGCTCTGCGCGCATATTGCGCAGCTCGTCCAAAGATGGTAATGGAATGACAGCCGATTCGGTGAAGGAGACGCCCTGCTCCGTATCCGAATCCGAGTCGGTATCTTCGGCCAGCAGGATCTCGTTGCCGTCTTCATCGACATCCCGAACATGGGGGGATCGAGGCGAGCTGGCACGACTTGATGGAGAGGGCGCCGTCTTGCGCCACAAGCCACTGATCTTGATGCTGCCGCCGTTCAGCGTATTGGCCTCGACATGTAGGTTGTCAGATTTAACGTGCTTGCGAACGTCACGTCCATAGGCGGTGGCAGCATCAGGGAAGTCGTATGTAAACAAAACGCGGTCTTGTGGCTCGAGCGCAGTAGCCTCAGACGCTTGCTTTGGTTCAGGCGCAGCTTCAGGCTCGGGCGCAGTAACCTTAGATGCTTGCTTTGGTTCAGGCGCAGCTTCAGGCTCGGGCGCAGTAACCTTGGATGCTTGCTTTGGTTCAGGCACAGCTTCAGGCTCGCGCGCTAGCTCCTCGGCCGTTTCCTTGACATCTTGCTCGGCCTTTGGCTCGGCCGGTTCAGTGGAAGACGTGGCTCGTATGATGATAGAGGTAGGTACTTTCGCCTCGACGGGTTCTTTGGTCACATCGGAAGTCAGGGACGCGAGATTGTCGCACGTCTCGTCAGAGTCTTCATCAGATGCCTGGGGCATGAGGCGGAACAGTATATCACCAAGCTGGAGGTATACGTGACCATCATTCGTAGCCTTGGCCTTCCGTTCTCGCTCGGCGCGCTTGCGCTCCCATGCCGCTTGGCGCTGGGCACGCTGATATTCACGCTCGGCATAGTCGCGCACAGCCGACTCTATCGCCATGCGCTGCATCATTGCCTCAATTTGTCGCTGTTTGCGCAGTTCAATTTCGCGTTGCATAGCTACTCGGCGCTGACGCTCGCGCACGGCCTGGGCATACAGTGCCTCTTCATACAAGTCCATAGTGCTAGGCAGGAAACTCGGGCCACAGCCAAGGAACGACTGCGAGACCCAGGGAGAAGAAAGATAAATCGACATAAGGGATTGTAAGGTACAACACCCTGGCGCTCTCACAGCCGTTTTATACTTTGACAGCCGCACAGACCATGGTCGTAGATGCTTCTCGACGCATCGGCCACCTTGTGGCGCCGAAGCCACGCGAATCTTCTATCAGATCACGTGATTATGCTCTGGAGGTGCGCGGCGACTCAGGCTGGCGCTCGTGATGTGGAGGTGCGTCCCATGCTGACTCCGATTCGATGATGCTGAGATTGCGGCGTACAGCCTTGGTGCGACATCAAGTGCGAAAGTACGTGCGCGATCCACAGCAGGCTGTGGAGGAGGCGAGTACGGTGCGCGGCTATCGCCTCGCTCAGCAACGCCTCGAAAGACAGGTGCCGCCGCCGCCGCCTCCGCCTCGTTCTAAATGGGAGCAGGCATGGAGGACATGGCGTGCGACGCCACTCAAGTGGCAGCCCCTCCCCATCGTGGTAGGAGCATGTGTATTAGTTGCCGTTCAGGCGCATCGTACATATTCACATTCGCGCCAAGAGAAGGTCGTTGACCGAGACCATTCATATCCGGTTCGAGAGGATGGACCCTGGACCATGTACATTCTGGGCGCCTTACCACTGAATAGCATTAGCCGCACATGGGGTCGACTCAACAGCATGCCTCTGCCAGTGTGGTTCCGACCTTACGGATTTCGTCTATATGCTTGGCTCTTTGGATGCAATCTCGACGAGATTCGTGAGAAAGACCTGACGAAGTATGCCAGTCTCGCAGAATTTTTCGTGCGTGAACTTAGCCCTGGCGCCCGGCCCATCGATCCTCATGCCCTCCTTGTCTCGCCGGCCGATGGTAAGGTGCTGCACATGGGAGTCGTCCAGGGAGACCGCGTTGAACAAGTCAAAGGGCTGACGTACTCACTACGCTCGCTGCTGGGATACGATTCAGAAGCACACACGCAGCAAGACCCAGAATTGGGCTCATCCCGCAATATGAGTGTCGCAGCTGAGCGCCGTTTTGCGAAGCTCAATGGTATTGACTACAGTCTGACGCAACTCCTTGGCAAAGACAGCCATATGCACCGCGCAAGTACCTATGCCATGGGTTGGATTCGCGGTGCTTGGCGCTGGTGCAAGCATTTAGTGATGTGGAAGGCACCAGCCTACAAGACTTTGCCGATTCACCAGGCTTCGGCGGCTGAGGTAGCGGCCGACACGGCAGAAGAGGCCTTGGAACCCGAAGAAGGCGATGTGGGTATCCCAACATCCGATACGCCGACCAATATCGGCCACTATGCTACTGTGGCCTACCAAATGGGCCCAGAAGCATTGCCTCATTTTCAGAGTGAATGGCACGTTTCGCCAGGTAATCGCCTGTTTTTCTGCGTCATATACCTTGCCCCTGGCGACTACCATCGCTTCCACAGTCCCGTGCCATGGGTTGTGGAGTTACGGCGTCATTTCCGGGGCGAACTGTACTCGGTGTCCCCGTATGTTGCGACGCGCCTGCCCAACCTATTTGTCATGAACGAGCGTGTCGCACTCTTGGGTCGCTGGCGCCATGGCTTGTTTAGCATGACGCCGATTGGTGCCACTAATGTCGGATCGATTCAGATTCATTTTGATCGACAACTACGTACGAATTTGCACGGTACGAAGCAGTTCCATGGGACGTATGATGAGGCGACATACAACGCCGCAAGTCGCATCCTGGGCGGCCAGCCGCTCGCAGCAGGCGATGAAATGGGCGCATTCCTGCTTGGCAGTACGGTTGTCCTTGTATTTGAGGCGCCGGAGCACTTCCGCTTCGTTCGTGCCGCCGGTGATAAGATCAAAGTCGGTGAGGCTCTCGGTCATGTTTCTTAGTTCAGAAAGATTATGACGTTGTGCTCGTATGCCTGACGTGGGCATGTACGTGCGATGATTTCGACATTTACGATGTTTAAGCTGTCACCTTGCCTGGGACACTTGAAAGACGTTGCAGACAGCCAGACGCAAGCGCATCGTCGAGATGGAGCTGCTGTAGTGGCACACCAGTGTAGTGCTGCGAAGTCATACACGGCAGTAGCCACACAAAAAAACATAGCGGCGTTCGCAATTCATGCCATTAGCGCAGTAGATATATGCGCTGTGAGCAGCGAAAGTGGGACTAGACTTGCGATGACAACACAAGCTAGGGCGAGTTGGGTGAATGAGAATGCTAAGTCATGCCATACAGATGTTGGCTCATGACCAAGAATCCAGCATAGCAAAGAATTCTCATCCGCAGACAAAAATACTGCACGAAAGTTGCATCGTTTATGAGCATGCATGGCATGATCCGGACTTCCCGCCACTACGAGTGCTGAAAAAGTGGCATCCTTCGCCACGGCATCGTGTACACGAGCTATATGCTGGAGCTCACTGGTTGATTCATACCTTGGAGGCCCATCTCAATATCAAGGATCGTCTACGCACACTCTGCCCGTCCGTGAACAAGATGTTCTTGACGCGGATCAAGTTGTGCTACGGCGTGTGGCATCGTGCACAGACCTCACACAATGAAGGGGCCTTCCTTGTATCACGTGATCTGTTCGACAAGGCGCGAGGCACCTCGACCCACCGTGCTTCTTGTACTGGCCTGGATGTGGCAGGAAGCCCTATCGACGCATCCGATCGTGACAGAGCGGCGTCCGCCCAATGAAAGAGTCGGCGCCGATATTACGCGCCGCACGTCTCTGTTAGCGACACGCGGCACAGATCTGCTGGCTGTGGTGGATAATGAGCTACGGATGACCAGCGTGGCGTATGCGAAGCGACATGTTGAACAGGGGGAGGGGGTACTCTCGTACAAAGTACTTACAAACGAGGCACTCAATTTCCCTATTCAGTCGATCCTGGTGAATTCGACGGGAAAACTACTTGCGGTCGTCGGTGTATACGAGGTCGTCATTGTGATTTTGCCTCGGCGCGGCTACATGAAGCAGGTCGGCACGGCCCTACCAGTCAAGGCCGTGCGCGTAGGAACATACTACCATGCGCCTCATGGAACATCGCCTATTGCACAATGCAGATGGCACCCATACGGTGCAGGTGGCGTGAGTTTCATTGTGCTTACGGAGGATGCCGTGGTGCGTGAGTACGACGTTTCGCATGACGTGGACGAGCCGCAGCAGACATTGGCAGTCCTCGGACAGCCGACGCGCACGTCTTCGATGCTTTCGGCTGAGGACGATGACGCAAAAGTGGCTGTGTCTTGCACATTTGGCGAGGAGAGCAGCAGCTGGCTCCTGTTCACCCTATTGGTACTTATGCGCAGTGGTGACGTCTACATATTGTGTCCGTTTATGCCGAAACATGCAGCGCTTCCACGCTCGCATGTCGAGACCCTAGCGGCATTAGAGGCGCGGAATAAGCAGAACTCGACACTGGCGATGAGGTTCTTGGGCGATTTGGTGCGCCAGATGCAAGAGGCGACGGCGCCGTCATTAGACGACACATCACTGGACCTTGCGGAGCCGTTGACGGAAGGCTATGTACACGTTGTGTTGCCTGCCTGTGTGCCGCATCGTACTGCGGCCCAAGGACCTTGTCTCATGCGCCCTGCGCCGGTAGAGCTGAACGAGGACGTTGCTTCTATGGCCTGTGACGTGATCATGACACGTATTGCCGAGGATCAAGCGGCACTGGATGTAGTGCTCATCGCGACACTCGAAGGCAGCATCCAGTGCGGTCTGCTTGCGAAGCCCGTTGTGCCGCATTGGATTATGGGACGCAGTCATGCAGAGCTGCCGATCATGGCCGTGTGCGAATGCATTGACTTGGAACTGCCTCGCTTGGAGGCATCTGTGCGCACGTTGCAATTCGTGAAAGATGCTTTATACCCCGACATGGTGTGGGTGACTCATATGCATGGTATGCATGCGCTCTCGCTCCAGCCATGGACAGCACCGCTGCTTTCTGCGATGGCGAGTGGAAATACCGACAGACTAGCCGCGGAGCAGCAGCATCACACGGCCGTGGCACCACTCGTTTGCCTCACACCAAATGCTGATGCGCCTGCCATCACTGGCGCCTGTATCATTAATGATGTCTATCTATCGTATGCCTTTTTCATTCTCACCAGTGATACGCAGCTGCTCGCCCGCGAACTGAATTTGCGCTCCGTCACAAAAGCGCATACACCTCCTACCGGGAGAGTGGCGGAGTATAAGACGCTGCTGGCCGAGCCCTTCGAGATGCCCAAGGCACTTGAGCCCATGCAGCTTCGACCTCCGAGTGTGCCTGGCGAGATACGTGCGGATGCACATACGCTCCGGGCCTTTGGCCAGGCGACCGAGACGGTTCGCCAACGTTTGCAGGACGTGGCCAAAGCAGGTCATGCGATTCAGACGCGAAGCGCGCAGCAAATGCGCGAAATGCAGCGGCAAGTGGCCCAACTGGCACAGGCATCGGAGCGTGTCGATGCGGTGCGAGCTGAGGTACTGCGTGCGCGCATCGAGCGTATCGATCGAACGCAGCGCTCGACGGTGCAGCGCCTCGACGCCTTACTTCAGCAACTGATGGATGAGCATACGCCGCAGCTATCCGTGTATGAACGCCGTTGGTTTGACGAGCTTCAGCGCATGTCGCACGAGTTCCTTGGCGACAAAGCCAAGGCAAAGGAGCAGCTGCTGAAGTTGGAGCACCAATGGACACACCTGCAGCATCACCACCATCTACAAAGCGACCATGTGCGACCCAAGTCCTCCGAACTCGGTTCGCGCCAGCGCGAACGGATCGAGTACACCCTGGCTCAAGAAGCGCAAATGCTGGCGCAAGCACGCTCCAAGATCCAGTATCTACGCACGGCTTTGGGAATGCACACGTAGCCTCAGGTGTCCGTGGCGTGCAAGGGGCAAGCGTGCCCCTTGGCCATCCACCGGCGTATACAGTCGACATGGAAGCAACACATACAAGTGAGACGCGCCACACGATCGCGTGCCACAAATTCCTCCATGCAAATAATGCACTCCTTCCCGATCAGGGCCGAGTCTTCTGTCAGACTCGATGCGAGGAAATGCATTCGGTGAGCGCGACTCGGTAGCGCACCGTCCTCGAGGCATGTGGCAACGTGCTGTTCGCGTTCTTGCGTTGAAGCGAGCGTAGGTAGATGTAAATCGCACACAGGACACTCGTTCAACGCATCAGGATCAATCGGTGCCGGGGCCTCGCCCGACCACGGCGTGGATATGCGCCACAGGAGGTGGGTCCATGTAGATGCGTCATCAGTAGCGGTGGTCCTAACACGAGGGGACACTGGCTCGATATGATACTCATTCATGCACCAGTCACATATGCGCACTGCTGACCTACTTTCAGAATCGAGCATCTCTGGTAAAGCTGGGTCGGTGATGTGCACATTTTCGGGTATATAGGCACGATGCGACGTGCATGCATCACAAAAAATCCGCCCACAACGGCGGCAATGGTGCTTTCGAAAAAACAAAGTAAACTTGCGCATACACCTCCTGCATGTGTGCACATTCGTGTCCTTCTCCCAGCTACCGGTCTGTGGCGTGGGAAAACAACGATGTCCAGGCACGGGTCGAGATCGAGAGGACGCATCGTTGATCGAGTATGACGCTGACGGTGTATGGCTCATTGGCGACATGTCCCTCTGTGACATCATCGCATCAGTGTCATGTGTATCTCCGACCTGCGTCGACGACATGAAGGACGACGCTGTCAAACATGCAGATCGTGGACAGGGACCGCAGTGGATAGTTGGCAATGGCGCCGCCTTTTATGAACACCTCCACATGACAAGCCTCCCGCCGCCTACGGACGCCGCACTTTGACAAAGGCCCACAGGCGGCGCTCCAGACGCGGAGCAAACTAGCATCACTATATAGGCTTGCACTCAGCGTGGTAAATGGAGCGAGCTGTATCGCCGAGTATTTTGATTCACGCAGAATACCATCTTGCGCAGCTGTGGCCACAAGACGTGCTCTACGCTTGTATACACACACTACCGCATACACGATACTTAAGCCGATGACTTGGCGGCGGCACGGGCCTCGCGCAGAGCCCTCTCCGAACCGTGCTTGGCGTAGCGCTGGTTGCGCAGGAACTTGGGGTCCACCTGTAGGAGTTAGTATGGATATTCAGGGATGAAGCACTCGCCCAGGCGATTGTGACTAGGATGGGATAGGCGACATCGCTTCCCACAGCCCTCGTTGCGATCTCGGCGAGTGCCTTCGAAGAGCAAATACGTACACCACGGAGGTTAGGGTAACGGTTCGTCCTGGGCTTCTTAATACCGTTACGGTGAGCCTTGCTCGTCTGGTTGTGGTTGGTATGGTTCTTCGACTTCGCCCTGTTACATTAGCACGCCGACATGCTCCGTACGTACATGTTGAGTCGGTTGGTGAATGGAACAAACGAAGCCGCTGACGGACGAAAAGCCTGGGAAATTGCCGCAGTAGTACATCACGTGATGTATTGGAGGGAGTCTGTCCTGGTGGCGCACCTCCATAGCGACGTGGAGACGCGTGTGGCTTGCGGCGCGCGTCGTGCATCCGAGATGGCCGAGGCGGCGGATCCAGAGCGGCTGGTCCGCATGCGTGCGGCGCTGGAAAAGTTTTTGGGATTGATTGACCACAAGGCCACGTACGTGTTTGCCACTCACATGCAGTGCCAAAAACTTTTCGCGAGCCCTGCCGCAAGTGGACCCGATTGCCGTCGAAAAGGCGCGTTTGCAGTTCCTCCAGGAACTCAAGACAGACATACGAGTACGTATTGATGATTGCTGATGCCAGAATGACCTGGAAACACTTATATCCAAATATGAACTATCACAGCGCCTCAAGGAGCTGGAGGAGTTGACAGCCGAGGCAGACAAGCGACAGCACAACGCATTCGCCGACCTGAAAGATGTGTGGCGCCCCGACTTGGATATTCAGACGGCGATCCGTGCACGTGTGAGTGCTGATCAGACACCGCGTATCGAGGCATTACAGGCGGAGCTAGCAGAGCTACAAGAACAGAACCGTGCATCCGAGGAGCGACTGCAAGGCACCGAGGCGCAGATCGATGCAGTGCGTTCTAATGTCACGAGTGCCCTGGAAATGCTTGACAGAGTACGTATACCAAAGCTGACGCTCCAGCTGCTGGTCAGTGTGTCCATCAATGCTCCCGAGGATGAGCAGGCATTGCGCGCCATGCTGGATGCGCTGCTCACTGAGTTGGGTCCCGTGTAGTGGTAATAGACTCCGACCCTCCACTTTGCTGGTGGACCATGTCATTCCAGCTGGACTGGCAGGGGCTGGAGCAGTCGTTTGCCGACTCGCTGTGCGAGCGACTCAACGCGTTTCTATCGGGTGCGACCCTTCCATCCTTTTTGGGTCCGACGCGTGTGCATGCCCTGGAACTGGGATCGGAGGCACCGGACATACAGGTCATACATGTGGGTGACGTGTGGCGTGAATTTCGAGAGGCCGAAGCACAAGCATCGGTTCACGCCCAGGCTCAGGAAAAGTGTACACGGGCATCCACGCCGCCACCACGCTTGCCGATGCGTCTTCGCACGTTTCGTCACTATGAGAACGACGAGATGCCCTTGTCGGTGCAGGGCAGTGGTGACGGTGATAGTGTGCTGACGGATATCGACGATGCCTCGTCGCACCGATGGAGCGATGTTGACTCGGACGTTGGCACCAGTGACATGTCTTGCACATGGGAAGAGAGCGCGCTTGAGCAAAGCATACCGTCGATGCAGCTGCACTTTAGTGTCCAGTGGCTCACGTCGACCATTCGACTGTCGCTCACATCGTCACTTCAGATTGCCTACCATGACGACACCGTCATGAGCTTGCCCATCAGCCTTGTTATCACTGGCTTGGAACTCTATGCACAAGCGATCGTTGCGGTGGATGGTGTTTCAAATTGCATCCACGTTAGCCTCACAGAAGATTCTACGGAGCCATGCAGCGCTGATGGTCTGCGGCAGGTCTACGATGCAAGAATCCGCGTCCGGCACCAAGGCCAACGCATCCTACCCTACCTCGGCGTGGAGAGCCAGATTGGCGAGCCCGTGAAGCACGTGTTGGAAAACGTCGGCAAAGTGGAACGCTTTGTGGGTGACATGTTGCGGCAATGGCTCGAAGACGAGCTGGTGTATCCGCACTTTTATACATTCTATCTCTAGATACCCCTGCACGCCTAGCGCGTCCGTGTAGCGCGGGAGAAAATACCGCGGCGCTGTGTCGCGTCATGCCGGGAGGCGTGTTCAGCCATATAGTCGTTAATCGCCCGGACATCATCGCCTTGGCTCTTGGTGAGGTAATGACGAGCGGTGGCATCGTCAATGTCTGGTAGCGCGTCCCGCACGCGTGTAAGAGCTGCTGAAAAGGCTGGATCCGGAGGCGCCTGGCTAGCCGAGCGCTGAACTATGCCCAGACCCATAGGCACACTGCCCGACGTCGAGGCAGCCCCTAGGGTGCGGGCAGAGAGGGAGCGGTTCATG
>ERZ782914.445-NODE-445-length-11709-cov-6.335078_pt1 | contig 11709 bp, 11 predicted proteins | sample MGYA00375948_ERZ782914 | MGnify/ENA primary metagenome ERZ782914 (study PRJEB29894, sample SAMN03576417) | human skin metagenome | biome: human skin; feature: left retroauricular crease; material: organic_material | host: Homo sapiens | place: Italy: Trento...
CTTGTCTTATCTTTGCTCAATTTTCTTTGATGTATTTATCTATTTCTTCTACTTTTATGCGATCTATTCCTGATGCTCCTTTGTTGGAGATTACTTTTAGTTTGGCTTGATGCATGTTTTCTGGGCTTAGGATTTGATTTATTAATTTTTCTTCCGTGTGTGCACTTGCTCCTTTCCGCTTGCATAACTTCTCTCTTAGGTGTGAGATTTTGATTTCATTTACGTTTCTTCTACTTTCTTTGTCAGATTTGTTATGCAACATACATTTTGCTTATGCTGTTAAATTGTTCAGTCCTTCGGTGTTTCCACCTACTATGACTTCTGCTGGCTTCTCACTATTCGTTGTTACTACTATTTCGCTACCCGTTCTTCTCTCCTAGATGTCACCATCTAAAACTTCGGGGTCGCTATTAGATTCGTTGGTAACTACGCTCTGTAGGGATTTTCACCCCAGCATTAGAACATGCCCGTCATACTAAAAAAAGAGGGCTTTTGCCCTCGACTTGCTATAGTCCTAATTTTTCTTCTATAGCTTGTTTGTCAAATCCTACAATATCTTCACCATCGATATTGATTACTGGAACACCTCTGTATCCTTTTGATACAAGGTATTCTACTGCATCTGGATTTTCATCTATATTCATTTCTGTAAAATCAATATTATTTTCGTTGAAAAATTGTTTTGCTGCTTTACAGAAAACACAAGTATTTGATGTATAAACTTTAATATCTGCCATTACTTTCTCCTTATCTTATTTTACTTATTTATTTATACCCACATTTTTCTAATTCATTTGCCAGATTTATAAAATCATCAAGGGATAAGTTTTCTGCCCTCAGATTTTCCTTCAAATCTAGCCTTTTAAAAACTGTTCTCAAGCACTCCTTGCTTGCAACATCAGAAAGCGAATTTAATATAGTCTTTCGTCTTTTATTAAATCCTGCCCTTACTAATTTAAAAAGCAAATTGTGATTTACATTATCATCATAAAGTCTAAGCCTTAGATTAAGTATGGTTGAATCTATCTTAGGTTGGGGCATAAAAACTGATTTTGGTAGATTCACCAAAAACTTAGCCTCAGAATAAAACTTTACAAAGACCGATAAAGAACTATACTCTTTATCATTTTCATCTGCAAGCATTCTTTGACCAACTTCTTTTTGAACCATGATAGTCATATCTGTGCACGGGAGATTTGATGTAATAAGCTTCTCGATAATAGGAGTTGTTATGTAATAAGGAAGGTTTGATACTACTTTGAAACTTTCACCATTAAATTCATTTTCAATCAATTTCCCAAGATCAACTTTTAAAATATCTTCATTTATTACAATAGTGTTGTCAAATTCATCTAGATTTTGATCTAGAATTGGCATTAGATTTTGATCTATTTCAACAGCCACAACTTTCTTTGCTACTTTTGCCATTTCATAGGTTATAGTTCCTATGCCAGGGCCAATTTCCAAAACATTTTGACTTTCTATGCCTGCTGCATCTACTATCTTATCTACGAAATTTTTATCAATAAGAAAATTTTGACCTAGAGATTTTTTAAAGTTAAAATCATAAAGGTCAATTATTTCTTTTAACACTTTTGGTGAATATAATTTTTTCAAAGCTTATCTACCGCCTTTTCAAATTCTTCTCTGCTGATAGCAAATGAGTTTAGCTTACTTAATAGTTGCTTTGAATTATAATAGCCAATTCCTAGCATATCCCCCAATTTTTCACGTCTTTTTGCTGAGCCTTTGCCAATTGAAAGACCATTATTTACCAAATCCGCCATGACAAATTCAGATCTTTCTTCAGTCATTTCTGCCTTGGCATTTTTTAGGGCCCTTATGATTACTTCTGGGTCAGCATTTTCTACGCCCAAGTCATTTTTTTTGATGGCAAATTTCCTGTCAATATAAGCGTGTTTGGCATCAGGTATGTGGCGGGCAATTTTCTCTCTGATCTTTTTACCAGCGTGGTCAGGATCAGTTAAAATTATAATCCCTGTTCTATCATCTATCACTTTAAGTCTATCGATCAAATCTTTGCCAAAAGCAAGTCCATTTGTTGCAATTATCTCACAATCAACAGCACGTTTTACATTTGCTATATCATCTTTTCCCTCAACTACAATAGTTTCTTTTATCATAAATTAAAAAACTCCACAGTATTCTTATAACATCTTTTAGCTAGCTTATCAATCTTCATATCGCGAAGCTCTGCTACTTTCCTTGCCACTTCTATAACTTTTCTAGGATCATTTCTTAGACCCCTATAAGGTTCTGGTGAAAGGTATGGACTATCAGTTTCTAGCATCAGTCTTTCTATTGGTACATTTCTAACTGCTACTTTTTCATTTTCTACATTAGAGAATGTCACCACACCCCCTATCGATATATAAAAACCCATATCCATATAAGTATTAAGAGTGTTTAAGTCATCAGAAAAACAATGAATTTGAATTTTTAAATCTGTATAATCCTTTAAAATCTCAATTGCATCATCTTTTGCTTCTCTAACATGGATTACGGCAGGTAAATTAAGTTTTCTAGCTAAATTTAATTGGTAAATTAAAATTTCTTTTTGCCTATCCTTATTTTCGTCTTTCCAATAGTAGTCAAGACCAATCTCTCCTATGGCAACAACCTTGTCATTTCTTGCCATAGCTTCTAATTCAATCAAATCCTTGTCATTTATTTCTTCTATATCTTCTGGGTGAATGCCTACCATAGGATAAAAATTGTCAAACTTATAGGATAATTCTATAGCTTTTTTTGAATCATCTAGGTTAGTTGCAGGATTTATTATTCCATTTATAGCAAAATTTGACAGGTCATTTAATATAAATAACCTGTCATTATCAAAAGCCTCATCTGTCAAATGACAGTGACTATCAATTAATCTCATTAAAATACCTTGCTTCCTGGCTTCATATCTTTTAGGGTTGTAAGAACTGATAGATTATCATCAAATTCAGCTGACAAAATCATACCTTGACTTTCTATGCCACGCATCTTGCGAGGAGCCAAATTTTTAACAACAATCACATTTTTACCCACTAATTCATCTGGCTTATACCATTTTTTGATGCCAGAAATGATTGTGCGAGGATTTTCTTCCCCAATATCAACTGTAAATACTAATAGCTTATCAGCATCTGGATGGTCTTTGCATTCCAAAACTTTGCCTACAACTAGGTCAACTTTTGCAAAGTCATCATAGGCAATTTCTGCTAGCACTTCTTCTTTTTTCTCATCCGCATCTTTAGTATTGCCAAGTCTTTGTTCAATTAACTCATTGTTTCTATTGTGAAGTTTTACTAATTCTTCGTCTATATCAAGTCTATCAAATAGATTTTTGCCCTTTGTAACCTTTCTTCCTTCTTCTAGAAGACCAAATTCTTTTGCTGATGCAAAACCCTTATTGTCGCTACCAAGTTTTTCCAAAATCTCTTTGCTAGTATTTTTCATCACTGGCTCAATTAACTGGGCAACAATCCTTAGTGATTCAGCAAGATTATATAACACAGTGTTTAGTCTCTCTTTATTCGCCTCGTCACGCCCTAGTATCCAAGGTTCAGTTTCATCGACGTATTTGTTGGCACGACGGATAAAGGTCCATACACTTTCCAAAGCTTCGTTAAATTCAAAGTTATCCATTTGCTTAGTATAATCTTCATAGGTTTTTGATGCTAAATCTTTAAGTTCATCATCAAAATGCTCAGACACACTTCCCTTAGCAATGACTCTTCCGTTATATTTACTAATCATTGATGTAGTTCTTGAAAGTAGATTTCCCAGATCATTTACAAGGTCAGAATTATATCTTTCCATAAATTTCCTGCTAGAGAAGTTCCCATCAGAACCAAAGTTAAACTCACGTAGGACAAAATATTTTAGTGCATCCACACCATAAAGTTCTACTAGTGGTTCTGGATACATAATATTTCCCTTAGATTTACTCATCTTATCATTATCAAACAAGATCCAACCATGAGCAAAAACTTTTTCTGGAAGAGGAAGATCAAGTGCCATTAGTAGTGCTGGCCAAATAATAGTATGGAATCTTACTATATCTTTTCCTATCAAATGAACACTTGCCGGCCAGTATTTTTCAAACTTCTTAGGATTATCACCATAACCAATAGCTGTTAGATAACAAGATAGTGCATCTATCCAAACATAAACTACGTGTTCATTGTCAAAAGGAACATCAACTCCCCAGTCAAAGCTATTACGTGTTACAGATAGGTCAGTTAATCCCTTGTCTACGAAGTTATTTAACATTTCCTTTTGTCTAAAGGCAGGTTCTAGGAACTCCGGATGTTCTCTAAACAATTCCTTTAATTTATCTTCGTATTTGGATAATCTAAAGAAATATGATTCTTCTTCTTGGTATTCCACATCACGACCACAGTCAGGACACTTGCCATCTACAAGTTGACTCTCAGTCCAAAAAGTTTCACAAGGTGTACAATAATATCCCTTGTATTCACCTTTATAAATATCTCCTTGGTCATATAGTTTGGTAAAAATATTTTTGACATCTTCTTCATGTTGTTTTTCAGTAGATCTTACAAATGTATCGTAGTCAATTTCTAACTTTTCCCATAAAAGTTTAGTTTCATCAGCAATGATATCTACAAATTTTTGTGGGCTTGTGCCATGGTCTATGGCAGAACGCATAATCTTTTGACCATGTTCATCAGTTCCTGTGACAAGGTAAGCGTCATATCCATTTAAATTTTTATATCTCTTAAGTACATCGGCAATTATAGATGTATAAGTATTTCCAATATGTAGGTTACTATTAGGATAGTATATTGGAGTAGTTATATAATATGGTTTTTTTTCTGTCATAAGCTATCCTTTCATTAGTCTTTAAGAAATTATATAGTTATATCATACTTCAAAACTTATTATCTACCCAACTATTACCTCTTTTTAATCATGATATTTTACCAGCCTTTATCTTAGATTAATATCAAACTATCATCTATTGAAATTAGATTCTTTTCTATCTATAATAGAGTTAACAAATATATATCTAAGCTAATTAACTTATAGTTAGATAAAAATCTAATAAAGGAGAAGTAATGACAAAAGCAATTTTTAAGATAAAAAAGAAAATCGACTTTGAAAATGAAGCAGGACTACTAATTTTCAATTATACAGACTACCTAGCTCACTCCAATCCAGATAATATTGACTGGAAAGATTCCTATGTCAACTACAAAAATTCTGCCAAAGAAGTTGTCCAAATGGAAGATATTTTTTACTCTTATCCAGCTTATATGAATTTTCTTAGAGAAGTAAGAAGCGAGGCTTACTTTCTAATCGAAGAATTCTTTGACGAAAAAAACGAGGATATATTAAATCTTTTCTATATCTACGAAGAGGGAGATGAAAATTACTTCCCTTTTATGCTCGCAATATTTCAAAATCTAGATAGGAAAAATGATGATGGATTAACCTATGATTTCTTTAAAGAACTCTATGACATATTTTTTTACCAATATCTGGGCCTCGATTATCTAAGTCTTGGTGAAATTGGCATTAGGACATATGAAGGGCTAAAAGAATATATGGATAGCTCCAAAATGATAGACTGTATTTCAAATTCACCCTTTACAGATAAGGAAACCATGACTTTATTAAGAGCTTATCAAAATACTGATGATTTGTATCAAAGGCTTATGCCCTTAGTTAGCAAACTATCCAAGATTATAGAAGATAAGGTCCATCTCCTAGATGATTTAATAAGTGAAAGTTTTGATAAATTGGTTGATACAAATTATAAGATAGCTTATGATTTCGCCAAACAAGTAGGCTTAGACGAAATGATCAATAAGGGAGATCTAGAAATTGCCATATCCATCCTACTCTTTGCACCTCATACTCAGATGTTTAGGTTTGTAGACTTTAATGGATATACTAAGGCAGTAAAGTTGGGTGTTCTGGTTGACAAGTATGAAAACAGTGAAGAAAGCCACAAGCTCTTAAGTATCAGCCAATATCTTACAGTAATATCAGATCAGACTAGGATCCAAATCCTAGATTACCTAAAGGAATCTGACTACTACGCCAAGGAACTTTCAGATAAGCTATATATCACCCCTGCCACTCTTTCCTACCATCTTAATAAGCTTCTAATTTGTGGCTTTGTAGGCATACGCAAGGAGGGCCGCAAGTACTACTATTATCTGAGAAAAAATGGTTTTGAGTATTTGATAGATAACTTAGAAAAATTTAGTGAAGATATCAAGGAGAATGACCATGGAAAAGAATAAAAATCTATCTATGTATCTAAAAGATGAAGAGACTATCAAAGATTACCTCCACAAGGACAGGCCATCTATAATTGACTTATTAAAATTTGCCTACGAGCCATTTAAGGATAATTGGAAAATAAAACTGTCACTAATTATATATCCTTTAGTAAATGGCTTAATTCCTGTAATGCAGGCCTTTATAATGTATTATTTGGTGGATTTGATAGAAAAACAAAGTGATCTTAAAACCATGATTTTGACAATTACTCTTTACGGAATTTTGTTTTTACTTTGTTCGGTTATCTCCCATCAAATAGATTATAAGACTTATGCCATTTACAATAAGGCTAGGATGAATAAATTTATAGATGCTGCTGGCAAATCTATGGATATAGACTTTGGTCTTCTAGAAAATTCTCATTTTACTGCAGAAGCTTCCAAGGCCTATGTACCATTTTCAAACAACACTGAGGGGCTAGAGGGGATTTACCACGATATGTATCCTTTGCTATCAGCATTTGTATCCTTTGCCATAATTTCTATAATTATTTTTAGGCTAAGCCCACTGATTTTTGCCTTTGCGATTTTTTCTATAATATTGCAGCTTCTAATTAGAAATTATACAGATGCCTACAGGCATAAGCACAATATCGAACTACAAAAAGTTTCTATGAAATCCTCCAGGTACTACAAAGAAGCAAGCGATTTTACCTACGCCAAAGATATACGCATATTTTCTTTCAAAGAAAATTTCATCAAGGGTTTTGGCCCTATGGTAGATGAGGTTTATAAGCTCTCTAGAAAATTTGTAAGACCAGAAATGTACCTGTCTCCAGTCCTTGCCATACTTTTAGTTGGCATAGAAGCAGTAAGCTACTATTACCTAAGCGGGCAAGTGATAAGAAATGCCATCAACTTAAAAAGTCTGACACTGATTATCACATCTATTAGTGTTTATGTAAGCGTAATATCTACCTTTATTATAAAATTTTCACAAACTAGGGCAAATTTCAGATATTTTGCTGATGGCTACGACTTTATAAAGGCTCGCCTGGAGCCAACTTGTGGAGATGAGAAAATATCAGGACCTATATCCATAGAGTTTAAAAATGTGTCATTTACCTATCCCTTAAGTGATAAATTAGTTCTTGAAAACTTGTCTTTTAAGATCAACGCAAATGAAAAAATAGCTATAGTTGGAGTAAATGGAGCAGGCAAGTCTACCATAGTATCCCTTATCCTAGGCTTATATAAGCCTACAAGCGGGAAAATTTACATAAATGGTATAGATAGTGAACTTATCGACATCAAAACCCGCTATGCGGCCTTTGCCACAGTCTTACAAAATGTAGAGCCTTTAGCAGTAAGTATTGCAGAAAATGTAGCTGCAAGCACTGATAATATAGATAGGCAGAAAGTTATCCAATGTCTAGACCAAGCAGGGCTCTCCTACAAAATAGACCAACTTCCAAAAGGCATAGATACGCAAATGACCAAAAATATCGAAGAAGATGGAACGAATTTTTCTGGAGGAGAAAACCAAAAATTAGCCATAGCTCGTGCTCTCTATAAGGAAAATACTTACTGTCTGATAATGGATGAGCCTACAGCAAGTCTAGATGCCTTAGCAGAAGAAGCTATTTATAAAGAAATAGATGAGATATCAGATGGAAAAACCTTGATTTTTATCTCTCACAGGCTAGCTTCTACTAGATTTTGTGATAAGATCATGCTCCTTGATGGAGGAAATATCAAGGAATATGGATCTCATGATGAGCTTTTAAAGCAAAATGGTCTCTACAAAGAAATGTATGAAAGTCAAAAGAAATACTACCAGGAGGAAAATGATGAAATATAAAGCCTTGTGGATGCTGGTAAAAATGATGGCTAAAAACGACCCCTTGTATATAGTCACGCTCCTATTAAAGTCAATTATCCCAGGACTTGGAACCTTGATAAATGTCTACGTACCAAGTATCTTCATCAACCAATTGATTGATCCAAAGCCAGCTTATCAATTTATAAAACAAATTATAATACTTCTTATAGCCAAATTTGTCATTGAATGTCTAACTAGGTGGTTTAATAGATTAGAGTTTATCAGAAGAAAAGGAGTCAACGAATACATATCTTTTGAGATAAGCAAAAAGGCTATGGATTTGACCTATTTCAATATCGAAGATACCAAGGTTTTAGATATGAAAGAAAAGGCAACATCTGCCATAACTTTTGGCCAAGTCCACCAGCTGTTATTTTGCCTTAACGATATCATAGAGGGAATTACAGTAATAGTTGGTACGGGCCTTATCATAATAGGATTTTCTCCATATTTGGTCATATTCTCACTAGTCATATCCACACTAATAATCTTAATTGACAAAAACATAGCTAGTTACAGCCAGGAAATTGACCAAGAAATGATAAGCATCAATAGACGATTCTCATATTACTTTTCCCTAATGGCCGCTGCTAAATTCCAAAAAGAAATCAGAGCCTACGACATGGGTCAGATGATAGAAGGTAAAACTTCTAGTTTTGTAGATGATATAGCCATAAAGTTTAACGATGCCTTAAGCTATGAGGCAAATTTTGGATCTCTAAAGATCCTACTGGATTCAATACTAAGGATAGTTTCCTACTCCTATGTAGCTATGAGAACCCTATCTACTTCCTATGGTCCACAAATATCCTTTGGAGATTTCTCTGCAATCATAAGAGCCAACGAAAATTTTATGACATCTTTTCAAAAGATGTTCTCAGAATCAATTGAATTTTCTATAACTCTTAAAAACCTAGAACCCTTATATGAATTTATGAACCTAGAAGTAGAAAGTGAAGAAGGCCTTTACCAAGCATCAGACTTTGAAAGCCTAGAATTTAAAAATGTGTCCTTTGCCTATCCAAATAGCGACAGACTTATACTTGATAATATCTCTTTTAAGATAAATAAGGGAGAAAAAATATCAATTGTCGGAGTCAACAATGCTGGAAAAACAACTATAGTTAAGCTCATTTTAAGGTTTTTCGATGTTAATAAGGGCGAGATTTTATATAATGGTAGAAATATTAATGAATATCAAAAAGAATCCTTGTACAAAAAAATCTCAGCTGTACTCCAAGATTTTGCAATCATGCCCTTTAGTATAAAAGAAAATATCATTGGAACAAAAGACTACGATGAGGAAAAAATCGATCAAATCTTAAATGAACTCGAATTAAAAGAAAGGGTTGATAGGTTAGATAAGGGACTTGATACCTATCTAAACAAGGATATCTTCGAAGATGCAACAGACTTTTCCCTTGGCCAAAAGCAAAAACTCGCCATAGGAAGATGCCTTTACCAAAACCCCGATTTTATAATCCTAGACGAGCCAACAGCAAGCCTAGATCCATTGGCAGAAGCCAAAATCTACGAAAACTTTAACCAAATGACCACTGGCAAAACTGCAATCTTCATCTCCCACAGGATGAGCTCATCAAGGTTTACCGACAAAATTCTCATCCTAGACGAGGGTAAAGTCAAAGCTTTTGATAGCCACAATAACTTAATGAAATATGACAATATTTATTCAAGACTTTATAAGTCACAAGCTAAGTATTATAGATAATGTAAAAATACGCATCTAAAAACATTAGAATTAGATACGTATTTTTTATAATGTTACAATATTATTTATTTAAATTATTAACAAAAGATTTAATCTCTTCATCGCTTATATCTTTCTTCAATATTTGTCCTTGTCTAAAATTAGCTCCTTTGGCAGAAACTTTTAACTCTTTTGTAGAATCTCCCATCGCACTAGAACCAGAAGTTGCAAATGTTATGATTTCTTTCCCATCAAGGTCATATTTTTCCAAAAATGTATTTACTATTGTTGGAGCAACTCCCCACCATATTGGGTATCCTAGGTAAATAGTGTCATAAGTCTCCATATCCTCGACTTGGTCAGATATTTCTGGCCTATATGACTTATCATTCATTTCCTTAGTAGAACGACTTTCTTTATCTTTCCAATTTAAGTCCTCAGCAGTATAAGAAACTTTTGGAACAATCTCATGCAAGTCAGAAGAAAGAACATCAGCAATCTTTTTAGCCACATTCTTAGTATTACCTGTTACACTAAAATAAGCTACTAGTACCTTATCCATAATTACCTCCATTTTTATCATTATAATACACAAGGTTATTATATATTTAATTGCAATACAAATATACCTTAAAATTAATTGCAAGCAATTGATTATTATGTAAAATCATCAACTATTTGAGTAGTATTATGGTAATAGCCCCTTTGTCTAATGAATATCCTCTATCCATTCCTTAGCCATTAGGTAGCCCCCATAGTGGGGATCATTTATTGACTTACGTACTCTAACTTTGTTACTTAGCTTATTTTCAACTTTTTCTTCTATGTTAATATCCGAATTAGTGAGGCCACCAAAAAGTACAACTTCTTTTATATTCTCATCATATAAGGCATTAATTAATTGACATATCTCATCTATCATATGTTCAATAATTTTTATTGCAGCAGGATCATCTTCCTTATATAAATCAAAAACTAAACAAGACAAACTAGCTATTTCATCTCTAGTCATAGAAAGATCTTTTTTGATAAGATCATAATCATCTAGTAAGCTTAATTTTTCTTTTAGTCTATAATATAACTTTGTTTTAACTATACGACCATCAGCTTGTTTAGTGAAAGTATTTAATAGCATATTTCCCAAATGATAACCACTAGCCTCATCACCTAGTTTATATCCCCAGCCACCAGCTCTATGATATAGACCACCTTCGTACTTATAGGCTATACTTCCTGTTCCCAATATAATTAGTATCCCAGCCTTTCTTTGAAATTCAGAAAAATAAGCCAAACTGACATCACTAGTAATATGGTAATTATAGCTTCCAAAATTACTTTTAATCACCTCATCGATCTCACCCACTAAATCTTTATTATTCCCATAGCCTGCAAGACCAAAAACTATATAGTCACCTTCATAAATTCCTAAGTCCCTAAGACCGGCTTTTAAAATCTCCTCCATTCTCACTCTGCCAACTTGCATAATATGGCAAGTAGGATAAGTAACTTTTTTTATAACTTTCCCATCACTAAAATTATATGAAACAAAATCAGTGGAGGTTCCTCCACCATCTACTACTATTATCTTCAACCTTATCCACCTATCTAAAGTGTTCTTTAATAGGAAGTTTACCTGTAGGAGATAAGTTTCCTAATAGGGTATCCAAGGCTATATCTATAGTCTCATAGCACAAATCGTAAGTATCTATCCAGGATTGGGAATATTTGTATAAGGTTTCATTTGGATATGGATCTCTTAATGCGACAACATGAATATTATTATTTCCTTTGATTTCTAAATTATAAAAATTATTATTTAATGTCCCTATAACAATGTCATATTCTTCATATTCACT
>ERZ782914.451-NODE-451-length-11628-cov-53.431608_pt1 | contig 11628 bp, 9 predicted proteins | sample MGYA00375948_ERZ782914 | MGnify/ENA primary metagenome ERZ782914 (study PRJEB29894, sample SAMN03576417) | human skin metagenome | biome: human skin; feature: left retroauricular crease; material: organic_material | host: Homo sapiens | place: Italy: Trento...
CTCGGACCGGAATCCGATCGAGACGAACAACGCGTACCCGGCAGCACGAGGATCGAGCAGACACCTCGTCCACACCCCTGCGATGAGTTCGGCGATGCCCACGATCCGGTGGGGACACATGGCGTGGGAATCATGACAGTGCCCCTTGCCAGTTCGGCATTGACCACACCTGCATGGCGTTCAGGACGTCACCTGGTTCGGGAGCAACCCCTACACTGGCAGTCGTGACCCACGTCTGGAAGATCCTCACCGCAGCGGCAACGGTGTTCCTCCTTGCCATGGCCGGTCTGCTGTTCGTTCTGGCTGACCGCAACCAGACATTCCTTGCCACCGGCGATCACATCACCGGAGTCGTCACCCAGACCAGCACCGCTTCCCGGCTGTGTGAGGATCCCTGGCAGCGGACCAGGCGACGTGCCTGCACTGTGGCGGCCATCACGTACCACGATGAGGGGCACGACGGGATCCTCCTGTCCCCGCCGCTGTCGAACGGTCAGCTCTCCCAGGGTGACCGCGTCAACCTGGTCATCGACCGGCAGGGGCATGACGTTGACGACGACATCGTTGCCCTGGACAAACCGCTGGGCATCAAGTACCGGATGGTTCCGTGGTTGTTCGTCGCTGCAGCCGTCGGCGTGGCCGGCTGGGGCGTGCGCTCTCAGAAGAGGCCGACGACCTGACCGTTGTCGTCGATGTCGATGCGTTCGGCAGCCGGATGGGCTCCCAGGCCGGGCATGGTGCGCATGTTGCCGCAGATCGCGTAGACGTATCCGGCCCCCACGGCAGCGCGCACCTCACGCACCGGCAGACGCCAACCGGTGGGACGGCCCTTGAGCTGGGGGTCGTGGGACAGCGACAGGTGGGTCTTGGCCATGACGACGGGCAGTCGGCCGTAGCCCAGCTCCTCGAAGTGGGCGAGGTCCTTGGCGGCCTGCGGCGAGATGTCGATGCCGTCGGCCCCGTAGACCTCGGTGGCAATCTTCTCGATCTTGGTCTCCAGACTGTCGGCCAGGTCATAGGTGTACCGAAAATCGGTGGGCTGGTCACAGGCGTCGACGACGGCGCGAGCCAGCTCCATGGCTCCGTTGCCTCCATCGACGACGTGGGTGGAGGCGGCGAAGTAAGCACCTTCCTGCTCGGCGACACGGCGCACCGCTTCGATCTCGTCGTCATGGTCGTCGGGGAAGACGTTGAGTGCCACGATCGGCGACACCCCGAAGGTGCGGACGATCTCGATGTGCTTGCGCAGGTTGTCGGCACCGGCGAGTACGTCCTCGGGGCTGTCGGCAAGCATGTCGGGGGGTAGTGGTTTCCCGGCGACGATCTTGTAACGTCCCGAGTGTGCCTTGAGGGCGCGAACCGTCACCACCAGGACGGCGGCGTCGGGGCGCAGACCAGAGGTGCGGCACTTGATGTTGAAGAACCGCTCGGCCCCCATGTCGGCACCGAATCCGGCCTCGGTGAGCAGGAAGTCACCGCACCTGCTGCCCACCCGGTCGGCGATGACCGAGGAGTTTCCGGTGGCGATGTTGCCGAATGGTCCAGCGTGGACGAGCACCGGGGTGTTCTCGGTGGTCTGCAGCAGGTTGGGTTTGATGGCGTCCTTCATGATGACGGTCATGGCACCTGCCGCATGGAGGTCCTCGGCACTCACCGGCTCACCGCTGCGGGTGTAGGCGACGACGATGCGCCCCAGCCGGGCTCGTAGGTCGGCCAGCGAGGTGGCCAGGGACAGGATGACGCCGACCTCGCTGGCTGCGGTGATGTCGAATCCGGTTTGCCGGGGCACACCGTCGATCCTGGATCCCAGACCGACGATGGTGTTGCGCAGGGCCCGGTCGTTGACGTCGACCACGCGACGCCACGAGATGGAGTGTGGTTCGATGTCGAGGGCGTTGCCCTGGTGCAGGTGATTGTCGATCATTGCCGCCAGGAGGTTGTGGGCGGCGGTGATGGCGTGGAAGTCGCCTGTGAGGTGCAGGTTGAGCTTCTCCATGGGGAGCACCTGGGAGTATCCGGCCCCGGCAGCGCCGCCCTTGATGCCGAAGGTCGGTCCCATCGAGGGTTGACGCAGGGCGAGCATCGTCCTCCGACCGATCTTCTCGAGTCCCTGGGCCAGTCCGACTGCCGTCGTCGTCTTGCCCTCGCCCAGTGGGGTGGGGGTCACGGCGGTGACGACGACGTACTTGGCACGGGGGCGTCCCTCGTGGGCCTGCTCGATGTCCAGGGACACCTTGGCGACGTCGCGGCCGTAATGCTCGAGGTAGCTCTCCGGGATCGAGGCCCGGTTCGCAACATGCTCAATGGGCTCGAGGCGAGCCTCCCGGGCGATCTGCAGATCCGACTTCATCGCCATGTCCTCCATATCGTCGTTGCCTGGTCGTCGCCTGTCGGCGCGGTACTGGTGACCCTACTGACCAACATCGTAGATGGATCCGGCACTGGGCGACGTCATACCCTGGCCTTGCACCATCCGATCGTGAGTGCGGATCCCGTACCGCTGCATGTGTTGGCAGCACATCCTGCCGCACCGTATCCTGACGCACCGTGGCGGTTCGGTGACACCGACACGGCACACCACACCACTGCTCCGGCTGCTGGCGTCGTCATGTCATGGGATCCGCGCACATCACAGACGTCGGAACGCCTGCCCTGCGAAGTTCACGTCGCACAGTGCCATGATCGGATTCCCTGTCCCGTGACCTCTGGGCTGGCGGGGAGAAGACCCGCGACCATGAGTTCTCGCCAGCCTCGTGACACCCGCGTGGTCGCACACCCCATACGTGTCAGGCACCGCGTAGGATCGTCTCAGCCGACATGTGTCGACGAAGGAGAGTTCGTGTTCTGGCAGAACCTCAAGCGCCTGTGGCGTCACCCCAGGTTCCGCAGGATCCTTGGGGTACGCATCTTCACCCAGGCTGCTGACGGCACCCTACAGGTGGGCATGGCCTCCTACGTCCTGTTGTCGCCGGAGCAGCAGCCGGACGCGTGGTCCATTGCCATGGTGCTTGCCATCACACTGCTGCCCTTCTGTCTGCTCGGCCCATTCGTCTCCTTGGTGCTGGATCGATGGTCACGGCAACGCATCCTCGTGGGTACCGACGGTCTGCGTTGCCTCATCGCCCTGATGCTGGGCGTACTGGTGTGGAACGGCGCACGCGACAAGGCCTCCCACATCGCCCTGCTCATCCTGCTGCTGGTGGCGATGAGCATGAACCGTTTCCTGCTCACGGCACTCACTGCCGGGCTGGAACACACCATTGACAAGCGCGAATATCTGACGGCCTCGTCGATCATGCCGATCATCGGGCCGCTGGGACTCATGCTGGGTGCCGTCATCGCGACTGCCGTGCGCCTGATCGCCGGCCGACACATGCCGGTGCATCATGCCGACACCATCATCTTCGTCATCTCGGCGACGCTCTTCGCATTCTCGGTGGGTCTGGGCATGCGATTCGACCGTTGGGAGCTCGGACCGACCCGCATCGATCGCAGCGAGCGTGCCTCCGACGTGTTGCGCTCGGCCCTGGAGGGGTTCCGTCACTGCGCCAAGCTGCCCACGGTACGTACTGGGTTGACGTTCATCGGCGTCCAGCGGGTGCTGTTCGGGGTGTACTCGGTGGCAATGATCCTCGGCTACCGCAATCTGCTGCACGCCCAGACCGACATCAACGGGGCGATGGGCGACATGATGGTGTGGGGTGTCGTCATGGGAACGGGGATCGTGCTGTCGGCGGCATTCATGCCCCCCTTGGTGCACGGCATCGGTATGCGACGGGCCCTGACCAGTCTCATGGTCGCCACCGCCGTGGTGCAGGTGTTCCCCGGGTCGATCATCAATCGATTCGCCCTGCTCATTGCGTCGTTCTTCATCGGTGTGTTCGCCCAGTCGGTCAAGGCGGGCACCGACACCATCTGTCAGGCCCACGTCGCCGACGCCTTCAAGGGACGTGTCTTCATCGTCTACGACATGGTCTACAACGCAGCCTTCGTCGGCGGATCCGCGCTGGCTGCAGCTCTCGTCCCCGATGAGGGCATGTCCACCCCGCACCTCCTGGGTCTGGGTGGGGCGTACCTGCTGCTGGGGATCGGTTTCCTGCTGCGCACCCATCGGTACGGCGACACGGAGTTCAATCGGGGCACTGCCCTGGGAGGGGAACCACTGGCCATCCAGAAGACCCTGCCCGAGAGGTGACCTGGCCCGAGGGATGACCCTGCCCCCGCCATGTCAACCGTGGCTCGGCCAATGGCCCAACGATGCCAATGCCCGAGCCAGATCCGCTCAAGAGTGAGCTGACACCGGTGCAAACCATGCACACATGCAGGAACACGTAGGACCGGACCCGTCAGCGACGGCCGCCAACCCTGCACATGTGAAGGTGTGAAGGACTGACAATGCCCGACGTCGTGCTGACCCCACGACGTCGTGCCGAACGCCTCCAGCTGCGGGGCCGACCCCGACGTGGCATTGGCTCACCGCCTCACACCACTCGGGTACGTGGTCGTCCCTCCATCACCTCCTGAAGCACGGTGACGGTCTCGTCCGACAGGTCGACGCCGATGCGGCGCGCCTGGCGCGCCAACAGGTACACCAGACGTTCCGTCTCACAACGATCATCGGCTAGGTGTGCGATACGGATCTGTGTGGTGAGCAGCACCTCATCCTGGGGGCACGCACTCAACGCTCGATTCACGGCGCGTCGGGCTCCGTCGAGATCACCTTCGGCCATCCGACGCCGAGCCAGTTCGGCCCCGATGTCGCGGATGGTCTGCACCATCTCCAGCCGCCATTCCTCAGCCCACAACCACTGCCCAGGGGCGGCATCGGCAAGTGGTGCACCGCGCACCAGGTCCAGGGCTCCGGCAAGTGCCGCATCGGTGGCACGGGCCACTCCAGCGGTGATGAGGACCTCGAGGTGCTCCCAGTCGGTGGTGATCTCGTCGCAGAGCCGCAGACGCCCGTCATAGGCGTCGGCCAGATAGGGCTCGCCGGAGTCGTCATTGCCCAACCACCGTCGTAACCGGGACAGATTGGATCGTCGGGTGGTTTCGGCAACCAGCAAACTGTCGGACATCTGGGTGGACCGGGCCCCGGGATGGGCCAGGATCCACGCCGCGTACTCCAAGCACTGACGTCGAGCCTTGCTGGGAGCCTGACCACGAGCACCGACCAGGTCGACCGGGCCCAACAGCCGTAGCACGGGGCTGGGCCCTGCACTGGATGATGGATTGGTCGTCATCGTGTCCTCCAGAAGTACCTTGCCAGTGATGGGTTCAGGTCGTCGTGTCCGTGCCGGTTCTCGGTCTGGTGGCTCGTCCATGTTGTGAGAAGGTTGGAGAAGAGCGGTCCGAGGCGGGTCCCCGCCGGTTTCACTCTTGCCAAGGACCTCGCCTGAACTGTCCGGGGTGAGTCCATCTGGTCCGGGAGACCCTTGAGGAGACCCGTGTGCCGTCCTGTCGTCCCACCAGGGGGCTGGCTCATCTGCCTGTTGACCAGTGAGCTCGACCAGGTCGACTATGGCCCGTCTCATGGGACGATCGACGCCCTGCACCTCGAAGGTGGTTCGTCCCATCTGCCCGACAAGCTGGCTGGCACTTGGTCGAGCTCGTTCCGCAACACCCGGACGTTCCCGCCCTGCACGTTCCGCAACGTGAATGACCAGTCCACTGGGTGCCGAACCGAGTTGGACGAGCACCATGCCGGCAGCCCGGACCGCCGCAACGTCGTCAACGTCAATCGGCTCGTCGGCAAGGATGACGCGCACCACCTCAGGCGCCGCCATGTCATGCGAATGGGGGTGGGCTCGGGAGGTCCACCACTGCAGTGCCCGGCTCACCTCGTCGGTGGTCATCGGCTGGACGTCCTCGATCCCGATCTGGGCGAGCCAGCGCAATGACTCCCCCACCACGATCACGTCGACCCCGCTGCTCCATCTCGAAGCCACCAGGCACAGGCCGATCGCCGCCACCAGACTCTGGCAGGGCCGATCAGGGCCTTCAACCGTCACCAGGCCCGGGGAATCGGCAAGGTCCATGAGCATCGGGGTACCGTCGAGTCGCTGGCCAAGCACGACGGTCGTCGCCGTGAGTTCATCACCCGTCGGTCCGGACAGCTGACGTGGCAGTACCTCATTGGAGGAACACGACGCCTCCCCACTGGAGACCTCGTACTCCGCCATGTCATCGTGATGGAGCGCCTCGGTACCGGGTTCATCATCGACATTGCCGTCTCGTACGTCGCTCGCATGTCCCGGCTCCGTGGCGTCGTCAAGCTCTTCGAGTCCCTCGGTCATGGACCGGATCAGTTCGCTGGCCGCCGTGGTACGGGCACGCCACGGCGCATCCGGGGTATCGGTGACCTCACTGGTTGGGTCGATGGACATGCTGGTCTGATCCTCGGGCACGACGACTGGGCCTCTCGCCTCGGCCGACGCGCAGCTGTCTGCAGCCGTCTCGTCCGTGGCCCCAGCCCCATCAAGTCCAACGGCACCGGCTGCATCCAGGAGTTGCTTGGTCCGTTGCCGTTCCTCGGGCACGGCCGGAATCCTCCTACCCACCTTGCGACTGAAGAGCTGCTGCCGACGTCTGCTCACCAGTGCCCCCGAGATGCCACCAGCCAGGAACAGGCTCATCCCGGACAGGGCTCGCACGAGCAGCTCGGAATCCGCCCCAGTACCATCGCCGTCCCGGGGCAACCCACCGGTGGGATCCGACCCCACGGCACGTGACGCAGCTGCAGCAGGCGTATCTTCACTCGCCCCTGCGGTGGGTCGAGGTGATGCCCCGACCTCTGCAGCAGACGATGCCGTGGCTTCCGGGGCACCCGCAGAACCGGTCGACGAAGGCACACCTGACGCCAGCGGTATCCGTGTCCCGGCACCAGTCGATGACGTCTCGCTGCCAGCAGGGATTCCACCGGTACTCCCCGGAGTCGGGACCAATGGTGTGGAGGTGTGCGTGCCAGGTACCGTGGTGGCGGAATCCATCTCGTCATGGGGCCCGTGGGAAGCCTTCGGCCGTGTCGGACTGGCAGATTCAACTCCTTCGGAAGCAGTCGTGTGACTGGCAGCCGCCTCGTGCGTCCTGCCACCATCATGCTGTGTCGTTCGGTGTGCAGTACCGTCATCCTGCCCGGACGCATGCTCGGAGGTGCTCGGCACCGTGAGCTGCCATCCCACATCGATGACGTCGGGATCGGTGACGAGATCACGATTGAGCTGCCAGATCTGTGGCCAGGCATCGGCATCTCCCAGATGTTCCCGGGCAAGTTTGCTCAAGGTGTCGCCCCGGTGCACCACCACCGTCGTCGTCGAGGGATGGGAGAGGGACGAGTCGGATGACGGCGCAGCTGCCGAGTCAGTGCTCGAGGAGGAAGCCTCCGCAGTGGCACCATCGGTCGCCGCAGAGTCGGTACCGGAGAGGTCTCCTGCCCCGTGCGCAGGATCAACGGTCGTACCGGTGTTCGGAAGATTCCATGTGGCAGCAGCGGGAGCGGACGTGGTGGAGATGGAATCAGAGAATGTGGTGCCCGTGTCGAGAGTGTCGGCTCCCGGTGCGGCTGGGTCGTACGTACCGAGACCGTGCATGCCGGCGCGCGGCAGCTTGATCTGGTCACCCACCGGCAGATGCTGCACATCCATCCCCGGGTTGGCCCTGGCAATCTGGTGCCAGGCAGTCCCCTCGCCGTAGACACGCTCCGCGAGACTCCACAGATCGTCCGTGGCACTGATTCGATACATGTCGTAACCGGGTTCTGCAGTCATCTTCCGGGCAGGCCCCGACGCCCGTGCGGAGTCGGGTTCCGTGAACTCCATCGGCCGGTTCTGGGATCCCCGCAGTTTGTGGCTGACGCTCCCACCCGTCCCAGATCGTCCCGGGACGCCTTCCTGCACCGTCGTGTTGTCTCGCGTCTGCTGATCGATGCCGACCACCGCGACAGTGGTGGTCTGGTGTGTGGGGCAGCTGCCGCGTGCCGCCGGTGCGAGGATGGCGAGACTTGCCACCAGAAGTCCCGCAGCCAATCCCTGGACCAGGGAGAGTCCGGGCAGGGTGACATGCACGCGACTGTGAGTCGCCAGAGCGACTGCCTCGATGACGACACTCAGGGTGAAGACGAACCATGCCGCCCACCCAGTGATGGTCACCAGCCCCAGGACGATGGTGCCGTCGTCAGGACCCATGAGTGCTGACGGGCTCAGCCGCGCCAATCCGTCCAGACGTCCCCAGGCCAGCAGGGCCGTGGGGCTCCCGATGACGAGAGCAGCGAGCAGAATGGTTGAGCCCACCGATGTGATGAGACGTTTCATGGTGTGCGCTCCCGGTGACTGTCGACGGGAGCCTGTGCGCTCCCATTGACGTGGATGGATCCGGGTAGTGGCAGCCCAAGATCCGACAGGGACACGGTGCAGCTCACCGAGGCACTGACGCTGCCACGGGTGCCGACCCGTCTGGAGAAGGTGTCTGCGGCAATGCGCGGTGACGCTCCCCGGCATCGTGTTCCGGCCAGTTCAGCGGATCCGGCCGCAGTTCCCGCAGTGACAGCCTGGCCGGATGAATGGGCCATGGCCGCCGTCCGTGCCGCGGACTGGGAGGCTGACTGGACGTCGGCTCGAGCCTGCCAGACTCGCCAGGAAGCGGTCGCCGCGGACACGATGAGAATGACCAGCGGCAGCAGAAGCACAGCCTCCACCGAGACCGCGCCACGCTGCCGGTGACGTGGTCCTCGACTCCCCGGGACACGAAGGTGTTGCCACGAGCCGGTCATCATTCGAGTGCTCACCCCGGTTGCACTTTGCTGAGACGTTCCGATGCGAATCATGTTCCCTCCTTGGGAGCCACGGCATGGGCTCGCACGGTGGTGAGCCGCCCCGCCGGGAAGAACCTCGCAGCCTGCACGTCGACGTCGACTCGGACGATTCGTGCGTGACGGTCGGTGTGCACGTGCAGCTGGGACACCCCCGATCCGGCGCAGACCTGGCTGGCGGCCCGGGGCGCGTCGGAGGGAGTCGAACCCAACATGGCATCGGCATGTACAGCGGCTCGGGCAGCCTCGATGGCCACCGATCTGGCCTGGAGGACCAGAACTGTCTGGATGGCAGCGGCAATCGCCATCATCACCACCGGCCACACCAGGGCCCACTGCACCGATTCCGACAGGCCCCGCTCGTCGCGCCTGGCGACCCGGGTCTCCCGTGCCGGTCGTGCCCGGAACAGGTGCGTTCGGGAAGGACCCGTCCACAGCGAGTTCGTTCGGGGCGTGCCCACCCAGACACGAGCCGACGTGGCCCAGGTCGCCGGGAGCGGTTTCACTTGGGCAGGTGCTTCGACACGTAACCAGTGATGACCGAGACGACGATGGTGGCGATCGCCACGGCTCCGAGCAGCAGGACGGCGTTCTCGGTTGACTGGCTCAGGCCCCGTTCGTCTCGTGACGACGGCTGACCGGTGAGGACGGGCAGTGCGGAACCGAGCAGGATGTGAATCTGTTTCATGATGTCTCCTCATGGGTGTGGTGATGGTTGGATTCCTGTGAACCTCGCCGGGATTGACGAGGGGTATCGGGGTGGCCGAAGGGGCGGTGGAACTTCTCATGTGCCCACTCCGGCCAGGGTGAGCATCGCGGGGGTGAGTAGCACCAGCCCGAAGACCAGGACTGGCACCACCATCCACACCGTCATGGACTCGCTGACTCGTTGGGCCGCGACCTTCTCACGAGTGAGGTGGGCGTCACGCATGTCGGCGACCCGGGCCCGCAGCACCTGTGCCAGGGAGGCGCCCTGGTCATCCAGACGTAACACCTCGGTGAGTTCGGCAAGTTGCGGCAGGTCAAGCTCACCAGCGAGCGCCTCCAGCCCGGACCAGGGAGGTTTCTGCTCCAGTCGGGAGCGCTCCAGACTCGAGCGAACACGCACCAGAACCGAGTGGTCGCTGATGCCACCGGCTATCCACAACGACTTGGTCGACGACTGGTTGGCGAGCCGTGCCAGGGTGACGAGGTCGACGAAGGTGAGGATCGCCTCGGCGGCGTCCTGTTGCACCTGCACACGAGCCGAGCGCAACCGCAGCAGCGGGACGAACCAGCCGGTGACGCCGGCGACGAGGCTGGCGAGGACGGGGATCGTCCACGTCCCCATGCCCAGACTGGGCAGAACCTGCACCAGGACCGGGATCAGCACCCCGCCACCGGCCCAGACGCACCGTTCGACGGTGAAATCGTTCAGCGATCGGCCTTGCAGAGCCAAGGTACGGTGCACATTCCTCGGCACTGTTGCAACACGTTGTCCAGCCAACCACGACATCCACCTGTCGAGGGGACCGGTGTGGCTGGCAGTCGCGGACTGGCTGACCTCTGCTGCCCCGGGATTCACGACGGCGTCCACGGCATCGCCGAGCTTGAGTGGAACTCGACGCGTCCCGGCAAGGATGAGTACCGGAGCAAGCAGCACCACGGATCCACACAGGATCAAGATGGTCATGGGCTCAGGCATCGCGTGCCTCCCAACCCCCAGTGGCTCCACCCAGTGCGGGAATCTCGAGTTCCAAGTGGCCACCCCCGCGAACCGGCGGAAGCAATGTCTGCGAGGCCGTCGTCCCCTCCGAACGACGGGCGTGTGAGGACACGAGGATCCGGTCACGAGCTCTCGGCCTGCTGCGCCGATGCAGCACCCACAACGCCCCCAGATAGGCGAGTACGTACACTCCGAGCAGTATCTGACCGAGTGAACTGGAGTAGGGACGGAAGAACCTCTGCCCCATGCATCCGGCGAGGACGAGCATGATGCCGATGATCGTGCTCACCTGACGCACGACGATGCGAGGTTTGGCTCGCTCGGTGGCAATCTCACGATGGGCTCGAAGCCGTTGCTGCATGGATTCCGCCAAACACACCAGAGTCGTCGTTGCCCCCGTCCCACCCAGCTCTGCTGCCAGGATGAGGGCCGCGACGATCTGGTCCGCGTCCGGACTGTCGAGGTCGTCGGCAAAGGCCTGGAACGCGTCTCGGGCGCTCCACCGCGAGTCCAACCGATTGACCAGGGCCTCCAGGGGATCGTGCAGCACCTCCGGCGCCTGATGCCGGGTGGTACGGATGGCGTCCAGGACGGACTTGCCGGTGGACGCGGAGCCACTGAGCAGACGCACCCACCGTTCCAACCCAGCGAGCAACTGCAGGTCGCGATCGGTTTCGTCGGCCAGGAGTTCGGGAAGGGCGACGACGAGGATCGGTACGCCTGCCACGAGCACGACCCACCCGGTCAGCAGCGCCATCGCTGTCCCCAGGACCAGTCCTACGATGAAGCGCCAACGAAGCCGTCGCGGGATGTGGACCAGTCGCTTTTCCACCGTTGTCCACAACCCTGTGGACAACTTTGTGGATTGTGTGTGGACCGGGCGTAGCCCCCACACGAGCAGCGCTCCCCCTCCGGTGACCATGACACCCAGCAGAGCCGCAATGATCCCGTTCACAGCACCCCTCCCACTCGCGGGTCGAACTGAACCAGTTCGTCAAGCAGTTCGGGTTCGGGGTGGAACACCACCGGGCTGGTACCGGTGGCAGCGCGATACACCAGGTGTGTGACGGGCCTGCCGGACTCCATCGCACCGGTGAGCTGACGAATCTCCGAGACCACC
>ERZ782914.454-NODE-454-length-11591-cov-6.081224_pt1 | contig 11591 bp, 8 predicted proteins | sample MGYA00375948_ERZ782914 | MGnify/ENA primary metagenome ERZ782914 (study PRJEB29894, sample SAMN03576417) | human skin metagenome | biome: human skin; feature: left retroauricular crease; material: organic_material | host: Homo sapiens | place: Italy: Trento...
ACCCTGCCCGTCGCAGGCAACGAGCAGCCCGTCGGGCTGCTGCACGGCGGCGCCCACCTCGTGCTCGCCGAGTCCCTGGGCTCGATGGCCGCGAAGATCCACGCCGGGCCGGACCGCAACGTCGTCGGGGTCGAGATCAGCGCCACGCACCACCGGGCCGTCCGCTCGGGCCTCGTGACCGGCACCGCGACCGCCGTCCACCTGGGCGGCACCCTCGTCACCCATGAGGTGGTGATGACGGACGAGCAGGGCCGGCGGCTCTCGACCGTGCGCATGACGAACATGCTCCTCGACGCGCGCTGAGGCACGCCGCCCGGGCGGGCCGGCCCGTGCCTCAGTCCATGTCCGGAAGGCGCGGGGCCGCTCGGCCACCCTCGCGGCCGGGGGTATCCTCGGCGAGCTCGTCGTAGTGCCCCGGATTCATGGGCACCCCAGTGAGGTAGGCCGAGCGGCCCAGGGCCATGGTGGCCACCGAGGCCGAGCCCAGCTGCAGCACCACGATCAGGGCCACCTTCACGAACGCGGCCACCCCCGGGGCCAGTAGCAGGGCGCCCACCACGATCAGGATCATCCCGACGCCGCCGGCGGTGCCCACGGCGGAGACGCGGGTGTAGGGGTCGGGGAACCGGATCAGACCGAGTCCCGCGGTGACGAACGCAAGGGCTCCGATCACCACGAGCACGGAGCCGGCGGCGGTCAGGACGACGTCCACGGGTGCGACCTCCTCAACGCTTGCCGCGCGTGAGCGCGCGGGCCAGGGACATGCCGGACAGGAAGGCCACGACCGCGGCGATCAGGACCAAGTCGAACGTCCACGGGTTGTCCGCCCGGACGCCGAACAGCACGAGCATCCCGAGCACGCTGAACGTGAGCAGGTCGCCCGAGACCGCGCGGTCCGCGTCGAGCGGGCCCACCACGATCCTGTACGCGGACACGAGCGCCGACACGGTCAGCAGCGCGATGGCCAGGTCGATCCCCACCAGGGACCAGTCGTAGGCGAAGGGCATCATGCCACCCCCGTCTTCCGCATCGCGTGGAGCATGCGCGCCTCCATGTCGTGGATCTCCGCGCGCAGGGCGTCGGCGTCGTCAGCGTACAGGCCGTGCACGTAGAGCAGGCGCCGCGCGTCCGGGTCACCGTCCTCGTCACCGACGGCGCCGGCACGCCGGGTGCCCAGCGTCAACGTGCCGGGCGTCAGGGTGATCAGCGCCGAGAGCAGGGTGACCTCGGCGTCCGTGCGGCAGTTGCTGCGCACGCGGGCGATGCCCGAGCGCGCCTGGACGCCGGGGGTGACGAGGTCCTTGATGACCGCCTTCGAAGAGGTCACCAGGGCCCACGCGTACCAGCACCAGAACACGAGCCACCGCCAAGGCCAGGACACGGCGGAGGCCGTGCCGGGCGCCAGGTCGACGGTCCCGTCGGCGGGGGCGACGGTGTGCATGGGGGCGTCTCCTTCCGGAGGCTGCGGGAGTGCGGTGCTCATGGGTTGAGCACCGCCTCGATGTACCTGCTGGGGTCCATCAGGCCCTGAGCCGCGAGGTCGGTGACGGTCCACAGGGCCTGACCGCCGAGCCCGAGGGCGAGGGTGGCCATAGCTAGGACGACGGCGGGGGCGGCCAGCCGGCCTGGGATGCGGGAGCGCGTGACGTCCTCGTCCGGATCCACGGTCACCGGCAGCACGCCCGTGGGCGGATCGAGGGTTTCCTGCGAGGCCCACGACTCGGTGCGCTCGTGGTCGGTGCTCGAGCCGCGGCCGGAGGGCGACGGCACGGAGCCCGCCCGGCCCACGATGGGCATGGCCGCGGTGGCCAGGCGCTCGCGGTGCCCGTGTGGGGCCGTCGGAGCGCCCCAGAACCAGGCGTCCCACACCCGCAGCAGAGCCCACAGGCTCACCAGGGAGGCGCCCAGCACCAGCGCAGCGGTGACACCGCGGCCGGCGTCCAGGCCGGCGCTGACGAGCATGAGCTTGCCCACGAACCCGGAGAAGGGCGGGATGCCGACCAGGGAGAGCAGGCCCACGAAGAAGGCGACGGCGATCAGCGGCTCGCGCCGGGCCAGGCCCTGCAGGTCCGCGAGACGGCCGGTGCCGTAGCGCACCTCGATCGCGCCGGCCGCCATCAGGAGGCAGCCCATCGCCACCATGTGGTGCACGAGGTAGAACAGGCCCGCCGCGAGACCCAGGCGCGTGGAGAGCCCGAGTCCGACGAGGATGCCGCCGATGCCGCTCACCATCTGCCACGACAACACGGCGCGCACACCGTGCTCACCGACCGAGGCGAGCGCACCCACCACGAGGGTGGCGAGGGACAGGACCAGGATGAGCGGCAGCAGACGCGCATCGCCGTCGTACATGACGGAGTAGATCCGGTAGAGCCCGTACACGGCGACCTTGGTGTGCAGGGCGGCGAAGAGGGCCGTCACCGCCGGGGAGGTCGAGGAGTACGCCCAGGCCAGCCAGCCGTGCAGCGGGGCCACCGAGGCCTTGATGGACAGTGCGAACAGCACCATGCCCGCGGCGATCGCGATGCGTGGGTCCGCCGCGGCGGACCCGGCGAGCATCGCGAGGTTCACCGAGCCGGTCAGCCCGTAGACGAAGCCGACGCCGACCAGGAGGATCGTGGAGGTTAGCAGGTTGAGGGTGACGTACAGCCGCGCCCCGTCCACTCGGCGCAGGGGCTCACGGCGGTTGGCGGAGAGGACGTAGAGGCCGTAGCTGGGCACCAACATGACCTCGATGAACACGAACAGGTTGAACAGGTCCGCCGTCAGCAGGGCGCCGTTGACTCCGCCGATGAGGATCAGGAGCAGCGGGGCGAAGAACTGGGAGTTAGCGACGCGGGAGCCGTAGGCGAACGCCGCGCCCACGATCGTGAGGGCGCTCGTGAGCACGAGCATCAGGGCGGACAGCATGTCCGCTGCGAAGCCGATCCCGATGCCCCCGGGCCAGCCGCCCAGCGAGGTGGCGAGCACGGACCCGTCGAGGGCGTGGACGCCCAGGGCCAGCCCGCCGGTGGTGACGAGTCCGAGCACCGCGAACAGGACTGCCCGGTGGAGGCGGGGACGCTCCCCCGCCAGCACGAGCAGACCGGCGGACAGCAGCGGGACGGCGGCGAAGAGGGGCAGCAGCTGGCCCAGCGGGACGGCGCTCATCGACGCACCTCCGGGCCCTGGCCGGCGTAGTGCTGCGCGATCCGGCCGGCCGCGGCGTGCCGCTCCTCGCGCGGGAAGCGTGCGTCGGCGGCGGCCTGCTCCAGGGAGTCGCGGGTCTCCCCCGGCGAGGCCACCGCGTCGTCCGCGCGCCCGGTGACGGCCAGCGCGAGCAGCAGCACGGTGATCGCGAAGGCGATCACGATAGCGGTCAGGACGAAGGCCTGCGGCAGGGCATCGGCCTGCACCTCGACGTCTGAGGTCCCCGCGAAGGGCAGCCCGCGGCGGTCGGTGCCGCCCGCGGCGATGATGGCCAGGTTGGCGGCGTGGCCCAGCAGGACCATGCCGAGGATCACGCGCAGCAGCTCGCGCTTGGAGAACAGGTAGAACGCGCCGAAGGTCAGAAGTCCCACGGTAAGGGCGACGGTCATCGGGTGACCTCCTCTCGTGCAGTCGTGGTGGTCGGGGCCGAGGGATCGGAGGACGGGGCCGCCGGCGCGACGCCGGGGTCACGGCTCGAGGCGCGGAGCGGGTCCTCACCCGGCCGCTCGGGGCCGAGCAGGGAGAACGCGGCCACGATCAGGCCGATCACGGCCAGGTACACGCCCATGTCGAACGCGAGCGTGGTGGAGAGCCCGTAGTCCAGGACCTTCACTCCCGCGGCTCCGAGGAAGCCCTTGCCGGTGAGGTAACCGACGATCCCCGTCGCGGTGCCGACGGCGATGCCCGAGCCGATGAAGGCCAGGTACGGCCACCGCAACTCCGGGGCCGTGTCCGAGTCGGCGGCCAGGTAGAGCAGGGCGTAGCCGGCACCGGCGACCAGTGCGGCGATGAAGCCGCCGCCGGGCTCGTAGTGCCCGCGCAGCAGCAGGAACGCGGACAGCAGGATGATCAGCACGCCGAAGACACGGCCGAACACCCGGATGTGGACGAGGTTCTCGCGCACGTGGGCGAGTGGGGAGCGCATGTCCACGGCGGAGGGCTGTGGAGGCGTCGGCCGACGGTTGATCAACAGGGCCGCGATGGTCAGCGCCGTCGCCCCGAGCACGGTCATCTCGCCCCACGTGTCCACGGCGCGGAAGTCCACGAGGATCACGTTCACCACGTTGGTCCCCCCAGCCTGGGCATAGCTCTGGGTCAGGTAGAAGTGGGCGATCTCCGACATGCTGGAGCGGCCGGTGAACGCGAGCACGCCCAGGGTCGCGGCGACGCCGGCGACGGAGGCGGCGAGGACCGCCTGCATCCTGCGCGGGGTCGGCTCGTCGCTGAAGCGGGCGGGCAGGCGGCGCAGCAGCAGCACCATGACGCACACCGTGAGCACCTCGACCATCAGCTGGGTCAGGGCCACGTCCACGGCGCCGAGGGTGAGGAACCACAGGGTCATGCCGAACCCTACGACGCCGACCACCACCATGGCGGCGATGCGCGTCTTGGCGCGGATGGTGGCGATCACGCCGGCACCCACCAGGACGACCAGCACCCAGTCGTGCCAGCGCGAGGGCTGGCCGACGACGGCGGGCAAATCCTCGATCGTGGCGACACCGGCCACGGCGAGGAGCCCCAGGACCAGGGCGGGGATGAGGAGGTGGGGGCGGGGAGCCAGGGTGCCGGAGGCGCGCGAGACGACCGCGCCGACGCCGATCAGCCGGTGCCGAACCTCGTCCACCGCATCCAGGGCGGAGAACGGCAGGGCGGCGTGGGAGGCCACGCGCTCCACCGGGCGGCGCAAGGCCACCAGCAGCAGACCGAGCACGATGATGGCGGCGGAGACGAGCAGGGCCGTGTTCACGCCGTGCCACAGCGCCAGGTGCGCGTGCACCTCCGCGCCGGAGGCGGCCTCGGCCGCGTAGGAGACGGGGGTGTCCAGCACACCGGGCAGCAGGCCCAGGGCCACGCCCGCGGCCGCGGCCAGCACGGGCACGCCCCAGAAGGTGGCAGGAGCCTCGTGGACCTCGTCCTCCCGGCCGGTCGGCCACGAATGGGCGGCCCCGTCCGGGCTTGGACCCCAGAGGCCCAGGGCGCCGAGCACGAGACGGCCGGAGTAGGCCACGGTGAACACGGAGGTCAGGGCGATGCCGGCGGTGACGAGGACGGGGAGCCATGCGGGACCGGGGGTCCCGAGAGCGGCTTCGACCAGGCCCTCCTTGGAGATGAAGCCGAACAGCGGCGGGATGCCCGCCATCGACAGGGCGGCGACGGCGATCGCCGTGCCGGTGACCGGCATGCGCACGTGGCGGGCCGCGAGCTCTCGCAGGTCGCGGGTGCCGGCCTCGTGGTCGACCACGCCGATCAGCATGAACAGCGCCGACTTGAACAGCGCGTGCGCCACGGTGTGCACGATCGCCGCGGTAAGCGCGACGGGGGTGCCGATGCCGATGGCGGTCACCAGCAGGCCCAACTGGCTCATCGTGGAGTAGGCCAGCAGACCCTTGAGGTCGTGGCGACGGATCGCGGAGACGGCGCCCAGCAGGGCCGTGATGAGGCCCGAGCCGATCAACAGCGCGGACCACACCGGGTTCCCGGCCAGGACCGGGCTGAACACCAGCAGCAGGAAGATGCCGGCCTTGACCATCGCCGCGGCGTGCAGGTAGGCGGAGACCGGGGAGATGGCCACCATGGAGTCCGGCAGCCACGCCTGGAACGGGAACTGGGCGGACTTGGTGAACGCGGCCACCGCCAGCAGGACGGCGACCGTGGTGGTGAAGCCCGCCTCGGACCACACGTCCGAGGCCAACACCCCGGACAGCGAGGCAGTGCCGGTCCGCACGGCCATGAGGGCGACGGCGGCCAGCAGCGCGAGGCCGCCGCCCACGGTCACGAGCAGGGTCCGGATCGCGGGGTCGCGGGCATGGTCCCCCGAGCGCCCGATGAGGAAGAAGGAGGTGAAGGAGGTGAACTCCCACGCGACGAAGAGGACCACGATGTTGTCGGCGAGCACCAGCAGCAGCATCGACGCCGCGAACGCGGTCATCAGCAGGTAGAAGGAGCCGGGTCGGCTCTCCGTGCGGTCCCGACTGAGGTACCGGCTGGAGTAGGCGAGGATCGCGGCGCCGATGACGAGGACGATCATGGCGAACACCAGGGCCAGGCCGTTCAGCCGGAGGTCGAGGTCCACCCCGACCGCGGGGATCCACGGATGGTGCTCCGTCCGGACGTCGCCCGTCCACGCCGCGATCAGCACGCCGGCCGCGGCCAGCAGGGGTGCGGCCAGGACCCAGCCCGCATCCCTGCCCAGCGCCCGGGAGGCCGGGACGGCCGCCACCACCGAGAGGAGGGTCAGCAGGAGACTGGTCAGGAGCACAGGACACCACTCAGCTCGGGTCGATCGGTCACGGACACGGCGCCCACGGCGGGTGGCCGCGCGCCGACGGTGCCCGAAGTGGGACTCGAACCCACACGCCTCTCGGCACCGCATTTTGAGTGCGGCGTGTCTACCGATTCCACCATTCGGGCAGTGCCGCCCGGAGGCGGGACTCGATCACCCTATCAGCGCCCCGACCCGGCGTCCCCGGCCTTCCGGCGGGGGGTCACCGCCGCCGCGCCCGCGCCGCACTCATCGCGCACGGTAGCCTGGTGGACCACCAGCGGCGCCGCACCGACGCCGTCCCGGCCCGCGCGAAGGAGCTGCCGTGTCCACGCTGACGCCTCCCGAGGAGACCGGCCTGCGGGCCGTCGTCGCCGAGGACGAGACCCTGATCCGCCTCGACCTGGTGGAGGTGCTCACCGGGGCGGGCTACCGGGTGGTCGCCGAGGCCGGCGACGGCCGCGCCGCCGTCGAGGCCGTGCGCGAGCACCGCCCGGACATCGTGGTGATGGACGTGAAGATGCCCGTGATGGACGGCATCGCGGCTGCGGGCGAGATCGCCGGGGAACGGCTCGCCCCCGTGGTCATGCTGACCGCCTTCAGTCAGCGCGAGGTGGTGGAGCGCGCCCGGACCGCCGGGGCCATGGCCTACGTGGTCAAGCCCTTCACCGAGGCCGACCTGGTCCCCGCGATCGAACTGGCCGTGGCCCGCTTCGACGAGCTGCGCAGCCTCGAGGCCGAGGTGCGGGACCTGGGCGACCGCCTGGAGACCCGCAAGATCGTGGACCGGGCCAAGGCGCTGCTCCAGGAGCGGATGCGCCTGACCGAGGCCGAGTCCTTCCGCTGGATCCAGAAGACCTCCATGGACCGGCGCCTGACCATGCGGGAGGTCGCGCAGGCCGTCATCGACCAGGTCGGCTGAGCGGCGCCCGCGCGCTCGTCAGAGCGGGGAGCGGGCCGGCCAGAAGCCGACGGGCTCGCGCGTCTGCGGCGACGCCGCGGACGAGCCGCCCGCGGCGTCGTCGCCCACGCGGTGCACGCGCAGCGTGTTCGTGGAGCCCACGGCCCCGGGAGGGGACCCGGCGGCGATGACCACGAGGTCGCCGTGCTGGGCGATGCCCTCCGATGTGAGCGACTGCTCCACCTGGAGGGTCATCTTGTCGGTGGAGTCCTGGAACGGGACCATCTTCGGATAGACGCCCCACGTCAGGCACAGGATGTTGTGCGTGTGCTCGTGGTGGGTGAACGCGTAGATCGGCTGACGCGGCCGCAGGCGGCTGAGCCGACGGGCCGAGTCGCCGGACTCGGTGAACGTGGCGAGGAACGGGATCTCGAGCTGGTTCGCGACCTCGACGGCGGCCCGGGTGATCGCGCCGCCACGCGTGCGCGGACGCGAGCCGAGCGGGTGGATGAGCTCGAGGCCGTGGGTCTCGGTGGACTCGATGATCCGGGCCATCGTCTGGACCGTCTCGACCGGATACGCGCCCACTGAGGTCTCGCCCGAGAGCATGACGGCGTCCGCGCCGTCGAGCACGGCGTTGGCGCAGTCCGAGGCCTCGGCGCGCGTCGGGCGCGGGCTGTCGATCATCGACTCGAGCACCTGCGTGGCCACGATGACCGGCTTCGCCCAGCGGCGGGCGAGGTCCACTGCGCGCTTCTGCACCACGGGCACGTCCTCGAGCGGCAGCTCCACGCCGAGGTCGCCGCGGGCCACCATGATGGCGTCGAACGCGTCCACGATGGCCTCGAGGTTCTCCACCGCCTGGGGCTTCTCGATCTTGGCGATGACCGGGACCCGGCGCTCCTCCTCGTCCATGATCTCGTGCACCCGGTCCACGTCCGCGGCGTCCCGCACGAAGGACAGCGCCACCATGTCCACGCCGGTGCGCAGCGCCCAGCGCAGGTCCCGCTCGTCCTTCTCGGACAGGGCGGGCACGTTCACCGCCACGCCGGGCAGGTTGATCCCCTTGTTGTCCGAGACCATGCCCGGCACCTCGACCTCGGCCAGCACGTCCGTGTCCGTGACCTCGACGGCGCGCAGGCGCACCTTGCCGTCGTCCACCAGGAGCACGTCACCGGGGGCGACGTCCCCGGGCAGCCCCTTGTGGGTGGTGCCGACCAGCTCGCGGGTCCCGGGCACGTCCCGGGTGGTGATGGTGATCCGATCGCCCCTCTCGAGCAGATGCGGGCCGTCGGTGAAGCGGCCGAGGCGGATCTTGGGGCCCTGGAGGTCCGCGAAGATCGCGACCGGGCGCCGCTCCTCCACGCTGAGCCGGCGCACCCGCTCGAAGGAGGCCGCGTGCACCTCGTGGTCCCCGTGGCTCATGTTGAGGCGGACCACGTCCGCCCCCGCCCGGATGATCGAGCGGGTGGTCTCGTCGGAGTCGGTGGCGGGCCCGAAGGTGGCGATGATCTTGGCGTGTCGCATGTCCTCCACTCTAGGCCGGACGCGGCGACGTGGCCGAGGGGCTAGCCCCGCCGTTCACCTCAGGACGAAGCCGTGGTCGGAGGGCCGGACCGGCGCCGGGAGCATGGTGTCCCCCGAGAGGAACCGGTCCACCTCGGCCGCGACGGCGCGGCCCTCGGCGATCGCCCACACCACGAGCGAGGCGCCGCGCGAGACGTCGCCGCACGCGAACACGCCCGGGGCCTGCGTGGCGTACGTCTCGTCGCGGACCACGAGGCCGCGCTCGAGGGACACGGCGGAGCGGTCCACGAGCTCGTCCAGGTCCGCTCCCGTGAAGCCGAGGGCCAGCAGTACGAGGTCAGCCGGGATCTCGTGCTCGGTGCCGGCCCGCGGGCCGCGGGTGCCGTCGGCCCGGATCTCGGTCTCGGCCACCTTGAGGGCGCGCACCCGGCCCTCCGCGTCGCCGAGGAACTCGACGGTGGAGGCCAGGTAGATGCGCTCGCCGCCTTCGGCGAGCGCGGAGGCGACCTCGAACAGGGTGGGCACGGTGGGCCAGGGCTGGTGCTCGGGGCGCTGCTCCGGCGGCCGCCTGCCGATCGCCAGCGTGGTGACCGAGGCGGCCCCCTGGCGGTGGGCGGTGCCGATGCAGTCCGCGCCCGTGTCGCCGCCGCCGAGGATCACGACGTGCCGGCCCTGGGCACTGATCGGCTCGAGCTCGCCGCCGGCGACCCGCCGGTTGACGGGCACGAGGTAGTCCATGGCCAGGTGGATGCCGTCCAGGCCGCGGCCCGGCAGGGGCAGCTCCCGGCCGACGGGGGCGCCGGTGGCCAGCACCACGGCGTCGTAGCGGCGCTGCAGCGCCTCCCAGCTCATGTCCGTCCCGATCCGCACGCCGGTGCGGAACCGGGTGCCCTCCTCGGTCATCTGGGCGATGCGGCGGTCGATCAGATGCTTCTCCAGCTTGAAGTCCGGGATGCCGAACCGCAGCAGCCCGCCGAGCGCCTCGTCCTTCTCGTAGACCACCACGGTGTAGCCGGAGCGGGTCAGCTGCTGGGCGGCGGCCAGGCCCGCCGGGCCCGAGCCGACGACGGCGACGGTCAGCCCGTTCTGCCGCTGCGGCGGGGGCGGGGGGAGGGAGGGCGCGTCGAAGAGGTGGTCCGCGATCGACAGCTCCACCTGCTTGATGGACACGGCCGGCTGGTTGATGCCGAGCACGCACGAGGCCTCGCACGGGGCGGGGCAGATCCGGCCGGTGAACTCGGGGAAGTTGTTCGTGGCCTCGAGGCGGGCGCCGGCCTCGTCCCAGTCGTCCCGGTACACGAGGTCGTTGAACTCGGGGATGAGGTTGCCCAGGGGGCAGCCGGCGTGGCAGAAGGGCACGCCGCAGTCCATGCAGCGGGAGGCCTCCGTGCGCACGATCGCCTCGTCCTGGCGCACGTGGACGTCCTTGAAGTCCATGATGCGGACGGGGACGGGGCGCGAGGGGCGCGCGACGCGCTCGCGATGCTTCAGGAATCCGCGCGGGTCAGCCACGGGTCACCTCCAGGATTCGGGCCCAGGCGGCGTCGCCGTCGGGGTCGGTGCCGGCGTCCCGGCTCTCAGTTCGGATCTCCTGCACGGCCGCGTAGCGGCGCGGCCGGACGGTGGTGAAGCGCTCCCAGAGCGCCTCGGCGGCCTCGGCGGGGCCGTCCAGCTCGGCGAGCAGGCGCGCGGCCAGGTCCGAGCCGGTGGCGGCCCGGTGCTCCTCGAGCAGCTCGCGGATGAGCGCGCGGTCCGCGCCCTCGGGGCGGCCGAGCAGCAGCTCGTCCTCCTTGACGGCGAGCGGGTTGAGCTGGGCGGGGTCCAGGTCCAGGAAGAACCCGACGCCGCCGGACATGCCGGCCGCGAGGTTGCGGCCGGTGTTCCCCAGCACGAGGGCGGTGCCGCCCGTCATGTACTCGAGGCCGTGGTCGCCGATGCCCTCGACGACGGCGACCGCCCCCGAGTTGCGGACCAGGAACCGCTCCCCCACGCGGCCGTTGAGGAACAGCCGCCCCGAGGTGGCGCCGTAGCCCACCACGTTGCCGGCGATCATGTTCTCCTCGGCCGCGAAGGGGGCCTCGGGGGCGGGTCGCAGGGCCACCGTGCCGCCGGAGAGGCCCTTGCCCACGTAGTCGTTGGCGTCCCCGGACAGGGTGATGCTCACGCCGGCCGGCAGGAAGGCGCCGAGGGACTGCCCGGCCTCGCCGGTCAGCTCGATGCGGATGGTGTCCCGGGGCAGCTCGTCGTCGAGCCGGGCCGCGGTGACGCGGTGGCCCAGCAGGGTGCCCACGGAGCGGTCGGTGTTCACGAGGCGGTCCGTGACGGTCACGGGCGTCTCGGTGACCACGGCGTCCGCCACCTGGTCCAGCCAGCGCTGGTCCGCCTGGTCCTGGAGCCGGTGGTCCTGCTCCGTGAGCCGGCGGCGCGGGGCCTCCTCGGGCACCCCGGCGTCCGAGAGCACGCCGGACAGGTCCAGGCCCTCGGTCTTGAAGTGCCCGATCGCCGCGTCCTTGTGCAGCAGGTCCTGGCGGCCGATCGCCTCGTCCAGGGAGCGCAGGCCGAGCTCGGCGAGCAGCTCGCGCACCTCCTGGGCGATGTACTCGAAGAACGTCACCACGAACTCCGGCCGGCCGGTGAAGCGGGCGCGCAGCTCGGGGTTCTGGGTGGCCACGCCCACGGGGCAGGTGTCCAGGTGACACACGCGCATCATGA
>ERZ782914.458-NODE-458-length-11527-cov-8.104777_pt1 | contig 11527 bp, 4 predicted proteins | sample MGYA00375948_ERZ782914 | MGnify/ENA primary metagenome ERZ782914 (study PRJEB29894, sample SAMN03576417) | human skin metagenome | biome: human skin; feature: left retroauricular crease; material: organic_material | host: Homo sapiens | place: Italy: Trento...
CTAACCGTGTGCAGTGGCGTCACCAGCCTCCGATTCACCCGATTCCGTCGCAGCTGGTACGTAAAGATGGGTGCTCACGAAACAGTGGGCTCGCCAGTTCCGTGAAGGCGAACTGAAGGTCAAGTCCGAAGAGTAACGGCCTGGGCATATACGCTACATAGCATAGCAACCCATATACGCTGCATGCGCTCGCGGCACATCCCAAGGACGAGCCGCATGGCTACCTTTGTGCCAAATGCCCCGTCTTTCCAGCGTCTGCATGCGCAAATGATGGACGTTAGCCCCTTCATCCTAGCTTGGCCTGCCTCCGGGCCCTTTCTCGGCCCACAGCGTTCGCTTGGCCGAACGACACATCTCCACACCCCGTGTGTTCTCAGCGCATGCGTGGGTCGAGTGTGGCGCAGCACCGTATCCCGCGCGTGTATGCGTGCTACTTGCTGCGTTCGCTCTCCAAGCCGAATCAGACGTATGTCGGCTCAACACCCGACCCAGCACGGCGACTGCGTCAACACAATGGTCTTGTAAAGAATGGCGCATTTTATACCCGCATGGCACGCCCCTGGACGATGGACGTGGTGGTGTATGGCTTCCCATCCAAACTTGCGGCACTGCAGTTTGAATGGTCGTGGCAGTCACCCCATCTTTCGCGGCATTTGCGTGTATGTGACCAGCCCGGAGGGTCGTTGGCTACCTACGCCGGACGAAGTGCAGAGCCGCTGTTTCCTGCGACGCGGCGTACGTCCAAGTCGCGCAGCGGTCACACGCGTGTGCGACAGCGCTCTACATCTGAGCCTGAGCACAAGTTTGCGGTGCTTCGTGCGCTTCTTGCGTCGGAGCCGTTTTGCTGTTGGGATCTGCACGTCGCCTTGTACTCCGAGTATGCGTTTGGTGTATGGCGCTACATGGAACGGGCGCATCCAGACCGCTACCAATTGTCGCGCATTACGCGACGCCCTTTGCCGGCTGCATACCCCTCTCTTTCCTGCGACTTTCGCGGCGTGCTCGGCGATCGGGAGCCGCTGGCCTACGACGAGCATGCCGCCTGGCCCCGGCTGCCGGAGGCTGGTGCCAAGTCGGTCACACAGAAACGAGCCGGCGCCAAGGGCGCGGTAAAAGAATATGTATGGGATGAGCCGACTCCGCCTGCGCGAGATGCTGAGACCATGGGCCTGTCCTGGGATGAATGGCGTGCCGCTCCCACGGGAAGTGCGTCGCCCGAGCAGTTGGATGACGCGGCACGCGCGATCGAAGCCCAGGCCCAGCAGGCTTGCACCACCACCTCTTGCGGTGTATGCCACGAAAGCACCGAGAACCAAACGTATGCTTACTGTCCTCATGCATGTGGGGCCGTCTTCCATGTATCGTGCCTGGCAAGGCACTCCTTGGAACGCGAAGCCGCAGCGCGATCCGTTCGAGGCCGCATATATTGTCTGCCTATGACAGCTACCTGTCCGGTGTGCCATCGACCACCCGTACCGTGGGCCCAAGTGGTGCGCCGCCTCTTTTCTCGCTAAAGCTCCTGTCGGTACGATAAAAAGGCGCGCAAAGTGTCTACACTCTCGTGCACGGCTTTGTGAAGCATGGGATCTGTGCGTCGATGGACACGTTTGGCCATGCCCATGTACTGCGGAACCAGGGTGCACAGACGCTCGTGCAGGTGCGAGTCGCGGTACGCAGCGTCCCAGGGTGCCTGCTCGTCCGCATATGTATCGACAATCGCATGCACAAAGGCAGCGAGCGTCTCGGCGTCAGAAATGTGTCCCGCCACATCGGCCCAGAAGGAAGCCAGATGTAGATACACTTGGGCATAGGCTGGCGGCGGCGTCGATGAACCTGGCTCACGGCAGTAGAACTGAGACCGTGCCAGGCAAGCGAGTGTGCCAAGCACCTTGACTCGCACCGAGGCATCGTGTGCAGAGAGGTACGCAGCCGTCAGCGCTGTGACTGGTGGTGCAGGCGCATCGTCCTGCACCAATGGCAACTGACCTTCTAACAGGCGCGCCGTAGACCAAAGGCACCCAATGCTCGTACTTACCTGGGCGAGACCGTCTCCCGCGACGCTCGACATGGGCAACGGTGCCTCGGGCGCAGCGTTGGCGACACTGTCCAGACCCGCCCAGAACGCCGCTGTCTCAAACACACGCTGCCATATGTGCGAAAGGGCCTCGTACGTCGGCGTAGAGCATGGCTGGCCTCCTTCAAGATACAACGAGCCAGTGTGTGTCCGCCAGGCATGAATCTCGGCAAGTGCTTCCTCGTCGTCCGTGGGCCATTCCGATGGCGGGGGCGGGGCATGCAAGGCGGTATGCCATAGCACCTGGTTCAGAGCGGTCAAGGCCCTCGTCTCTATGCCGCGGCGCGCAGACGCCGTGACACTGTCTTGGGATGACTCTTGAGAGGGCGTGGCAAGGCGTAATAGCGCTTCCACGAGGGGCGACGAGACCATCGAAAGCGGCTCCTCCTTTGGCAGGACGCGGGCCATATCCGACACCATGTCCAGACAAGCTTCCAGGGCGGACCGCGCGTCTTCTTTGAGAGCGTCAGCATTGGCTTCGGCCAGCAGGTGTGTTACACGCGTCGGCACGTCTTGTCGCACAAAAGAGGCAAGTGCTTCCACCTCGACCACGGCCAACACATTCATGAGCGCCCCAGTGGCTGCGGCGCCGAGCATCGCAGGGCGAGGTGCGGCATGCGTCGCAAGGCACATCGAGGCACGCACAAGAATATCTAAACGACGCAGTCCGCGTGAACGATCGTTGTCTGTGCCAGACACGGCACTCGGCATGTCTTCGTATCCCAAAGATGGATCCGTGAGCACCCACAAAGCCTGTGCGCTTGCCAGACCCAATGACACAAGAGCAGCAGCACACTCGGGCAGCTTGGCCAACTCCGCATCATGCTCAGCGTCACATGCACGGATAGCCAGGGACAAGGCCTCACACAACCAAGCTGCGAGTCCTTCACGCCCTGTGCTGTCGCTCGTCCACGACCACTGCAGCACTTGCACACCCAGCTTCTCACTCGACGCACATAGACACGAGATGATAGTGACGAGATTTTCGCACATTTCAACAAGGCACTGAGCCGCCGCCGAATCCATGGCCTGCAGGGATGCTGGTGCATCAGAGCCCCAGGCATGCATGTCCAGTGCATCGTGTGCATCATTACCAAACTCGGCTGTCGCACCAGCTGTGGCCGAGGGAAGACGGCCCTGGGCTAATTTGGCCATGTGACGTCGCTCTTTGCGGTTCATTTGGTCCAGTGGCTTAGACATGAGCCGCTCGCGCTCCTGAATGAGTGGCGCCTGAGCCCGCTCCAAACGCCGTTCGTGACTTTGCAAACCAAGCGCGGCCCACTTCAGGACATTCAGCACCACATCGACGATGCGGTGGTGATCCAGTTCATCAAAAATGCTCTGCGTATCGTCATCACACAGGCACAAGTTGCGTAGCGCGCCACTAGCCTCACGCCGCACTTCCAAGTTGGTATCCGATTTGAGCGCATAAAGAATGCGCGGAATCACCTGGTGTGATAGGAGAAGTTGTCGGTGCTGAGCATCATCCGACAAAAGAGTGGCAATAGAGGCCAAGGCCCATACCTTGTCACCCGTCTCGATCGGAGCGGCCGTGGCATCCATGCCGAGCTTCGCAAGAACAGGCACCACTTCTTCCGCTGTCGTCATAAGTGGTGTGACTTCTGTTGCACGCGGTGCTGGCCGTCGAATGGGGTTGCGCCGTCGCGCCCGCTGTAGGCGACGACCCAGATCAGGGCGTGCTTTGGGCATGGTACTTGCGTCGTGGAAGGCGCATCTGGAGGTCCTTTTTTTTTCAACCTAGGTCATGGCTGACTCAGCACGAAGGGCCTGGGCGCCTAGCACGGTCCCTCCACTCGTACGAGGCGTGCGTGTCGCGACACACAGCCCAGCAGGGGTCCTGCTTCTTCAGCGTCGGCATGGCCACGGCACCGGTGCCGGTGATAGGCCCTTTTCAAGGGCAGCGCACACTGCAGCCAGGGATGCGTGTGCGTATTGGTGCACACCTTGTGACTGTGTCTCGATTTCTCAGCAGTGGTGGCTTTGCCCAAGTATACCTAGTCGAAGCCGACGTGCCTGTTCCGATTCCAGGTCACGAGCACCGCGACACTACTCTCGTTCTCAAGCACATGTGCGTATGGAACAAGGATGCGCTTGCGAGTGTACGTGGCGAAGTCGAGTATCATCGCGGGCTCCGTGGACATGAATCGATCGTGCACTTTGTGGAAGCGTCGGCTGCCTCTCTTGTGGGCGACGGTTGGGAAATATTTATCTTGATGGAGTATTGTGCCGGCGGCGGACTCATTGACTTTCTCAACACAAGACTCCAGCATCGGCTCCGCGAGGACGAAGTATTGCGCATCTTCCGGGACGTTTGCGAAGCTGTCTTGATTATGCATCACCAGGACCCTGTGCTGGTGCATCGCGACATCAAAATTGAAAATGTGCTGCGCACCACATCGAGCCCACCGCGCTTCAAGTTATGTGATTTCGGCTCCTGCTTTCCTCTGCTTTCGCGACGTGCAGCCAAGAGTGCGGAAGAGATTCAGCGCTGCGAACGCGAACTAAATCAACACACAACCATGCAGTATCGAGCGCCAGAAATGATCGATCTCGGTATGCATGTCCCTATCACAGAAAAGGCCGACATCTGGGCGCTCGGTGTGTTTTTGTACAAGCTGTGTTACTATACCACCCCGTTCGAAGCGCCAGGTGCGGGTCCTGCCGCCATTCTACAGGCTCGCTTTGAATACCCAGACAAACCCCTTTACTCAAGCGCTCTACGTGCGCTCATTCAATCCATGCTCCAAGTCGATGCTGAGGCTCGTCCGAGCATCGACTCGATCCTAGAAAGTGTGGAGCTCCAGCTTCTGTCCCTCACTACGCCCACGCCGCCTGAGGCGGTCGTCCGAGCAAAGACACCTACGCCGAGACCACCATCCATCCGACCTGTTGCATCGCGGTCCTCACTGCGGCCGAGATCCGTGGCCCGGCCATCGAGAGTCACCACGCCGCCTGCCACACAGAACAAGGCCGCTCGGTCGTCAGAGCGACCCGACTCCCTCATTCTGAATGTGTCTCTTGACGACGTAGTGGCACGGTATCCGAGTCTGCAGGAGCTCGATCAGGCTGAGCAGGTGCCCCGACAAAGCGTCAAGGAAATGGTGCAGCAGCTTGACACCGCGTCACCGCCGCGGGCCATATCTATCCCCATGGAAAAGAGCACTTCTGCTTCCATGCACGACAAACCAGCTCATACGCTCGTGGATGTGGATCTAAGCTCGAGTGACGAAGAGCATGAGGCGCCGGAAGATGTGAACGTGCGCGTCCGCCCCAATTCCTCCCATCCGCATCGCAGGCCCCAGGTCCTGTCACCTGCCGAGTCGGTCCATATGCTGCTGGAGGAAAACAGTCACATGGAAAAGAATACAGCACCTTTACCACCGCCCTCCTCTGCACCGAGCGGGGACCAGGACGACGAGCTGGCTAGGCTAGCTGAGCACGAAAAAGCACTGCAACAGCTACTTGGTGAACATCGCCCCACCCCTGCAGCCGCACCGCGTCGAGCGTCGGTGGTGCCGCCGCCGCCCAAAGCCAAGCCCGCCTCTCTCTCACGTCGTCAGAGCACAGCACATGAGCCACGTGTTGGCCAACTTGTACCCTTGTCTCATAAACCTACCCCATCACCGCCCAGCAACACGCCAAAGGACCACACCCAGCCTCCGACCCCCCAGACTTCGATGAACGAGGTCCGCAGCATGTTTGAGCAGGCATCGGTATCGGCTGCACGGCCTGCTATACCGGCTCCCAAGCGCACGTCGTTAGTCCGTGCCTCTTCCGAGATGCGTCGCTCGTCCACATGGGACGCGGCAAAATCTCCGCATCGAACGTATGTCCATCAGGGCACATCGCCTGGTCTTCCATCCACGCCTGTATCTGAGAATCCAGTTGTGCTTGCAGGAACGAATGCGAATGTGGCCACATCAGACGCAGCGGCCCGTGTCAGTACCATGCTCGCTCAGCAACGCGACGGCGGCGTGCGTCTTACCAAGCCTATGACTCGCGAAGCGCCCACGTATCCCGTCACTAGGCAACGGGCGTTTCCTATTCCGAAGCCGGAGCCAGATACTTCGTCTCTCGACACCGAGCCAGAGCAGGCTTTTATGGGCGTGAGTGCCCTGATCCACAAATGGCAGACACAAGCATAGGGGATTCAAGCTATAGGAACAGGGCCTGCATTTTGTCGATGTATAGCGCGAAAAACACTAGCAGCACAGTCACAGGGCCCGTGAGGAAGATGTAAGACACAAAGATGGTACCACTAATGAGTGCTTCGAGGTTGCTGGAGGGATCGCCACGCTGCCTCGAGATCTGGGCGAGGGTAAGAGCAGGTGGGGAGCCGATCACCAGGCATGCACATGCAATAAAGACAGGATCGCCGACCACCTCCGTATCGTTGGTCAAGCACACGTATGCGACGAGAGGCAGCATGAGGAGCGGCGTCACAATCATGCGACTCGCACTGGCAGCGACAATGGTGCGCCAAGTCATCCGCTTTTCCCACGCGGCTTCAGCCGCATGCTCCTGTGCATCAGGGGCGTCTTCTCTCGCAGACATCATCGAGCCGTGGTTTGTCACGTTGGACTCATCCTCGTCCGAGTCGTGGAAATAGGAGCCCAGAACGAGAATCGACATGGGCACGCTGCATTGTCCTAGCTGCTCAACAGCATCAACAAACGGGTCGACGGACTTGACAAAATTTTGGACTTTCGGTAAAAGAACAATGATAAAGCTCAGTAATGCTGCCCATAGCGGCACAGTCATGAAATTCAGGAACGCGTGCCAAAAGCGGATCATGGGCCCGGCCACTGCGTATGCCCACCCATGCGAAGGAGGGGCAGGCACAGACGGCGTATCCGCCTCTTGAGCCTCGTCGGCCAGCAGCTCAGACCGAAGTGGCGAGCTGGTGGCAGGGGCATGGAGTAGAATCGAGTTGCGGTCGGCAAACTGTGAGCGATGATGCTCATCAATGAGGGGGTCCGTGACGTCATCGCGAAATCCGGAGCGGCTCGGATGGTCGGATCCGCAGTAAAAATTGGATATGCCCTTCACGCCCTCCAAGAGTTTGGCAGCGATACTCCATCGCTGCACCGTGCCGAGCGTCGAAAACATGACGAGGTATGTCAGGGCCCGACCAAACATGAGCTCGGGCTGATCCGAGTCTTGGCCATTCTCGACCCAGTGCAGCTCCGGCACCGAATATACAAGCGAGGAAATAAGGGCCACAGGTAGCGTATTCGAGTTGGGCGTGATAGAGCAGGCCATCACAAAGTTGCGCTGCCCTGGAAGGACACGAAGCAAGCGCGACGTGAGCGCAGCCGCCAGAGCAGAAATCACGGATACACACAAAAAGCCAGCCGGCACAATCGCGAGCTCCGTGAGACGCTGGGGCGTGAGATAGAACGCAATTTTGCCGAAGAGCAACGCAGGCGTGAGCACAGACACATTGAGCTTATTGAGCTTGCTTTGCATGCGTCGGTCAAGCACGCCCACCCGAGCCATAATATAGCCCATGCCACTCACAGCCACAATTTGCAGAATACATGATAAGGTTACAATCACAAGCCGGCCAACAGGTCCCAGCTCGGGCAGCAGGTTCATACGGTGGCTGGAAGCTGGATTGGGAAGCTGGCTCGTGCTGGAATTTCGCTCGGTTGGCACGTTGTCACCGCATATTTAGGTGCACGCACCCCGAATCGGCCAGAGGCCCTATCAGAAATGAATCGACCAGCGCCGTGTGATTATGTCATGCGAGGCGCAATGAGCGCACCTGGCCGCTCTAGGCTTGGGTGGCAGACGGCGGATGCTGCGCCTGAGCACGAGCCTGTCGCAGTATCCGCGCACGACGGAGGGCCCGCATTCGCTGTCTCCGACCTTTACCACGCTCTGTGACGATGTGAGCGATGATAGCGCATACGTACTGGCACCAAGAATTTTCACCTTGCCATCATTCTCTTCCAGCTTCTTGCGCGACGCAGCCAGAGTCTTGTCAACGCGGCGCTCTTTGGCCTTGTCTCGCTTCTTGAGGTTCTCTGCCAGATGCGTGCGCAGAGTTGTGAGGTAGGTATCTTGGAACGCAAGTATGTCGCTGGGGGGCACCTAATGCATGAGTCTCAAGGCAAACGTACGAGGGTGCTGAACTTGGCGCGGTCTTTGCTGCCACCGTCTGTGACGCGGAACAGTATGGCATGGGTCACGGAACCGTCCTCGTATGGCTCTGACGCGTTAGCGATCCTCAACATACGTTTCTTTGAGCTGATGTGCACGGAACGCGCATCCTTTGTTCGAGCAAAGAGCTCCTCTAGGCGCACAACAAACTGCGATTAGCGCACGACTGCATACCTCCTTCGCGTCCACACGCATCCAAGACGTAGTCGCCTACTAGCTTCTTCAGCACGTCGCTCGCCTCTCGCCAGGTGTGTCACGTGATACCTGAGGAGCTCGGCGCGCAGCAGTGCCCTTGGACCTCGGAGCTCTTCTTCCACGGGTCCAGCAGGGGCCGTGTCCGATGGGCCGTCGACATGCTGAATGCAAGTGAGCTTGATGACTCGGACGATGAATGGCAGGATATGCCCATAGAGCATGTAGGACCTTGGAGTCCCAGCTCAGCCAATACCATCAGTGATAGCGACAGCGAATCGGACAACGAGCGGTCTCCGAAGAGTAAGCGCGCTGCGCGTGAGGCCAAGCTTATGCGCCAGCGACGCTCGCATATGCGGGGCCGTGGCACTTCGGCACAGGGTGGCACCTCCAATACGGCAGGTCGACATCTAGACGTGCACGACGTGCGTGGCTATGACTGGCGAACGCGGCCTGATGAGCAGGTGGCCGATCCTCAGGCGCTAGGCTCGGAAGGCGTGGGATATACCAAGCTGCGTCTGGATGATGCTGACGAAGATGCAGAGCTGGAAGCTGCTACGGACTACTTGTTCCAAGAAGACCTGAATCGCTTAGACGATGCAGACGACCCATCCGCCGCCCCCATTTCGCAATTGGCCTTGACCAAGCGTTTACTCTCCGATGTACAGAAATTAGCATATGTGGGCTTGTGCGGTACCCTCTGCAGCCAGATTGTAAAGGAACTGGAGCAGCTAGGAGCGAAGGATGATCGTCCGGCCATTCAGAGTGCCAAAGAATGGGGGCTGCGCGTCATGATTCGTTTGTATCAGCATCTAGACGTGGAGCCTGCCGAGCAGTCGATGATCGAGTCATTATCGCTGCACGGGATCCTTCCTTCCGATCTGGCACCCAGCTTGATCGCTACGCAGACGATTCCTAATCCCGCCTATGACCCCGCGCTGGCGAAGCAAGAAGCTTCCCCATCCAAGCCACCAGCGCTCCCACAGACTCCCAAGATGAAGCAAGCTGCCACTTCGACCCGAGAAACTGCTGAATCTCCCAGCATCCTGACCGATCCCAATACTGCATCTCAAGTCACAGAGCACGCGAGTGCCTTGTCAGGCGAGGCCACGCGTGTCCCTGAAGCTTCCCTCAAAGCGCCGCATACATCTTCTCACGCTTCTGTAACAACGTTGGATGGCGTAACCACCGAGGTGAACGCTGCCAACAAGACGATCACGCTGGACCTGCGCTGGACGGTCCTTTGTGACTTGTTCCTGGTACTTACGGCTGACAGTGTGTATGATGCCCGCTCTCGTGTGTTGCTGGAGCGCCTTGCAGAGCTCATTGGTCTCTCTTGGATGGATGTGACAAAGTTTGAAAAGCGCATCACGGATTCTTTAGAAATTGAAGAAGATGTGCAGACACTGGACGACAAGAGTATTACACAACACCACGATTCAGCATCTCGACACAAGCGCCTCATGATGATGGGCCTCGCCACCGTCGGCGGTGGTCTGGTCATTGGCTTGTCGGCTGGTCTGCTTGCTCCTGTGATCGGTGCTGGTATCGGTGCGGCTCTGGGTGCCGTGGGTATCAGTGGAACGTCGGCTTTTTTTAGTGGTGTGGGCGGCGCAGCCATCATCACGACCACAGGTACGATTAGTGGCGCCGCGATGGGCGGAAAAGGTATGAGGCGACGAGTCAAGAGCGTTCAGATCTTCGAATTTCGACCGCTGCACTACCACAAGCGAGTCAACTGTATTATTACTGTGCCGGGTTTTCTAAAAGGTGCGGAAGATGACCCGACACTACCCTACAGCGTCATCGACCCGATCATGGGCGACGTGTTTAGTATCATGTGGGAGCCTCAGATGATGCAGGAAATGGGTAACGCTATGTCGATCTTGTGGAACGAGACGCTGGTGCAGGGTGTGCAGCAAGTCTTGGCGGCCACCGTGGCTGGTGCCATGTTTAGCGCCTTGGCTTGGCCCCTGTGGCTCACGAAGCTCAACTACCTCATCGACAACCCATGGTCCAATGCCACGGAACGTGCTCGAGCAGCCGGGCTGATTCTGGCGGATGTCCTGATCCACCGGCAAATGGGTGTACGTCCCATCACGCTTGTGGGGTACAGTCTTGGAGCACGCATGATTTTCTATGCACTCTTGGAGTTGGCTCGCAAGAAAGCATATGGCATTGTACAAAATGTGTTCCTGATGGGCGCACCTGTACCGTCGCGTGAGAATGAGTGGAAGACGGCACGAACCGTCGTGTCTGGCCGCTTTGTGAATGCGTTCGCACGCTCAGACTGGATTCTAGCGTACTTGCATCGTGCCACATCAGGCGGTGTGCGTAATATTGCTGGACTGTATCCAGTGGAATTTGGATGTGGCATCGAGAACATTGATGTGACGAATATTGTACCAGGCCATCTCGCTTACCGAGCGCTCACGCCTCTCTTGCTAGGTGAGCTTGGCTTTCAGACGACTGCTGATTACTTTGACGAGCCCGAGTCACTGGATCATGTGCCAGAGCGTACGGTCGAGAAAGAGAGCCCCCAAAAGCAGCATTCCACCGCTACGCAAGGTCTCAGGAACTTTATTTGGGGCAAGAAGGAAAAGTGTCCTGACCATGTTCCACCGCCACCGCAGCTAGTGTACGATGCGATGGAGGACGAAGACAAGAAGCCGCAGACACCCAGTCTCGAATCCATGCCAGTAGTGCCTACCGATGTGGTGCATGCTCCGCGGTCAGACGCGCCTCAAGACATACCCAAGCCCATACCTGATGCCGGCGCCGAGCTAGGAGAAGGCAGCCCTCCCATCGAGCCTCAAAGCAATGGCAAGAACAGCCGCTCGCCTTCGAATGAACATGTGGCAGGCTCTGACGATAGAGAGGAAGAAGCGCCTGCCTCTCAGGATTATGAGAAAATCCCTGATCAACAGAGTCAGCATGAGGAACCTCATGATGTTGGCCATCAGGAAAGTTTACGCGCGCTCGAAGCACATGACCACGATCGACGTAAACACCACCTGTCGGACGAAGAGTCTGAGCATATTGCTTCCAACATACCCGCTCCAGAGGAAGAACCAC
>ERZ782914.467-NODE-467-length-11355-cov-7.683186_pt1 | contig 11355 bp, 6 predicted proteins | sample MGYA00375948_ERZ782914 | MGnify/ENA primary metagenome ERZ782914 (study PRJEB29894, sample SAMN03576417) | human skin metagenome | biome: human skin; feature: left retroauricular crease; material: organic_material | host: Homo sapiens | place: Italy: Trento...
GCGCATCGTTGCTCCACGACTGTACCAAACGATGACAGCATCCAGCCCACTCGTCAAGTATCTGCTGACCGCCGTCGCCTGCGAACGGCCTCTCGACAGGACTCGGGTTCTCTTGCAGAAGATACGCAGGCACCCAGCGCGCCATGAGCCATAAGAGCGATGCGAGAGTCTGAGGACTCGCTGGCGTAGCACTGCCATGCGGTCCATGCACAGCTAGTACGCCTTGCCATGCAAAGCACTCGCGTAGCAGTGCATCAGCAGGCGCATCACGCAGAGCTTCAGGCACACTCGCGATCTCGCCTTCACCTGCATCGGCGACCAAGTGGCCGAGCATGAGAGCCAGCCAGTGCCACTGCTCCCACGTCGCCGGCCGCATCTGGACGATGTCGCGCATAGCCGGCTGCTGCACGATCGAAGAAAGATGCGCGAGGGCCTCACGCACGCAAGTCCGAGCCAGTGTAGCATACAGTGTCAGCTGCTCGTCGTACAAGTCAGCATCCTGAGCATCCTCTTCGCCCCACAAGTCGTCCGCATCGAGCTCGGCCGTGAGAGCCGCCGCATGCAGGCGTCCAGCCTGGTACGGCAGCACAACATGCTCACGTACGTAGGAGTGGACGTGCGCAGCATCAGACACAGGCAAAGCACATAAGAGCGAACGCCACAGTGCCAAGGCCTGACCCACCGCCGCATCACTGGCCTCCGTGGCCTGAGAGCCGCGTGGCACGCGGTCAAATGCCACGTGGAGACACACTGTGCTGACGCGTACCAAACCTTCGAGGAGCATGGGCGCTGGCACGGCGCCTTGCATCAAGACACACCCGCTATCGGTGTACATGAGCTGGGCATAGATGTGCGTTACTCGCTGGAGCGCTGCGATGTCGTCGTCAGACGCATTGGGCATCTCGGTCAAGTCCATCAGTACGTGAAGAAGGGCAGCACGCTGCTCAGGCCATGTGCCAGCCACTTCCTTGCTCCAAGGGCGGTAGTTGGCCACATGCAGCATGGCTTCGTAGCAGGCCGTCGGTACAGGGGAGGGAGCTTGTCGCGCCGCATGGCCCAGTACCGTAGCCACGTCAGGATGGAGGTAAAGCGGCGCGAGACGCGGCGAGACGCGCAGCGTTACGCCAGGCAGTGGTGGCTCAGGCGGCGTGTCACGCACATAGGTCCACAGTTCTGCGTGTGAAGATGGCGTATCTGGTAGCGACACACAGCGCCAGCCCAGCCATGCCTGGACACAGTCAGCTGCGATAGGCCACACAGGCGAGGAAGGGCTCGTTGCGTGGAACGAAGAGAGCAGAACCGGTACCAGATCAGGTATCACGGCCACCTGGACCAAAGCCGCACACCATACAAACTCATTTTCACGGAGACCCGCACTCGTTCGGTCCTCGTCCTGGTCGAGAAATTCGTGTGCCAACGCACTGGCTAAGGCCCAGCCCATCATGGCATACGTGTCCAAGAGGGACTGCGCATGCTTGGCGAGTGTGAGAAGGGGAGTGCTATTAGGCGTCGTCCGAGTGGACAGACCGGTCATGCGCAAACTTAGGATCACGATCGCACGCACATACCGCGCGCGCACGTACGCTGGTGATGCATGGTGTGTTGCTCGCTGCAGGAGCCATTCACACACTTCTCCTAGCTGAAGCAAGTCGTCCACGTGTGCGATACCCGTGAGGAAAGCCCCCAGCACGTGAAAATGCACGGCATCCTGCGTCGACTGTGTAAGAAGATAGCGCACCACGTCCACAAGACAAGGCGATTGCGGCAAGGCTAGTAGAATGTCAGAGGCCTTGGTACGCTCAGTCTCATCTAATGAGCCAATGTGCACGCAGGCTAGTTCGACCTGCTGGCATATGTCGGTGAGATCCTCATGACGCTCAGCGGGCGCCAATGTGGCCATGCCGAAAGAGGCGCACGCCCACGTAAGATCGAGTGGAGGTCGGAAGAAGGGGCCGCCTCGTTACGTCATCGGCGGAGCGGAGAATCACCCATGTCACCGAAATAAAGCGCCCTCGTCCGCGCTCGGGCCCACTTCCCTCCCACCTTGCCACTTACTATCATGTTCGCTTTTGTCTCTCGCCGCACTGCTTCGATGCTCCCCCGCATGGGTGTGCGTGCCAAGCACACCCTTCCTGAGCTGCCGTACTCGTACGGTGCTCTGGAGCCTGCCATTTCGGGTCAGATTATGGAAGTGCACCACGCCAAGCACCACCAGACTTACGTCAACGGTCTCAACAACTTCGAGACCCAGACGGCTGAGGCGCTTGCGAAGGGTGATGTGAAGAAGGCCATCTCGCTTCAGCGAGGCCTCAACTTCAACGGCGGTGGCCACATTAACCACTCGCTGTTCTGGAAGAACCTCGCCCCGACGTCGCAGGGTGGCGGTCAGCTCGACAGTGGTGAGCTGCGTACTGCCATTGACCGTGACTTTGGCGGCCTGGAAGAGATGAAGAGCAAGTTTAACGCTGCCCTCGCCGGTATCCAGGGTAGTGGCTGGGGCTGGCTCGGCTACCATGCAGAGAGCGGCCGCCTCGATATCATCACGACGGCCAACCAGGACCCGCTTGTGTCGCACACGCCTATCATTGGTGTGGATGCTTGGGAGCACGCATTCTACCTGCAGTACAAGAACGACAAGGCCACGTACTTTAAGAACATTTGGAACGTGATCAACTTTGAAGAGGCCGAGAAGCGTCTCGTCGCTGCGAAGCAGTAAATAGCTACGTAGCTTAGGAACGACGTGTGGATATAATCATTTGGGGCAGACTCCGAGCAGGCTGTCGAATTAGGCGGTGTCCTCTGCCAAAGCGCAGGAGGGGAGCGTCATCCGGTGCGTCTGTCCTCTCTTTTGGTGAGGCGGTGCGCGGTCGAGCATTGTCGGTCTGTGGCGCCTGTTCTAGTTCATGCTCAAGAGGTAGAGGCAATATGGACGAAGTATCTCCGAGGCCCCAGTCGTCCTGGAACGCATAGTTGGCCTGGCGGATGCGGGCACGCTTGGACACGTAAGGCGATGGACGCTCAGGTATGGCCCACGAGTCGTCCGAGCTATCCTCATCGACTTCGCGTGTGCGCTTCTTTTGGCGCGCATGATCTGCCTCGACCATGTCGTAAAACCATTGGAGCCGGATTTCAGGCGTCTCGACAAAGTTCGATGGACGCATATCGCCAAAAGGCTTGATTGCTTGGGATGAATGGCACGTCGCGTCTAGTGACATAATTCCCAGATACTACCGTGGTACTATGACGATGCTTGCTCAGCCCGCAGACGCTCTGTGCGCTCCTTGTTCCGTCTTGATAGGATGCGCACAGTGCGTTCCTTCTCCATGTCAGTCATGTCGTGCCAATTGGGGATGCGAGACATGGTCTGTCGTTAGCGTGAGGGGCGAGACGTACGCCATCCGAGTTGACCTGCTACGTGAGCAGAAGACGTACGTACCACAATGGGGCCTAGTTGTTCAAACTGAATCGTGTCATGGAGCTGTGCCTTGGGCGCGTCCGCCGTAGACGGCAGACCCAGAGGCTGTGGGGCGTCAGACTCGGTCATAGTGGGGGTGTGGAGAAGAAATGCTACAGTCGACTCTTAGCTAAAAAAGTACAGGGAGCGCTTAATTTCCGACACGTCGAAATCGCCCTTTTTGGGAATGGGAGGCAGCAGATCTGCCAGTTCATAGAAGCCATTCGCATCGCGCTTGGCCGAGCGATTCAGGCTAGTGATGTCGAGCGGTGTGTCCAGCTCGTCGTTTTCGGCCTCGTCGCTCTCTGCCGCCTTGGCAGCGCGCTTCGAGCGGCTCTTGGCGTCATAGTGCAGCGACGAGGCTGGCACTTTGTAGCCCTTATAACGGTGCAAGAACTCGTCACGCAGGCGCACGAGAATGTCCTGCGAATGTAAGCGTACAAATGTATCGCGAATAATATCGCCCATGGTATCAATGTCGCAGGCATGCGTCCAGTAACTGTCGTGTACGCTCGCAAACACGAGACCGGCCGAGTGGCATTCGAGTGCGGTCAAGTACATATGCGTGGCATCAAGGGAGTGAATGAAATTCGGTGGAAACGCTGAGGCCTGCTTGGCCGTATTGACCTCAAAGTGTTGGTTCGGGTCGCGAATGTACACCGACTGCACGGCTGTCATGATCTGGTTTTTCTTGATCCGGCGATATGGCTGTACAATCGGCAGGCCCAGTGCTGTCGTCCAAATGACCGAGGTCATTTGCTCGCGGGCCTCACGCGTGGTGGTGGCCGTGTGCTGCTTGGCCTCAGACGTGCCTTTGGGGTCCGACATGTTGCGTCGCTTTTTCATTTTCATTTGGGCGTACTTCACACGCTCGGGGGGAATGCTCTTGGAAATGAGGCGCGCCGTCATCGTGAGCCAGTCCTGGATCATATTCGCGCCAGAAAACAGGTCACCGATGCATTCCATGATGGCTTTGGCCAGGTACGATGCAGAAATCCACAGGTCTTCCACGGGCGTATCCCCACGATCGGCCAACTGCCGCATCACCTGGTTCTTGGCACCAATGTACGTGACACCGTACACTGTCGTCATGACGGTCTGTTTGACGACTTTGCGTGTGATTTTGCCGCGCAGCTTTTGTGCAATTTCATCGCCGGCCACAGCATCGCGCTCCAATTTCGCAATCACCAGCTCAGCTACACCAGTGTACACATCTGCGGGGCGGTCACCGCCACGGAGGTTGACTTGCTTGGCACCCTGCAAGTCGCCGCCCAGAGCAGCGTAGTGTTGGAGACCATTGCATGTGCCATCCTGGTGCACAGGCATTTGCGAGGGGAACGCCTCGGGTCCATCTGGGTATTCCCATGCCTTGTAGAGCTCAAAGCACGTAGCTAAGCATTGCCATGGGTCATCGGCCTGGAGCCACCAGCGCTCACCACCCAGAGGGTTCGTCGCTGCATCATAGATCTGTGCTTTGTGGTCATCCGTAAATTTTTCGCGCTCGGCGAAGCTCGCCTTGTCATAGCCCCAGACGTTGGCGAGGTGGATGCGCAGCCACCGGTAACCCGCCTGGCCCAGAGGCTTGGCATCGGCAAACTTGAGCAGGCCACGGCACAGATCATTGCCAATGTGATTCAAGTTCGGAGGAATCGGATACGCCCGGCCGCGGAAATCCATATTGTGGGGGAAATAAAAGCGCTCATTCAAGAAACAGTTGGCAATTTCGAGCTTGTAGTTGACGTCACAGCGCTGAGAATGGTTGGCCGAACGCAGTGAGTTCCATTTGCGCAGCCGTTGGAGGTACAGGGCCTTGGCCTTGATATCATCAGGCGGAGGCCTCTCGGGCTCAGGGTCCGTCATCTCAGAGGGCGGCAAGTCGGCGATGGCTTCGCCCGAGTTCCATACCTGCAGTACCACGTCAAATACCTCCTTGTTGATGTTCCAGGCCGTATTTCCTAGTACATCGAGACCAGCAAAGATGACCTCGAGGCCATTGTTTTCTGAAGCCGCGCGCAAGTACGAATTTTGCTCCACCGAGTCCTTGAATCGCATCGCGCTTGTTCGCACGGAGAAGTAGCCGCCGGAATCGTGCGAGAGCCAAGGCCGGGGTGGAACCAGCATCGGCAGCCACCGTGGATGCAGCGTCTCACGGACCGATCCCTTTTCCAGGCGCTCCGAGACCACCTCGTTCAAGCGGATTACACCGAGCTTCTTACCTTGTATGTACTCGTATGCCGAGTAAAAGGCCGGCTGCTCCTCTTCCCAAAGTTCGCCATCTCGGTCATAGGCCTTGCGGTGCACAGTGGCCACGTCCATCAGGTGCTGTACAAGGAAGCCACCGACGCGCGCCCGGGTGAGCTGTGTCCACTTCGGGATGTTGGACTCCATATTGCTTTCTCGGCATCGGTCATGCCAAGCTTTGAGGTCACGGCGCACAGCCATATCGAGCAGATTGCGCTTGCCTAACCTTTGCTGCACGGCGCGGGCCTGGACAAATATCTCAGGGTGCTTGTTCATCATGACAGCGCTGTACTCCGTCTCAACAGCCTTGCCGATCGAAATGAGAGCGCGGGTTGACTTGATCCCGTCTGCTACGCCATTTACGCCTTGCATCCGGAGCAGCTCCAGGATGACGAGCATGGCCATTTTGGAGGGAGGTAGTAGGCAAAGGTACGGATATAGCTGAGACTCGAGCGTAGTGGCCACCTTGTGCTCTGTCTGGCGCCCGATACGCTGAATATCCTTGCGAAGCGCCTCTTCGACTTTTTGGTACCAGTCCCACATCCACGCTTGCAGGGTTTTGTTCTGGAAGGGGCCATTATCGATGCCCAGCTCCTGCAAGTTTTCTGTGTCGTGCTCCAGGCGCTTGCGTGCAGCGTCGAGGGCCGAGTGCTCCAGCCACTGTTGACGCTCATACAGATCTGACGAGCGCCGGCGAGACTGTTCCATCGTGGCCAAACTCTCTTGCAGCGTCTGTAAGTTGAATGGCTTGACCATAGTATCCGTCACAGCATCCTTCTTGAGCACTGGACGAATGTGTCGGTCCTCGATGCCCGCCTCTGGCGCGTCGTTCTCAGCGGCTGTTCGCTGTTCGCTGGTCGTGAGAACTTGTTCAATGCTGTCTAGTTCTTCCTGCGCCCTTGCATCCCCCAGTTTCGTGGCGGCCGAGCGGAAACGAGCGAGCAGCATATCAGTACTGACATGCGACTCCTCGGGTGCAGAAGAAGCGTGACTTTGTCCTGCAGAGGGTAGACGTAGTTGCCAAACAGAAGATGAAAACACCGCGTCGAGGGACACGCCGAGGGTCCGGATATCTTGCAAAAGTTGCTCGAAGGTCGGCTTGCCGGAGGGATACAGATCCAAAGCCTCGAGGTGTGCGATGCCCGTGGCCATGGCAGCGATCGTCGAAGCGTCAGGCCGTGGGTCCAGTGGCAGAGGACTTTGGGCCATCATATCTTTCCACAACTGCCAAGCATGATTGACCCATACTTTGGTATCGGTGGTGTCTGGGTGAGCGGCCTTATTGAAGTAAGCTTGCAGCATGGCATTGTAGGACCACAGCTTCAGTGGGATCACAGGCGAGGTGTGTACGTTGATCTCGCCGTTGCGCACCTCATACACCTCTTTTAGCCGTGTGTGTGTGTCCGACCGCATCTCCTGCATGAGTTTGTGAGCGCGAGAAATCAGGCCGGAAGACAAGCAAGCCTGGAACAGTGCGTACGTTTCGACATTTCGGGAGGTAGGGAAGTAGACTTCGTCGATATTCACTCTTTCCACGCTTTCTGGTGACGAGCCGACCAGGTCTGCCTCGCCGTCTGGCATCACGCCGCGCCGCCGAAGCGACGCGTGCCGGTCGCGCACGTCCATTGGCAAGGGTGTGGGCAGATGTGTATAAGAATGCGAATTGGCATGGACATATGGTTCGTGGACGGCCACATGCTGTGCGACGGCTCTGGACGTCGAGAGGGCCATTGCCATGGGTGGTGTGAGCGCTGGCGCGCGGCGCGCCCACCTAGCATGGGCGCCTAATGTATTTGCTCTGCACGACGAGCGCACAGTAAGAGAGGCAGGTATCATGGCACAAACCTAAGATGCGCACACGCCCCGAACCAAGGTACGTGTCGTTGCCACAGGCAAAAAAAGCTTCGTGGTACAGAAAAAAATGAGCCAGCCCCATAGGGATTACTCAGCCGTGCAGGTCACATGGCAGTCCAGTCGCGCGTGACAGGCCCCTGGCTCCCTGGTTCATGGAGGCGCCGGTGTATGGCAATTTTCGACGGTACTATGGCATGCGCCGCGCGCGCGCTGTAGGCCATGAAGGGAGCGTGGCTGTGCGTGCAGATGGTGTGGATGAGCGTGTCCTAGCGCTGGTGGCTTGGTGCAAAGCGCACGCTACTCGTATTCGGCGGATCGAGCGTGTTCTGGACGTCGGATGCAATGCGGCTAAGCCTCTGCTGGAATTGTGTCAGTTGCTTGACCCGCCGCCCACACAGGCTGTAGGTGTAGATATAGATGCGCATCTCGTGGCGCAGGCGCGTTCCGCTCTGCGCCGCGCATGGTCTCAGCGGCAGCCGGCGGCCGATAGCACCTCGATCGAGGCGATGCACTATTTCCCTACATGCTTCACGTCGCTGATGGGCCAGCTGCCGCTACCCAGCTCCAGTGCTTCGTTTCCCACGAATGTAACGTTTGTCGCGCAAGACTGGATGGATGGGACGGTAGCTGCACAGTACGACCTGATCCTGTGCTTGTCCCTGACCAAGTGGATCCACCTGCACCACGGCGACGAGGGCCTTGTGCGCTTCTTCGGGCGTATTGTACAGAGTCTACGACCGGGTGGGATTGTGGCCATGGAGATACAGCCGTGGCGGTCGTACAGCCAGGCCCGCTCGTTATCGCGCTCGCTGCGTGTCAGTCATGCACGACTTCGAATTCGGCCTGAAGACATGGAGTGGATTTTGTGCCTGCTGGGTATGACGTCGCTGGGTCCCATCGCCCAGGGCGCCGGCTTCGGCTTCGTTCGGTCCGTGTGCGTGTTTCAGGCGCCACCGACGCAAGTGGAGCGAATCCCCGCGTGCTTCGCTTGGCCTTGGGTGGAGCGCTGTCCCAACAAACGCGCTTCCCCCACTCCCGGGTGAGTCGTGGGTGCAGGGCGACTTGCCCACCGCCGTGGTACGATGCAGCCGCTATACGTGGACGTTTCGCACAACTATGCCGATACACTTTGGAGTAAGGATCAACAAAGGGCACTGGCAGCCGTAGCCGATGCGATCATTGCGCCACTCACGCCGGAGGAAAAGGACGCCTTCCTACGTGGTCTGCCGTCGGAGGAGCGAGCGCGCGCGGCGGCATTGGCCGACATGAAGTTCACAGACTTGCGCGATGGCGTCAACTTGGTCGCTATGCATGTCACGCTGACCGTGTCCTATACGCTGCGCCTGCTCATGTCGACGTTGCTCGCGGCGTTATCGACCCGAGCTGGGTGCCTGGCATTGGTGGGCCGGGTGGGTCCGGTGTGGCAGGTAGATGCTCCATCGATCCGGCGCTTTCTTGCCTCCTGGCGCCGCTCGCCGATCCAAATGATCCGGATGGGCGAGTTTGGCTTTCGCGCTTTGACGCTCGCTGTATTTTACCGGCACATGAGATCAGCGGCCGAGGCGATCGGATACCCGTGGGGCCGTACGGACGATTGGAAGACGCCGCCGAAGGCGGATGAGCAGGAAGCGATCCCGCCGTATGAGTACCGCTTCTTGAACGAGGAGCTGCCGTCGACGCCCACGGAGGCGCCGGTGGATGTGCACGCTGATGTCGTGATCGTCGGCTCCGGCTGCGGTGGCGCCGTCGTAGCTGCGTACCTCGCTGAGCGTGGGCTCCAGGTCGTGGTCGTGGAAAAGGGCATGTACGTGAGCGCCGATAAAATGCCGCAGACGCAGTCCTTCGGCCTCGACCAGATGTTTGAGCGGCTGGGCTTCGTGCCGACCTCGAATCTTTCCTTGGCGATCCTCGCCGGCAGTGGCTTTGGGGGTGGCTCGACGATCAACTGGGGCGCGACCCTCATGCCGCGCCACTATCTGCGCGAGGCGTGGAGCCAGAGATTTGGTATGCCCTACTTCCAGTCGTCGCTGTTTTCCCATGATTTGCATGCCTGTGCCCGCCGCATGGGCACGACGAACGACGTCACACACAACCGTGCCAACTCGCTGCTGATGCTCGGCGCGCATCGCAGTGGACAGCCGGCGCAGGTCGTGCCGCAGAACAATGGTCACCGCCCGCACTACTGCGGCAAGTGCACGTTTGGATGCACGGCCGGTCACAAGCAGGGCACGGTCATGACATGGCTGCAGGATGCCGCCCAGCACGGCGCGCAGTTCCTAACGCATTGTGAGGTCGATCGCGTGATCATGGACCGTGGCCGCGCTACGGGTGTGGAAGCGACGGTGCGTGGCCAGCAGCGCGTTCGCGTTCATGGCCGTCGCGGCGTCGTTGTGTCGGCTGGCAGTCTGAATACGCCGGCGATTCTGCTACGCACACCTGCGCTTCGCCGCAACCAGCAGATCGGCAGGCATCTGCATTTGCATCCTGTGGCATTCGTGCACGGCTTTTACGACAGGCCTGTGCGCCCATGGCAAGGCGCCGCGCTCACGACGGTCTCGAATGCAGCGGAATTCGTCGATCCGCAGGGCTGGGGCGCCAAGATCGAGGTCATGGCGTCGGCTCCGGCGCTCTATTGTGCGCTGCTGCCGTACCACGACCATGTCGAGCACAAGTCTCTGGCGTTTCGGTATCCGTACAGCTACACGGCTATCGTGATTGTGCGCGACCGAGACGGTGGCCGCGTCAAGCTCGACCAAGGGGGCCGGGCCCTGGTCGAGTACTCGCTCAGTGCGTTTGACCACACGAGCCTGCTGGAGGGCGTGAAGCGCGCCATCGAGATTCACATGCACGCAGGTGCCTCGATGATCGCGACGAGTCAAACGGGTGTGCCGGTGTACACGTGCCCACCGAGGCGGGAACCCATGGCGAGGCACGAGATGGCGTCCATACCTGGCCGCTACGAGCTGGACGATGTGCCGGCGCAGGGCCAGGCAGAGCACCCGTCCTTCCAGGCGTTCCTCCGATCCGTGGAGCGTGTCGGTTTCGGTCCTCAACGCGGTGCGATAGGCTCCGCGCATCAGATGGGCTCGTGCCGCATGGGCGCGCATCCAGCGTCGTCGGCCTGCGATCCACATGGACGCGTTCGTGGTGCCGACAACTTATGGGTCGCGGACGGCTCGGTGCTGCCCGAAGCGGCCGGTGTGAATCCCATGCTCACGATCCTCGCCACGTCGATGGGCATTGCACGGCACATAGCGGAAGACCTCGGCGTGGCTCGACCGCGGGACCCGCCGTCCTTGGACGCCGCGCCACGTGCTCATTTGTAGTCCATCGCTAGATCGACTCCACCCTCGTTCGTTGCCTCCACATGGCACCGTGGGGACAGGCGCTCGTGCCGAGGGGCGACGCGCCGCCGACGCGTGATCCATGGGCATGGGCGCTGGCTCTCGCACGAACGAATGAGGAAGAGCTGGCTGTGAAGGAGGCGCTCCAACTCGCTGCCAAGGAGGCGCGTGCACGCTACAAAAAAGACGCAGCGGTGCGCCTGGCGCGCATGATGGCCGAGCGGCACTTGAGCGCTGAGCGAGATGCGCGCGCGCTCTCGTTCTTGGTGCCTCTATGCGTGCCAACGATAGAGACGGTGCCGCTTCTTGCGCCGGTGGTCGTGGACGCTCTGATGGTCGATGGGCCGCACCTGCGTGCCTGCTGGAAGAGTGTGTGTCACATGGCCGAGCACACGCCCAAAGAGCTTATGATCATGTGGCCGCGCCTCGTGCCAAATGACGAGCACGAGGGCGTGTTTCGGT
>ERZ782914.470-NODE-470-length-11338-cov-8.846672_pt1 | contig 11338 bp, 9 predicted proteins | sample MGYA00375948_ERZ782914 | MGnify/ENA primary metagenome ERZ782914 (study PRJEB29894, sample SAMN03576417) | human skin metagenome | biome: human skin; feature: left retroauricular crease; material: organic_material | host: Homo sapiens | place: Italy: Trento...
GTCACTTTCCTCTGGAAATCCGACAATAAGTGTTGTTCTTATTATAATTTCTGGTACTGATTTTCTCAATTCATTAATTGTTTTTATTATATGATCTTTATTAGTTTTTCTTTCCATATTTCTTAAAACATTATCGGAAATATGTTGTAATGGCATATCGACATATTTTAAAAGCTTTTCATTATCTCTAAATTCTTCAATTAAATCTTCTGTAAAATGATCCGGATATAAATACATAACTCTTATCCATTTTAGATTTTCTATTTTAGAAATTTCTTTAATTAATTTTGCAAGAGAATATTTAGAGTAAAGATCAATACCATAATCAGTAGTATTTTGTGCTATTAGAATAATCTCTCTTGTACCTTTTTCTACTAAGTATTCAACTTCGGAATAAATATCTTCAATTTTTCGAGATCTATTCTTCCCTCGAAGTGATGGAATTATACAATAAGAACAATTATTGTTACATCCCTCAGATATTTTTACATATTCTGTAATATTAACAATCTCTTTTTTAACACCTTCAATATATGCTGAATTTAAATTGTCAGTTTTTACAAAAATATTTCCTTTAAGACTTCTATCTAAAAGTTCATTAATATAATTTATGTTACCAGTCCCAATAATTCCATCAATTTCGGGTATTTCTTTCAAGAGTTCTTCAGGATACCTTTGTGCCAAACAACCAGAAAGTAGAACTTTTTTGCACTTTCCACTTTTTTTATATTCAATAGATTCCAAAATAGTGTCAATAGATTCTTCCTTAGCAGCATCAATAAATCCACAAGTGTTTACTATCAATATATCAGCATCATTTGGATTATTTACCATTTTATATTTATCTCTATTCAGAAGAGAATACATCATAGAAGAGTCCACTTCATTTTTTGAACATCCGAGTGTAACTATATGCACATTATCCATCTTTATCACCTAAAATTATTTCTATTTCATCCTTAGTTTTTAAAAGTTTTCTAGGCTTTGATCCTTCATGAGGACCAATTATTCCCATTTCTTCCATTTGATCTACAATTCTTCCAGCTCTTGAATATCCAACTTTTAATTTTCGCTGTATATAAGATATAGATGCCTGTTCATCATTAATTACAAGTTCAACGGCTTCTTTGAAAAGAGGATCTTTATCATCATCAATTTTAACTTTTTTGTTTTCAATTGCCTTTTCAATTTTAGATTCCACGTTGTTTTTTATTTGATTATTATTTTTAACAAAATCTACAACTCTTTCAACTTCAGCATCACTTATGAAAGCACCTTGAATTCTTTTTGGTTTAGGGTACTTACTAGGATAAAATAACATATCCCCCTTGCCTAAGAGTTTTTCAGCTCCTCCCATATCTAGGATAGTCCTGGAGTCAACAGAAGATGCCACAGCAAAAGCAATTCTGGAAGGAATATTTGCTTTTATTGTACCTGTTATTACATCGACTGAAGGTCTTTGTGTTGCCAAAATTAAATGCATACCGGCGGCTCTTGCTTTCTGTGCAAGTCTTGCAATATATTCTTCTATCTCTTTTGACGCCACCATCATAAGATCAGCAAGTTCATCTACTATAATCAGAATTTTAGGTAATTTTTCATCTTCCCTACCTTGTTCTGTCATTTTTATATTGAACCCTTTCAAATCTCTAACATGATTTTCTGCAAATAACTCATATCTTTTTTCCATTTCATCAACAGCCCAATTTAAAGCAAAAGCTGCTTTTTTTGGATTAGTTACTACATCAATTAAGAGATGAGGTATTCCATTATAAACACTAAGTTCGACAACTTTAGGGTCAATTAACATTAGTTTTACATCTTTTGGCGATGATTTATAAATAATGCTAGTTATAATTGAATTTATACAAACTGATTTACCAGAACCTGTCGCTCCAGCTATTAAAAGATGAGGCATATCTTCTATTCCCGACAATAGAATATTTCCCTCAACATCTTTACCCAAAGTTAGTGGAATTTCTGACTTAATATTTTTAAATTCTCTTGAATCAATTAGTTCTCTAAGAGAAACTGCATCTTTTTCTTTATTTGGAACTTCTATGCCAACAACGGTTTTCCCAGGAATAGGAGCTTCAATTCTAAGGTCTGAACTTGCAAGAGCCATTGCAATATTATCACTTAATCCTACAATTTTAGACAACTTTATTCCAGGAGCTGGTTTTAATTCATATGAAGTAATTACAGGGCCGCGATTTATAGCTACAACTTTTGCGTCAATACCAAAGTTTTTCATTGTTTCTTCAATAATTTTTCCCTTTTCAATTACTTCATTTTTTGAAAATCGTCCTTTTACCTTTGCAAAGTCAAGCAATGCAATATCAGGATAAGTATAAATAAATTCTTCTTTATTTTTATTTTCTATATCATCTTTTATAGTATCTTTGACATCTTCTATTTCTAATACTTGAAAATCTGTTAAATTGTTGTCAACATTCTTATTTTCTCGACTTCCTAATTTATTAGTTTCAATACTTTCATCAGAATAATCTTTAATAATTAAATTTTCTGTAAAAATTTCTTCTTCTGAATTATAATGATTAGTTCCAGAAGTTGATAAATCTTTTCTTTTTTTCTCTTTTCTTGAAAATTTTTCTTTTTATCCTCAAAATATTCTCCAATATCTTCTGCAAACATAATTATTTGATCTATATTTATTTTAAGCATAAAGTAAATTGACGCTATAATTATAATTCCAAGAACTAAATAAGTGCCTAGTGGCCCTAAAAGTTTATATGAAAAAAATCCAAAGATAGCACCTATGACTCCTCCGCTTCTTGTTATGTCCATATATTCAGTGGATTTAATAATTCTGTCAATTAAAGTCATGTCTGTGTCTTTTGAACCGTCTAAAAAGATTAAAATACACAAAAATATTACAAGAGAACAAGTTATATATCTTTTCATATGAAGTTTTGTAGAAGTTAAATTAAAAAGAATACCCCAAAAGATTAAAAGAAGCGGAATCAAAAAGTTTGCAGAACCAGCTATAACTGAAAATAATTTATAAATTAAACTGCCAATTAATCCCATATTCTGACTGTAAAGAGAAATAAAAAATACTATTCCAATTACTATTAAAAATAGTCCCATAATTTCTTTGCCAGAAGTGCTGCTAGAACGATTATTTCTTTTTTTTACTTTTTTTGTACTTTTTTTCTTAACATTTTTGTTTTTTACCACGAAGATAGCACCTCATTAATATTATAACAATTTGTGCTCTTAAAGACCAGTGTGACCAAATCCTCCGTCACTTCTTTTGGTGTTATTTATTTTTTCAACTTCTTGTATTTCTGGGATTTCTATTTTCATAAATACGAGTTGCGCAATTCTTTCCCCATCTTTTATTACAACAGTTTCTTTACTCATATTTATTAAAATTATTTTTAATTCTCCTCTGTAATCTGAGTCAATAGTACCAATTCCATTTGGAAGACCCAGACCTTTTTTTAATGCGAGCCCAGATCTAGCTCTTACTTGTGCTTCATATCCCTTTTCAAATTCAAGAAATAATCCAGTTGGAACTAATACCCTATCAAAAGGTTCTATAATTAACTCATTATCTAAATTAGCTCTCAAATCCATGCCAGATGATCCAGAGGTTTCATATTCTGGTAAAGGATGCTTACTTTTATTTATAATTTTTAATTTCATAAAATCTCCTTTAAAAAATCGCATTAAAATATATATTAATGCGACTGAATTTTTATACTATTTATCTTGTTCTTCTTTACTATCTTCTCTTTTTAGAATAGCTTTCCTTGAAAGTGAAATTTTTCCAGTTTCATCAGAAATATCTATTACTTTAACCTCAACAGTATCTCCAACTTTTAAAACATCTTCTACGTTTTTTGTTCTTTCATGGGCAATTTCTGATATATGCAAAAGTCCTTCTGTTCCTTTTTTAATTTCAACAAAAGCACCAAATTTCACAATTTTTTTAACTTTTCCAGTGTAAACTTCTCCAACTTCTATATCCTTAACAATATCTTCTATAATTGATATTGCTTCTTTTGCCTTATCATCATCATCGGAAAGTATGGAAATTCTTCCATCATCATCAATATCGATTTTAACACCAGTTTGTTCGATGATTTTATTTATAATTTTTCCACCAACACCTATAACTTCTCCAATTCTTTCAGGATCAATTGAAATCATATGAATTATTGGTGCATATTTAGAAAGTTCTTTTCTTGGTTTTTCTATTGTAGTTGCGATGTGATCAAGAATTTCAAATCTTGCAACCTTAGCTCTTTCAAGAGCAACTTCTAATATTTCTTTTTTTATTCCTTCAACTTTAATATCCATTTGAATAGCTGTTATACCTTTTCTAGTTCCAGCTACTTTAAAGTCCATATCTCCGAAGTGATCTTCAAGTCCTTGTATATCTGTTAAAATTTTTATTATTTCATTTTCTTCTATTAATCCCATGGCAATACCTGCAACTGGTGCTTTTATAGGAACTCCTGCATCCATAAGTGCAAGTGTAGAACCACATATAGAGGCTTGTGAAGATGAGCCATTAGAAGATAATACTTCAGATACAACTCTAATAGTATATGGAAAAGTTTCACTGTCAGGAATTACTGGAATCAAAGCTCTTTCAGCAAGAGCACCATGTCCTATCTCACGCCTTCCAGGAGATCTTGATGGTTTAGTATCTCCTACGCAAAACCCAGGGAAATTGTAATGATGTATATATCTTTTAGGTTTATCATCGCCAAGTCCATCTATAACCTGTTCTTCAGATATTGCCCCTAAAGTTGCAATTGAAAGTACTTGAGTTTGTCCCCTAGTGAATAGTCCAGAACCATGAGTTCTTGGTAAAATCCCGACTTCTGATGAAAGTGGCCTTATTTCAGTTAACTTTCTATCATCAGGTCTTCTTTCATCTTCTAAAATGCCGCGTCTTACTTCAGTAACTTCAATTTCTTCTAAGGCCGCTTCAATGTCATTTGCATTCTCTTCCATTAAATCCTTAAAATGTTCACGAATATTTTCTTTTGCGGCATTAGTTTTTTCAACTCTTACAACTTTATCTTTTTGCCTGATTGCGTCTATAAGAAGTTCTTGTCCATATTCCTTTACCTTAGAAACAATTTCTTCATCAGCTTTAAAGACTTCATAATCTGATTTTTCTTTTCCAATATCATTTGTGATTTCTTTAATGAAAGAGCAGATTTCTTTTATGACTTCATGTCCTTCTAAAATTGCTTCTAACATTTCAGATTCACTTACTTCTTGTGCTCCAGCTTCAACCATCATAATTGCAGATTCTGTTCCAGAAAGAGAAAGGTTAATTAATGATTTATTCCTTTCCTCTTCACTTGGATTTATAACATATTTCCCATCAATAAACCCAACTTCAACAGATCCAGTAGGCCCGTCAAAAGGAATATCTGAGATGCAAAGTGCAATGGATGATCCTATCATTGAAGCTATCTCTGGAGAATGATCTTGATCAACACTTAGGACAGTTGCAACAATATGAACATCATTTCTATATCCTTCAGGGAAAAGAGGTCTAAGAGGTCTGTCAATTAATCTTGCAGAAAGTGTAGCCTTTTCACTTGGTCTTCCCTCTCTTTTTATAAATCCACCAGGAATCTTACCAACGGCATACATTTTTTCTTCATAATCAACACTTAGAGGAAAAAAATCGATTCCCTCTCTCGGCTTTGAAGAAGAAGTGGCTGTAACAAGTACAACAGTTTCTCCATATTGAACTAAACAAGCGCCATTTGCTTGTTCAGCAACTTTTCCAATTGTTACCTTTAGTTGGGAACCAGCAAGATCCATTGTATAAACTTTTTCCATTATTTCCTCCTTTTAATAAGAAAGAGCGGAATTACCGCTCCTATTATCCCCTTATTTGTAATTTTTTAATAAGTGTACGATATCTTTCTATATCCTTATTTTTTAAATATCTCAATAAATTTCTTCTTTTACCAACCATTTTTAGAAGCCCTCTTCTTGAATGATGGTCTTTTTTGTGAGTTCTTAAATGTTCATTTAAATCGTTAATTCTTCTAGTAAGAATTGCAATTTGAACTTCTGGTGATCCAGTATCACCTTCATGAGTCTTGAATTCATCAATAATAATTTGTTTCATTTCTTTTTCTAACATACTTTTCCTCCTAAATTTTAATAAAGCTAATCAAAGTACACGTCGAGGAGCGTCGAACTGTGAATAGCTATTTAACCTTATATATCTTACCATGAATTTATATTAATGTAAAGTTATCTATTTTTTGTAATTAAAATATCCTTTGCAATTTGTTCAAACAATTCCTCTACATTATTAAATTTTAGCTCAGGTCTTACAAAATTTAAAATTTCAAGTTCAACAAGTTTTCCATATATATCACGATTAAAGTTCAAAATATGTGATTCGATTTTTACTCCATTATTTTCAACTGTTGGATTGGTTCCAATATTTGTAGAAGCCTTGTATTTTTTTCCGTCAATTAAAATATTTGTATCATAAACTCCATGTTTTGGTATTACAAAATTATCTATTAGTTCTAGATTTGCAGTTGGAAAACCCATTTTTTTTCCAAGACCTTTAGCATGAATAATTTTTCCAATTAATTTATAAGGTCTTGTAAGCAATAAATTTGCTTCTCCTATTCTTCCTTTTTCAATTAATTCTCTTATATGAGATGATGAGATTTTCTCGCCCTTGAATTTTATTTGGTCAACAATATAAACAGAGTCAAATAGATGCTTATTTTTTATTAAAAAATCAATATTTCCTGATTTTTTATAACCATAAGTATAGTCATACCCTACTACAACTCCTTTAATTTTTAGATTTTTAGATAAAAAATCTTTTAAAAAATTAATAGGACTATAAGTCATAAATTCTTTTGTAAAATCTATTAAATAAACTATGTCTACTCCAAGACTTTCAAGTATTTCAAACTTCGTCTTATTTGTAGTTAGTATATCTTTTTTACCAACTTTTATAACATTATCAGTGTGCTCTTTAAAAAGTAAGAGGCTTGACTTAATATTTAATTTTTGTGCATCTTTAATCGCTTTATTTATAAGTTCTATATGCCCTTTGTGAAGTCCATCAAAATTTCCAAGGGCAATTACTGATTCTTCACTTGCAACATAATTTAAGTCAATTTCAATTATTCTCATAAATCACCTATTAATTTTTTCTTCATTTTAAGAAAAAAACTACCATTTTCTATTCGAATTTCACCAATTCCTAAAAACAAGTCTTCACAATAAACTCTGTAATTTTCAATTTCACACTTATCTTGTAGCTTGTAAAATTGTCCATTTAGAAAGTTTTGTTTAAAGCTTTTTGGTATTTCGATTCTTTTTAAATTTTCTAAAGCTAATTCCATGGGAATCAAATTTGATTTTAATTCGTCTAAGCTCATATTTTCAAAATCAGAGATTTTTATGGAATTTTCTATATCAAAATTCCCACTCTTTATTCTTCTTAGTTCAGTTATAGTACCATAAGTCCCTACTGCTTTTCCAATATCATAAGCAACTGATCTTATATAGGTACCTTTAGAAACTTCAATTTCAATAGAAAACTCGTCTTTTCCATTAAAATCAATTAGTTTATTTTCAAAAATTCTATTTTTAATTTTAACTTCTTTACCTTCTCTAGCATATTCATAAAGCTTTTTTCCATTAACTTTTAATGCGGAATAAATTGGAGGAGTTTGGCTCATCTTACCTGTAAATCTTTTCAAAACTTCTTCTATATCTTTTTTTAATACAGATACATTTTCTTTCTCTAAAATATTTCCTGTTATATCAAAAGTATCTGTTAAGATTCCAAGTTTTATCTTTGCAATATATTTTTTGTCTTTTAAAAGTAAATACTCGTTCACTTTTGTAGCTTTACCAATTGCTATAATGAGTACACCAGTTGCCATGGGATCAAGAGTACCTGCATGACCAACTTTTTTTATCCCTGTCTTTTTTCTAACTTTGTAGACTAAATCATGAGAAGTAATTCCCTTTTCTTTATCAAAAATTATTAAGCCATTCATAATAATTGTTTTTTTGCCACTTCTATTACATCATTTTTAGCTTTTTCTAAGTTTAAATGATTAATAGTTCCTCCAGATGCTCTAACATGACCTCCACCATTAAATTGAGAAGCAATTTTAGTACAATCAATTTTTGATTTAGACCTTAGAGAAAGCCTAATACAATCATCTTTTTCCTTTAATAAAACTGCAAGCTCAACGGTATCAATATCTCTAACAAATTCGACAATTCCATCTGCATCAGATTTCTCTGCATTTGTTTTTGTCATATCATCTTTTGTGACATAAACAACAGCTATTTTATTATCACAAAAATATTCAATAGAATTCATTGATTTAATTAACAAATCTGTTTTAGATTTAGTTCTACTTTGATAGATGTTTACAGTTATTTCATTTATATTGATGTCATATTTAAAAAGTTCCGATGCTATTATAAATGTATTAGAATTTATAGAATCGTATTTAAAAGAACCAGTATCAGTAGAAATTCCTGTAAATAAAGATGTTGCAATATTTTTATTAAGCTCAAAATCCAGTGACTCAAAAATTCTTGCAAGAAGTTCGCATGTTGCTGGAGATTTATCGTCAACAATATTCAAGCTTGCAAAATTATCATTGCTAAAATGATGATCTATATTTATAGTTTTTTTTGAATTTTTAAATATTCTTGAAACATTAGGACCCATTCTATTTAAATCAGAGGAATCGAGCGCTATAAATAAGTCAAAATCTTCTCTTAAATCCTTGGGATTTTTAGCAGAACCTAGATTTGGAAGAAACTTGAAAGAGTTTGGTATAATGTCATCTAGAACAAAAATAGCCTCTTTCCCTAATTTTTTTAACATTCCGACCATTGCTGTGACTGAGCCTAAATTATCCCCATCTGGATTTAAATGAGATGCAACTGCGATTTTTTCGCTTCTATCAATTAATTCTTTAAATTCACAAGAAAAAGAATCTAATTTATTCATCTCCATGATTTACCTCATCAATTAGCTTATCAAGTTCTAAGGCTTTTTCTATTGAATCATCTTTTATAAAAATAAGTTCAGGCATAGCTCTTAATTTTATTTTCTTAGATAATTCCTTTTTTATAAATCCTTTGGCAGAATTAAGCCCTTCTATTGCTTCATCTCTGTCAAAATCATTTCCAAGAACAGATACATATACATTAGCATAGGAAAGATCGTTTGTAACTTCTACATGAGAAATGCTTGTTATAGATGGAATCCTTGGATCTTTTAATTCGTTTTGTACTATATCTGAAATTGTTCTTTTTACTTCTTCAGAAATCCTATTAATCCTTTTGCTATTCATTATGATCTCTCTACTTCCTTTAATATATATGCTTCTAAAAGATCATTTTCTTTTATATCATTAAATCCATCAATTACAAGACCACCTTCATAGCCTTGGGCAAGCTCTTTAACGTCATCTTTAAATCTTTTAAGGGATGAAATATCACCTTCATGAATTACTACATCATCTCTTAATACTTTTACTTTAGCATTTCTCAAAATCTTTCCATTTAGAACATAAACCCCTGCAACCATTTGATTGTTTGGAAGTTTGAATGTTTGTCTTACTTCACATCTACCTAAAATTTCTTCAACAATATCTGGATCGAGCATACCTTTTGCTGCTTGTTCAATGTCATTTATTATTTCATAAATAACTCTGTAAGTTCTTATTTCCACTTCTTCTTCTTTTGCAAGTTCTATTGCATTCATATTCGGTCTTACGTTAAAACCTATTACAATTGCATTTGATGCAGAAGCAAGAGTAACATCAGATTCATTGATTCCTCCTACGCCGGAGTGAATAATAGAAATTTTAACTTCTTCAGTAGACAGTTTAAGAAGAGATTGATTTAATGCTTCAACAGAACCCTTTACATCAGCTTTTACAACAATATTTAGTTCCTTAATGTCTTCTTCACTAATTTTTTCGAATAAATTGTCTAAACTTATCTTAGTTGTTTGACTAAGCCTTTTTTCTCTTGATATTTCTGCATTTTTATCAGCAATGGCTTTTGCTGTTTTATCATCTTTTACAGCATAAATAGTATCTCCTGCATTAGGGACATCATTAAGACCTAGGACGACAACTGGCATAGAAGGACCAGCTTTTTTTACTTTCTTGCCTTTGTCATCTTCCATTGCTCTAATTCTTCCGGAACAAATGCCTGATACAATAGAATCTCCAAACCTCAATGTTCCATTTTTAATTAAAATTGTCGCCATAGGTCCCTTTGATTTGTCAAGATTCGCTTCAATTATAGTTCCAATAGCTCGTCTATTAGGATTAGCTTTTAATTCCTTCATTTCAGCAACTAAAAGAATCATTTCCAAAAGTTCATCTATTCCCTCTCCAGTCTTAGAGGAAACACCGACAACAATTGTATCTCCGCCCCATTCCTCTGCAACGAGGTTTTCGTTCATAAGGTCTTGCTTTACTTTTTCTGGATTTGCTTCAGGTTTGTCTATTTTAGTTATGGCAACAATTATTGGAACGTCAGCTGATCTTGCATGAGAAATAGCTTCCACAGTTTGAGGCATAACTCCATCGTCAGCTGCAACAACAAGAACAGCTATATCAGTAGTTTGAGCTCCCCTAAGTCGCATAGAAGTAAATGCTTCATGTCCAGGAGTATCTAAGAAAGTTATTTTCTTTCCAGATAAATTAACAGTATAAGCTCCTATGTGTTGTGTTATCCCTCCTGCTTCAGACTGAGTAACATGAGTGGATTTTATAGAATCAAGTAAAGAAGTCTTACCATGGTCAACGTGTCCCATTACTGTTACAACAGGTGGTCTGAGTTTTAAATCTCTTTCTTTATCTTTTTTTAGAAGTCCATATTCTTCTTCAACCGATTCATCAAGATTTGGTTCTTCCATATCAATCTCAATTCCCAACTCGTCTGCTAGAAGTATGCAAGTATCTTCATCAATACTTTGATTTTGGTTTGCCATTATTCCAAGGCCTATAAGCTTAGTAATAACTGTGGAAATAGATACTCCAAGTTGGTCTGAAAAGTCCTTAACTGTTATTGGTGCAATTACTTTTATAGGATCATCTCCTTCACTTTTTTCTTCCGATTTATGCTTTGATTTAACTTTTTTCTTTGGTTTTTTCTTAGTTAAATCTCTATTGTAGGAGTTTTTGTTTTTAAAGTTATTGTTAGACTTTCTATTATTTGATTTGTTGTGTTTTTCATCTTCATATTCAGAAATATTTTCTTCTTTTACTTTACTGTTTTTGGACTTTTGTTTTTTTAAAGAATTTCTTTC
>ERZ782914.472-NODE-472-length-11326-cov-6.196345_pt1 | contig 11326 bp, 11 predicted proteins | sample MGYA00375948_ERZ782914 | MGnify/ENA primary metagenome ERZ782914 (study PRJEB29894, sample SAMN03576417) | human skin metagenome | biome: human skin; feature: left retroauricular crease; material: organic_material | host: Homo sapiens | place: Italy: Trento...
CCAGGGCCATGAGGCCGAAGGAGATCCCGGCGGTGAGGGCCCAGAAGGCGAACCGCCGCGGCCATCGGGCCGTCGGACCGGCCCACAGCAGGCCGATGAACGGGAGGAGCACGAGGGTGATGGGCTTGATGCCCAGGGACAGGGTGACCAGCACGACGCCGGCCACCCCCCACGCGATGGACTGCCCGGGCCGCTGGGGCCGGAGCGGATGCCCGGCGCGCAGCGCGCACCACGTGCCGGCCAGGGCGAGGCCGACCATGAGGGCGTCGTTGTGCCCGGAGGCGACGAAGCTGATGGTGAAGAGCGGGTTGGCGACGCTGATCCACTGCGCCCACGCTCCGTTGACGCCCAGCTGGCGGGCCAGCAGCGGCACGAAGACCATGATCAGCGCGACACCGGCCACCGCCACCAGGCGGAACAGGAAGATCGCCAGGTCCGGGTTCATGTCCCCCGAGATCGCGACGACGGCCTGCTCGATCCAGAGGAAGATCGGACCGTACGGGGTCTCGGAGTCCGCCCAGGTCGCGTCCGCTCCGAGCTGGAACCAGTTGGACAGCGAGGAGATCGTGTCCACGTAGGGGTCCTGCCCCGCCTCCATGAGACGACCCTGCCCGACGTAGGCGAAGATGTCCCGGCTGAAGATCGGCAGGGCGACGACCTGGGGCAGGCACCACAGGACGGTGGCGAGGTTGACCGTGCGCAGGGCGCCGCGGCCGAAGGGGCGGATCGTCTGGCCCAGGCGCAACCAGGCCCAGAACATCACCCAGCAGCCGAGGGTGAGGAGCGCCGTGCCGGCGAGCACGCCGGTCTCCTGGGTGCGCCACGGGATCAGCCACTGCCAGCGGTTGATCGGGGAGGCCGAGGCCAGCCAGCCGACGGAGTACGAGCCCACCACCAGGAGGAGGGAGCCGAGGGTCCCCACCAGGATGGGCCACCAGTCCGCGCCGGCGACCTGGGGGTCCGCGCGGAGGCCGCCGACGCCGACGTACTCCGGCCGGTGGGCCGTGGACCCGGACGGACGCGGGGTCGACACGCTCATGCGACGGGTCCTTCCGTGCGGTCCTGCGAGGGCGCGCGAGGGCGCGGCTCGCTCGAATCTACCATCGTGACACGCGAGTAGCCTGGGGGCATGAGCGAGACGAGCACCCCCGCGCCGGAGAGCGCCCCCCTGGTCTGGATCGACTGCGAGATGACCGGCCTGCACCCCCAGGTCGACGAGCTCGTCGAGGTGGCGGTGCTCATCACGGACGCCGAGCTGAACATCCTGGACGAGGGCATCGACCTGGTGATCCGTCCCTCCGCGGCCGCCCTGGAGCAGATGGACCCGTTCGTCCGGGACATGCACACCACCTCGGGCCTCCTGCCGGAGCTCGCGGAGGGCCTCGAGCTCGACGACGCCGCCGCGCGCGTCCTCGAGTACATCGCCGCCCGCGTGCCCGCCGGCAAGGGCCTGCTGGCCGGCAACACGGTGGGCCAGGACAAGCTGTTCCTCGCCCGCTACATGCCCGCCGTCGTCGACCACCTGCACTACCGGATCGTGGACGTGTCCACCGTGAAGGAGCTGGCCCGGCGCTGGTACCCGCGCGCCTACTATCAGGCCCCCGCCAAGACCGGCGGCCATCGCGCCCTCGGGGACATCAAGGACTCCATCACCGAGCTGCGCTACTACCGGGCCGCCGTCATGGCCCCCGCCCCCGGCCCCACCACGGAGGAGGCCCGCGCCATCGCGCAGGTGGTGTCCGGGGCGCAGGCCTGAGCCGTCACCCCCGGCCCCGCCGCCCCGATTCGGCGCTGCGCGGGATCTCGTGTACTGTGGACCCCGCTGCGCCGCGCGGACCCGTCCGTGTGGAGCAGGCATGGTGGGCGTAGCTCAGTCGGCAGAGCGTCTGGTTGTGGTCCAGAAGGTCGCGGGTTCAATCCCCGTCGCTCACCCCACCCGAAGCCCCGGAATCATGTGGATTCCGGGGGCTTCTTCGTGTGCTCAGTGGTTCCCGGACGCCCGGCGCAGCCGCAGCGCGCCGATGGATCCGAGCACGAGGAACACGGCCGCGATGAGCAGTGCCCAGCGCGTCGCGTCGGCGAAGCCGTCCGTGAGCGCGTCCACGGCGGCCCCCGTGCGCTCCCCGAGCGGGCCGTGCTCCCCCTGCGCCCGCAGCTGCGGGATCGTGGTGCCGGCAGAGTCCCGCGAGGCCGCGGCGAGCGAGTCGGCCGCCGGGCCGGTGAGGCCGGCGTCGTCCAGGGCCGCGGGCAGCGTGGCGGCCAGGGCGACGGACAGGGTGGCCCCGGCGACCGCGGTGCCCAGGGCCGAGCCGATCTGCCGGACCGTGCTCTGTGTCGCGGACCCCTGACCCGAGATCTCCACGGGGAGGTCCTGGAGGACGGTGCCCGTCAGCTGGGCCGACGCAAGACCGAGCCCGAGGCCGTACACGACGAGAGGCACGGCGACGAGCCAGCCGGACGTGTCGGGGGCCAGGAGCAGGGCGAGCACCACGACGCCGGCCACCTCCAGGCCCAGCCCGATCAGCACGGTGCCCGGGCCGCCAGGTGACGGGCCGCGGCGCCCGAGAGGAACGCGCCTGCGGCCATCGCCGCCAGGACGAGGCCCGCCCCCATCACGTCCAGGCCGAGCGCATTGATGAGGTAGAGCGGCAGCACGAAGATGATGGCGAACTCGCCGACGGCGACCATGGCCGCGGTGATGTTGCCCCACGAGAACGTGGAGAACGAGAACAGGCCGAGATCGAGCAGGGCCGAGCGGCGCACCTTCTCGCGGTGTCGCTCCCACACGATGAACAGCCCCAGGGCGAGCACCGCGACCGTGAGCGCGAGCGGGACGATCGAGATCGGCGCGTCCGTGGACCAGACCCAGCCGAAGATCGTCAGCTCCTCCTTCGGGGTCCACCAGCCGAGGTCCGGGCCCTCGATGACGGCGAACACGAGCGCACCGAACGCGATGGCGCTGAGCAGGGCACCGTCGACGTCGATGCCGGGCCGCTTCATCTCGCCGCGGGTCTCGGGGACGGTCAGCAGGGCGGCGATGAAGACGATCGCGCCGAGCGGGAGGTTGACGAGGAAGACCCAGTGCCAGGAGGCCCACTGGGTGAGCGCGCCGCCGGCGAGCGGCCCGATGGCCGCGGCACCGGAGATCACGGCACCCCACACCCCGAACGCGGCCGCCCGGTGCCGGCCACGGAACACGGCGTTCATGGTGGAGAGCGTGGAGGTCATGATGAACGCCGCGCCCACGGCCTGGACGGCGCGCGCCCCGATCAGCATGCCCCCGCTGGAGGCGGCCGCCGCGATCAGGCTGCCGCCGACGAACACCACGAGCCCCGCGAGGAAGAGTCGCTTGCGGCCCCACCGGTCCGCGAGATTGCCGGTGGAGAGCAGCAGGGCGGCCAGCAGCACGTCGTAGAGGCTGTTCACCCACTGTGCGTCCATGAGATCCAGGTGCAGGTCGGCGATGATGGCGTGCGGGGCCGCCCGGCGGCCGATTCCACGGCTCAGCTTCGCAGGGGCGACGCCGCCGGGCATCAACCGATCGACGGACTCCCGGCCCGCAGCCGGGCGTAGAGTCGGCCGGTGAGGGCGTCGACCCGACGCCGCACCCCCGCCGACGAGGAGGCCTGCCCATGTCCGTCGTGAAGATCAACGCCATCAGCGTCCCCGAGGGCGCCGGCCCGGAACTCGAGAAGCGGTTCGCCGCCCGCAAGCACGCGGTGGACCAGGAGCCGGGCTTCGAGGGCTTCCAGCTGCTCCGGCCCACTGCGGGCGAGGACCGCTACTTCGTGGTCACGACGTGGGCATCGGAGGAGGACTTCCAGCGCTGGCGGGACGGGCGCATGCCCGCCGCTCACGCCGCCGAGCAGGGCGGCCGCCCGGCGCCGGTCGCCACGGGCGCCGACCTGCTCGAGTTCGAGGTCGTGGACCTGGGCTGACCCGGGCGCCGCAGCAGGCGCATCGCGTTCACGATGACCAGCAGCACGGACGCCTCGTGCACGAGCATGCCGACGGCCATCGTGACGCCGCCGATGAAGACGCCGGCCAGCAGGGCCACGACGGTCACGAGGGAGATCGCGATGTTCTGCCGCATCACCCGCACCGTGCGCCGAGCCAGATCGAGCGCCTGCGGCAGCCGCTCGAGCCGGTCGCCCATCAGGGCGATGTCCGCGGTCTCGATGGCCACGCCGGAGCCGGCCGCGCCCATGGCCACGCCGATGTCCGCCGTCGCCAGGGCCGGGGCGTCGTTGACACCGTCACCGACCATCGCGACGACGCGGCCCTCGGTCTGCAGGGCCTCGATCGCCTCGAGCTTGTCCTGGGGCAGCAGGCCCGCCCGCACGTCGTCGACGCCCACCTGCCGGGCCACGGCCTGCGCGACGCCGGGCTGGTCGCCGGTCAGCATCACGACCTCGCGGACGCCGATCCCGTGCAGCGCCCGGATCATGTCCGCGGCCTCGGGCCGGAGGGTGTCTGCGATGGCGAGGACACCGAGCGGGATGCCATCGACGACGACCGCCACCGGGGTCCGGCCCGCCTCCGCGAGCTCGGCCGCGACGGTCTCGACCCGGTCGGTCGCGGCCGGATCCACGCCGCGCTCGCGCAGCAGCGCCACGTTGCCCACGGCGACGACACGGCCGTCCACCTCTCCGGTGAGCCCGCGGCCGAGGACGACGTCCACATCCGTGGCCAGCGGGCCGTCCAGCAGGCCGCGGTCCCGGCCCGCCGCGACGACCGGCGCGGCCAGCGGGTGGTCCGAGGCCGCCTCGAGCCGTGCGGCCCAGCGCAGCACCTCGTCCTCGGCCCCGGGCTCGAACGCGACGACGTCTGTCAGCTCGGGGGTGCCCGACGTGAGGGTGCCGGTCTTGTCGACGGCGACGGCGTCGACCTTCGCGGAGCGCTCGAGGAACTCCCCTCCCTTGATGAGCACGCCGTCCTTGGCGCCGCGGCCGATCCCTGCCACGATCGCGACCGGGATGGAGATCACGAGGGCGCCCGGGCAGCCGATGACCAGCAGGGTCAGGGCCAGGGGGACGTCCCGCGTGATCAGCCCGGTCGCGAAGGCCAGCACCATGATCGCCGGGGTGTACCAGCGGGAGAAGCGGTCCATGAACTGCTGGGTCCGCGCACGGGCCTCCTGCGCCGCCTCGACGCGGTGGATGATGCGCGCCAGCGTGGTGTCGGCGCCGACGCCCCGGGCCTGCACCTGCAGCAGGCCGGCCGTGGCGACGGTGCCCGCGTACATGGCGTCGCCCTCGGTCTTCTCCGCCGGGATGGACTCGCCCGTGATGGATGCCTCGTCCACGGCGCCGACCCCGGTGAGCACCACGCCGTCCACCGGCACCCGAGCGCCGGCCTTGACGAGGACGGTCGCGCCGGGGGCCACCTCGTGGGCAGGCACGGTGCGCTGGGTCCCGTCTGCGTCCACGACGACGGCGGTCTCGGGCGCCGTGGAGACGAGGTCCGCGAGCGCCGAGCGAGTCTGAGACAGGGTCGCGTCCTCGAGGGCGTGGCCGAGGGCGAAGAGGAAGGTCACGGCGGCGGCCTCCCAGAAATTGCCGAGCAGGGACGCGCCGATCGCGGCGGTGGCGACGAGCAGGTCGATGCCGACGGTCTTCACCCGCAGGGCGGCGATCGCGTCGCGCGCGATCGGCAGGCCGGCCACGACGGCGGCGGCGAGCATCAGGCCCGCCGCCACGAGGTGTCCGGTCCCGTGGGCCAGCTGCTCGGGCGCCAGCACGAGCGAGACGGCGATCAGCAGGCCGGCCACCACGGGGCGCCGCCAGCGGCGGGACAACGCGAACCGGGCACGAGGGCGGCCCGGACGTGTGACGGCGGGGGTGGACATGGCGGACTCCGTTCGTCGGGGGCGGGGCGGTGTCAGAAGGCCGACGGCCGGGCGGTGTAGCCGACCTTGGCGACGGCCTCGACGAGGTCCTGGGCAGTGGTGGTCTGCGGGTCGTGGTCGACCTCGATGCGCTGGGTCTCGAAGTGGACCTGCGCGCCGGTCACGCCGGGCAGGGCGTCGAGGGCCTTCTCGATCTTCCGGACGCACGAGGGGCAGCTGAAGCCCTCGGCGCGGAGCAGGGTGTGCGTGGTGGCGGTCATGGTCACTCCTGTGGGTCGTCACCGGCGCGGCCGCCGATGAGGCTGAGCGGACGGGCGGGTGCCCGGTCCGATCCCCGGCCTCCGGGGATGTCACTGACGCTACGAAGGGGACGGCGGGCCCGCCTTGACCGCGGTCAAGCCGCCGTGTGGGAGGCTGATGGCGTGCGTATGGACCTGCCCCTCGCCCCCGTGGATGAACCAGAGCCGTGCGCGGCCCGGGTCCCGCTGTTCACCGGGCTGGATCTGGAGCAGCTGCGCCGGGTCTCCGCCCTGGCGCGGCCGCTCGTGCTCGAGGCCGGCGATGCCCTGCACCTGGCCGGTGACCGCACGGACCGCCTGTGCGTCGTGCACAGTGGCCGCCTGGCGGTGACGCTCGGCTCAGCGACCGGCCGGGAACGCGTGGTGCGGATGGTCGAGCCCGGGGACTCCGTGGGCGAGCACGAGTTCCTCACGGGCGAGCCGGCCCGGTACGGGGCGCGCGCCGTGGCCGCGACCCGCATGTGCACCTTCTCCCACGCCGAGGTCGCCCGACTCCTGGCCGAGCATCCGGGCATCGGGGGACGCGTGATGCGGACGCTGGCCGTCCGCCTGGCCGAGGCTGAACAACGGCTGGCCCGGGAGCATCAGCCTGTCACCGCACGGATCGCCGGACATCTGCTCGGCCTGCCGGCCCTCCGGGACGAGGCCGACCTCGTCGTGGTGCTGGCCGCGCCGAAGAAGGACGTCGCCTCGCTGCTGGGCACCACCCCCGAGGCGTTCAGCCGCGGGCTGCGCCGCCTCGCCGACGACGGCCTGATCGCCATGGCGGGCCCGCGGGTGGCGCTGCTGGACCCGGATGCGTTGGAGGCCCTCGCCGCGGAATGACGGCCATCGTCGTGATGTCCCCGGCGGTAGGCTGGGGACTCCCCCGTCCCCCTACCCACGCAGGCCCGCAGCCCGGGCCGGGAAGCGCAGCGCCATGGCCTCCATCCGTCCCATCACCGTCTACGGCGAGCCCGTGCTGCACAGGCGCGCGGCCGAGGTGGAGGTGATCGACGACGAGATCCGCGAGCTGCTCGAGGACATGTACGTGACGCAGGACGCCGCGCACGGCGTGGGCCTGGCCGCCCCGCAGGTCGGGGTCGGGCTGCGGATCTTCACGTGGACGTTCCCGGACTCCGGCGACGCGCCGAACGTGGGCCACGTGATCAACCCCGTGCTGACCCACCTGGACAAGGCCCCGCGGGAGGACCCGCACCCGGACGAGCACACCGAGGGCTGCCTCTCGGTGCCCGGGCTCGGCTTCCCCCTGCAGCGCCCGACCCGCGTGCGCCTGTCCGGCCAGCGCGTGGACGGCGAGATGTTCGAGTTCGAGGCCGAGGGCTGGTTCGCGCGCATCATGCAGCACGAGTACGACCACCTCAACGGCACCCTCTACGTCAACCGGCTCGAGGGCAAGTGGCAGCGGCGCTGGAAGCGCGCGCAGCGGGCCGAGCGACTGAACGTGCCCGGTGTGACGTGGCTGCCCGGTACCGACGAGGACCCCTTCGGCCACGACGCCGACGACCACGCGGACCACGAGCACGGCCCCGACGGCGACCACGGGGACGACGAGGCCTGAGCCTCGGCCCGACGTCCGGCCCGGTCGGCACACGACGACGGCCCGTCCCCTCCGCGGGGACGGGCCGTCGGTCGTCGGCGGGTCAGGCCTGCGGGAAGGCGGGGACCTGCTGGCCCGCCATCTTCTCCACCACGCGGATCACCTGGTGCGAGTAGCCGTACTCGTTGTCGTACCAGACGTAGAGGATGGCGTTCTTGCCGTCGTTGTTCACGAGGGTCGCCAGGCCGTCCACGACGCCGGCGCGGTCCGAGCCGACGAAGTCGGTGGACACGACCTCCGGGGAGTCCACGTAGCCGACCTGGCCGCGCAGGGGGCCGGTGAGGGACTCCTGCTTCAGGCGGGCGTTGAGCTCCTCCACCGAGGTGGGCGTGGTCAGCTCCAGGTTCAGGATGGCCATGGACACGTCCGGGGTGGGGACGCGGATGGCGTTGCCGGAGAGCTTGCCCTTGAGCTCGGGCAGGGCCTTGGCCACAGCCTTGGCGGCGCCGGTCTCGGTGAGCACCATGTTCATGCCGGCGGCACGGCCACGACGGGCGCCCTTGTGGAAGTTGTCCACGAGGTTCTGGTCATTGGTGTAGGCGTGCACGGTCTCCACGTGGCCGTGGTCGATGCCGTAGTCGTCCTGGATGACCTTGAGCACCGGGGTGATGCCGTTGGTGGTGCAGGAGGCCGCCGAGACGATCGTGTCCTGGGGCGTGATGTCGTCCGAGTTCACGCCGAACACGATGTTCTTCATCTCGCCCTTGCCCGGGGCGGTCAGGAGGACCTTCTTGGCGCCCTTGGCCTGCAGGTGCTGGGACAGGCCCTCGTCGTCGCGCCAGCGTCCGGTGTTGTCGATGACCAGCGCGTCCTTGATGCCGTAGGAGGTGTAGTCCACCGTGGTCGGGTCGTTCGAGTAGATGACCTGGATCTCGGTGCCGTTGGCGGTGATCACGTCGCGGTCCTCGTCCACCACGATCGTCCCGTCGAACGGGCCGTGGATCGAGTCGCGGCGCAGCAGGGAGGCGCGCTTGATCAGGTCGTCCTCCGAGTTCTTGCGCACGACGACGGCACGCAGGCGCAGCTTGGAGCCACCGCCGGCGTGATCGAGGAGGATGCGGGCCAGCAGGCGGCCGATGCGACCGAAGCCGTAGAGCACGACGTCCTGGGTCTCGCCCAGGCCCTCACCGGCCTTGCCCTTGACCTCGGCGAGCTCGGCGTCCAGGAAGGCCTGGACGTCCTGGCCCGAGGCCTTCTGCTTGGCGGCCAGCTCGGCCAGGTCGACGGTGGCGGCGCCCAGGTCCATCGCAGCCATGGCCTCGACCAGGGGGTAGGTGGACTCGACGCTCAGCGGGGCCTCCTGCACGCGGCGGGCGTAGCGGTGGGCCTTGATGATGTCGATCACGCCGCGGTTCACGAGGGAGCGCCCGTAGATCGAGGTGACCACGTTGTGCTCGCGGTACAGGGTGCCCAGCAGGGGGACCATCTTCTCCGCGAGCTTCTGCTGCGTGTTCCACTCGGGGGTCTGGGTCGAGGCGGTGTCTGCCACGGGAGTCCTTCCTTGAAACCTGGCGGGGCCGTCCTGGGCAGGCCCCATCCCCCGACCTCGTTGTCGGCGGACTCCGCCATTCTAGGCGAGGACACGTCCGGAGCGGCCCTGCGGTCGCGACGGGGCGTACACTGGTCGGTCGGGACGGATCGGCGGACGGCCGCGTGCCCCTGCGGGGGTGCGAGGAAAGTCCGGGCACCGCAGAGCAGGATGGTGGACAACATCCACCCGGGGAGACCCGCGGGCCAGTGCCACAGAGAGAAGACCGCCTCCGCGCCGTGTGCGCGGCGGTAAGGGTGAAAGGGTGGTGTAAGAGACCACCAGCGGCCCCGGTGACGGGGCCGGCTCGGTAAACCCCATCCGGTGCAAGGCCGAACAGGACGCGTCACGAGGGCTGCTCGCCCCAGCGTCCGGGTTGGCCGCTCGAGCCCGCCAGCGATGGCGGGCCCAGATGGATGGCCGTCACCTCGCGCGGGGCAACGCGCGCGAGGCACAGAACCCGGCTTACAGCCGGTCCGTCCCGCCTCACGGCCCCCGGCTGGGGTCAGAACCCCTCGTCCTCGAGGATCCGTTCGAACTCGAGCTCCACCACGTGCTCGCGCTCCCGCTTGTCCAGCAGGCGGTACCCGTACGACTCGCCGATCGAGACGACCTTCGCCAGGCTCGGGCGTCGCCGGTCCCGCGGCCATTCGAGCGTCACGCGGTCCTGCCCCGTGAAGGTGTGCTCCCGCAGGCGCTGCTCCAGAGCGGAGGCGTGCGTGCGCTCCCGCCCGCTGGAGCGGATCCCGAGCCACACGGCGGCCGCGATCACGAGCAGGACGAACGGGTACACCACGCCGAACACGTTCATGGCGGTCATCGGGCGACTCCTGGGATGCGGGGCGGCTGTGCGGACCCCACCACTGTGCCAGGTCCGGACGACGACGTCGGCCCGGCCCGTCCGCGCGTCGGCCCGGGGCGCCTGGCTAGGCTGGCCCGGTGCTGATCCTGCTGCCGCCCTCCGAGGGCAAGACCGCACCCCGCTCCGGGGCCCCGCTCGACCTCGACGCCCTCGCGCTGGCCGACGACGCCGCGGTGACGGGCGCCCGCGCGGACCTGCTCACGCGGCTCGCCGCGGTCTCGGCCGCCCCGGATGCCCTGACGGCCCTCGGCGTCGGGGCATCGCTCGCCCGCGAGGTCGAGGCGAACACGCGCCTGGCCTCGGCCCCTGCCGCCCCCGGTCACCGGGTGTTCACGGGGGTGCTCTTCGATGCGCTCGACCATGCCTCCCTGTCCGCGGCGGCGAAGCGCCGCGCCCGCGCGTCCGTGCTGGTCTTCTCCGCGCTGTTCGGCGCCACCGCGCTGGCGGACCGGATCCCCGCCTTCCGGCTGCCCGTCGGCGCGAAGCTGCCGGGGCTGCCCGGGCTGGCCGCGCACTGGCGCCCCGTCCTGACCCCCGCCCTCGACGCGCTCGCCGCACGGGACGGCGGGCCCGTCGTCGACTGCCGCTCCGGCGGCTACGCGGCCCAGTGGCGGGCACCGGCGGAGCGGGCCCTCCCGGTCGACGTGTTCCAGCTGCGCGACGGCGAGCGGACCGTCGTCTCGCACTTCGCCAAGCACACCCGCGGCCTCGTGGCCCGCGCGCTCCTGGAGGCGGGGGCGCGGGAGACCTCGACGCTGGACCGCGTGGCGGACGTGGTCGCGCGGGCCGGGGACGACCCCGGCTGGGAGGTCGAGCTGGCCCGGCCGTCCGGCGTGAAGCCCGGCGCGCTGCGGGTGATCCTGCCCGAGGGGTGATCCCGGACGAGGCGCGGTCCGCCCGGACGCGGCCTCAGTCCTCGACGGCCACCAGCTCCACCTCGAAGCCGTCCGCGGTCTCGAGGTAGGCGGCGTAGTGGTCCGCTCCCCCGGCGTGCGGGTGGCGGTCCTCGAAGAGCAGGCGGAACCCCCGGCCGCGCGCGGCGGCGGTGAGCTCGTCCACGCGGGCGCGCGATCCGGCCCGGAAGGCCAGGTGGTTCAGTCCCGGGCGGGTGCGCTCGTGGGCGCCCGCGGCGACGTCGGGCCCGGCCTCGAGCACGAGGTACTCCCCCGCGCCCACGGGACGGCTGCAC
>ERZ782914.477-NODE-477-length-11276-cov-46.680242_pt1 | contig 11276 bp, 8 predicted proteins | sample MGYA00375948_ERZ782914 | MGnify/ENA primary metagenome ERZ782914 (study PRJEB29894, sample SAMN03576417) | human skin metagenome | biome: human skin; feature: left retroauricular crease; material: organic_material | host: Homo sapiens | place: Italy: Trento...
CGGCAACCGCCTTGGCGTCCACTGGTGCCCCCGAGGCGAATCGGGCCGCAGGATCAAGGTGAAAGGTGTAGGTGAGACCGTCGGGGCTCTGCTGCCACGACCGTGCCAACAATGGTTTGAGATCACCATTGTCGTCGATCTTCGTCAATGTCTCATAGACGTTGTAGAGCAATACCTGGGCGATCGCCGCAGCGGCATTCTGTGTGATGTCCAATGTCGGTGGAGCTGCAGTGGCTGCAACGACCACAGGTTTGTCTCCCGATTCATTGCTGGAGGAATGTGGGGAGCAACCTGTTGCCGTCACTGCCAGGCACAGGGTGAGGAAGAACCCCATCATCCTTGACAGACGCTTCATTCTTGCGTTGGTCCTTTTCTGCCTGACGACCCTGATTGGGCCGTGCTTTGGCAGTCATACTATGTACGCCCATCCAGCCTCGGACGAACGTTTTCCACAGCATTGGAGGACGAAAATTGGTCAGGTGCCACAGTTCACTGCAATCTGCAATGCACGGCAATGAGTCCCTGCTCCATCAGTCGCTGGCGGCCCATCCCATCGAGACCACACTGCCCGTCTGGGATCGCGTCGACACCACCAGCCAGGATCAGGGCGATGGCAACGGCATGGAAGATGGGTAACGGCACGTGGGGGACGTGTGTGGATCGACGCTCCCCCACCGTGGCCATGGCGTCGAACCAGTGGGCGAGCAGAAGGGCACGAGAAGGATGGGCCTGAGGCATGTCATGCCGGCGGCAGGTGAGCAGAGCAGTCACGACGCACGTGGGCAGGCTGTCACTGCGGTGATCTCGGCGAATTCGCGGTGACCGGACTGCTGCTTCTCGGGGCCACACTGCGTCTTGTGGCTCGATTTTGCATGCACCGCAGACATGTGTATAGTGAAACGAGTCGACGCGGGGTGGAGCAGTTCGGTAGCTCGCCGGGCTCATAACCCGGAGGTCACAGGTTCAAATCCTGTCCCCGCTACCACGTTCCCCGCCAGCTCTTGGGCTGGCGGGGATTTTTCATCTCCGATGGGAACCATTCGAGACGTGGACGTCGGTGTTCTCCCAGCACGCCTCACGTCGGGACATCAGGGATTACGCTCAGTCGTGAGAGCTGCCAGCGCCATCCTCACCACGGGAGTCGTCAGACTCCCTGCCGTGGGACACGTCCTGGTCGTCGGGAAGGTCCTCGGCCTTCGTCACCCCGGTACCCACCCGGTTGGCGTGCAGGACGAGTGTCCAGTCTTCCCCGCGCAGCGGCACGATGATGATCGGACGGCGTTGACGCCGCGACAGCTGCAGGGCGACTGACCCGTCGAACCACTCCTTGGCCTGCCACCGAAATCCCGGTGCCCGAGTGCCCACCATGAAGGCGCCGGCATTGACGGTGTGTGCCAGATGTGCGAGTTCACGGTCCGTCAGTCCAGCGAGGTAACGGAACTGCCAGGTGATGTCCGGATGCGCGCTCATCACCTGGTCCAGGGCAGTACGCAGATCGATCTCACGTTCGTGACAGGGGGTACGTTCCTCGTCGGGGATGAGGGGGACGGAACCCTCGCCATCGGCCACCGGGACGCGGGACTCATCGACGTAGGCCATGACCAACTCACACCGATGGGCGCGGGCATGTTCCAAGGCAGCCTCGATGATACGTACTGGAATTCCGGGAAACACTGCCACCACGAGGGGGTGACCGCTCATGGGTACGCGCGGAAGGTGCTCGTGCTTGGTGGTCGTCGACCCGCAGGTGGGGCAGGCGGATTCTCGTGGGACGTCAGCGGTGGTCGTCATGTCAGCCTCCTTGGACTGAGATCATCCTTGATAAGTCCCACAGTAGCCCCACGACACCCGACGATGGTCAGAAGCAGGGAATCCTCCGCAGGGTCTGTACACATGCCGCGCACAACCGTCCATCACCCCCGGACGATTGTGCGCGGCCGCACTCAGCGAGGCAGCTTGCGGGCCTGCTCGACGAGCGTGCGAGCCTGGTCGACCTGCTTCTGGTACTCCCCCAGATTGCCCTCGTCCAAGGCCTTGTCCGCCTGCACGAAGGCCTTCTGCGCCTGGTCCAGCAGCTCGGAGGCATCGGCGGAGGTATTCGGGCTCGGCACGCCGGTTGCCCCACCGCTCCTCGCACCGGGTGACGGTGAGGCTGATGATGCAGCACTGGGCGGCGCCTGTGGAGCGGCCGATGGACTGCCGCTCGATCCCTGCTGGCCAGGCACGTCCGGATCCGTCATGTCGACCGCGGTCTCCCCCGTCGAGGCGCCGGCGTCACCACCGAAGACCTGGTCCAGGGCCTCCTGCAGGGTGTCACCGATGCCAACGTTCTCGCCGAATCGCACGGCGACGAACCGCAACACCGGATATCCACCGCTACCCGTCTGGCGTTGGGCATAGATGGGTTGGACGTACATGAGTCCGCCGCCCACCGGAAGGGTGAGGAGGTTGCCGTGGGTTGCCGAGGCCGAACCACGATTCTGGTACGGCAACAGTTTCGCCGAGACGTTCTCGTCGGCGGTGATGGCGCTGGCGGTCTGGTTGGGGCCGGCGATCTGGGTCGTCCCAGACATCCGCAGCACCCGGATCTTGCCGTACCCGGGTTTGGTGGCGTCGGATCCGACCGAGACGTAGGAGGCCAGATTCTGCCGCTTGTTCGGCACCATGACGGCGGTCGCGGAGTACTGCGGATCGTCGTCGTCGGGCCAGCGAATCGTGAGGTAGTACGGAGGCTCCAGCCCGGCGTCGGAACGGACCGGGTCGTCGGGTGCCTCCCAGACGTCGTTGTGCTGGTACCACGTGTTGGGGTTGGTGGTGTGGTACTGGCCGAGCATGGCCCGCTGCACCTTGAAGAGGTCCTGGGGATAGCGCACGTGCGCCAACAGATCCTTCGACATGGCACTACGTGGCTTCACGGTTCCGGGGTACACCTTCTGCCAGGTCTGCAGGATGGGGTCGTCGGGTTGCCAGGCATACAGCTGGACCGTGCCGTCATAGGCATCCACGACGGCCTTGACACTGTTGCGGATGTAGTTGATCTCGGTGCCACGCTGGGCGACCCGGTTGCCGGTCGTGGAGTCGGAGGCAGCATCGCGCAGATCGACCTTGGTGGAGTTCGGGTAGTCCGAGGAGGTCGTGTACCCGTCGACGATCCACACCATGCGTCCATCGACGACAGCGGGCAGGGAGTCGCTGTCCACGGTGAGCCACGGGGCAACCTTGGCGACCCGGTCACGGGGCTTGCGGTCGTAGAGGATCTTGGAGTTCGAGTGCACCCGGTCCGAGAGCAGCAGGTTGATGTCGGCCATCTGGGTGGCGTACATGGTACGCAACACCGGATTGCCGATGGCCACCCCACCGTGTCCGGCATAGGTGGTCATGGTCTCGGTCCCGGCAGCTGCCGAACCACCACCGGGAGTGTCGAGCTCAACGGGTTCTGCCCCGTCTCGAGCACCGACGACCACCCAGGGATCCGCCATCTCGCCGTAGTAGACGCGTGACTGGTTCTCCTTGATGGATCCGGTGGTGGGGATGTCCTTGGCCAACCAGGTGGGTTCCCCGGAGTTCTCCCGGCGTCCACCGGCAGCGGCGACCATGCCGTAGCCGTGGGTGTAGACGGTGTGGACGTTGTTCCAGCTCTTGTCGGCGATGCCGTTCTGGTCGATCTCGCGGGCTCCCACGACGACATCGGTGGACTTGCCGTCGATCGTGTAACGGTCCACGTCAAGGATCTTGGGGAAGGAGTAGAAACCGCGTACCTGCTGCAGCTGTTCGAAGGTGGGAGCGACAACGGCGGGGTCCATGAGTCGGATGGCCGGCAGCGTCTCGGCGTCGGTCTTGAGCTGACCGGCCGACGTCGTGGTGCGTGCAGCGTAGTCGGTGATCGTCGTGTCCTGGATGCCGAACGCCGTGCGGGTGGCAGCAATGTTGTTGACGATGTAGGGCCGTTCCTTGTCCGGGGCGTCCGGGACGACCTGGAACCGCTGCATGACCGCCGGATAGATCCCCTGGATGATGAGGGTGGAGACGAGCATGAGGGCAATACCCATTCCCGGTACCCCCCAACGTCGCCACCAGGCGTTGGCGACGAACAGCGCTGCGACGAGGAAGGCGATGATGGCAACGACGATCTTGGCCGTGGCTCGGTAGTGGTCGGCAGTGAATCCGACGCCGGTGAACAGACCGTTGTCGGAGACGGCGAGCCCGTAGCGCCCCAGGATCGTCGACAACCCGAAGAACACCAGACCAATGGCCAGCAACACCGAGATGTGCGACTGCGCACGTGCTGAGAGCAGGTGCTGCTCGGTGCGTCTGGCCTGGGCCAGGCCACCGGGAACCAGACTGCGCGGTACGAGGTAGTTCACCGACCCCATGACGAGATGAACGCCGAAGGCCGCGATGACGCTGGTGATGACCAGTGCCATCCCCAGCGACACCAGGTACTTGTACCACGGGTAGTCGAAGACGTAGAACGAGATGTCCTTGTCGAAGTACGGATCACGAGCCCCGAACGACGTCGCATTCCACCATGCCAGCACGGTCGTGGTCTGGGCGACGGACGTCGCAGCAATGATCAGTGCCAGTGCCCCGGAGCAGATGCCGATGATCGCGCGGTGATGTTTCTCGAGGTAGGCACGGTACTTCCGGGCGAACTCGGTGTTCGTCTCGGCCACGGTGCGGGGACGCAGTTTCATGGCCAGCACCATGTTGCCGGCAGTGGTGGCCCACACGAGAGTTCCGACGGCGAGGAACAGTCCGGTTCCGGTGAGCAGTCTGGTGAGGTAGACCCGCTGGAAATGCAGTGAGGAGAACCACAGCAGGTTCGAGGTGATGGACGAGGCCACCAGCCAGCACAGCACGATGCCCGTCACCACTGCAGCAGCGATCCAACCGCCGCGATGGGTCGTGGCCCTGCGATTGCGCCGCGATCGACGAACCCCTCGGGTGAATGGCGAGCTCATCATCGATCTCCTCTCGTGCCGGCGGGCCCGGCCGGACGGTGTGCATCCTTCGCAGCCATGTCGTCGCTCACTGCGACGTCCCCGGTAGTCGGGTCGAAGGTGTGCAGCAGTGCCATCTCCAGGGCCGGGACAAGATCGGTGCCCGACAGCAGGTCGTCGGGGTGGTCCAGCAACCGTGCCAGTGCGTGATGTTCACCAGTGCGCAGCACACCGACGATGACGCGTACGTCCTGGCGGCGAGGATGGGAGGCCACGAAGGTGGCGGCCTGGGCGGGGTCCGCCGGAATCTCGTCCTCCACGTCATTGGGGAGGAAGACCCGCTCCAAGGTGATCGCAGCCCCGTCCACCGCGTCGGGCCACATGATCGATGCCAACGCAGCCTCGATGTCGTCACCGGCGTGGAACTCGTCCTGCTCGATGCTCGACAGGGAATCCGGCGACCCGGCAACCAGGTGTTGCGCCAGGGCCGGTTCCGATTCTCGCAGCTTCTCCGTGTTGACGAGAGCGAACAACCTGGCCGGCACCCCCCAGCCGGCCTGGTTGACGAAGGAGTCGATCTCGGTGAGAGCCGCGACGAGGGCGTCGTCGTGGCCGGGAAGATCGTCGGAGTCGTGCTGGGGATCAGCGTTGCTCAGCAATGGGGAACCTCTTTTGTTTGCGCACCGGAGCGAATGTTCTGGACGCTGGCAATGGCGTCCCTCAGGCTGGTCACCTTAACCAATTTCATGGATGTTTTGTGCCCGGCGATGTCCTGACAGTTGCCAGCGGGGACGAGGAACACCTGTGCCCCGTCGCGCTCGGCACCGGCCATCTTCTCCTGAATGCCCCCGATTGACGACACGGTTCCATCTGGCGCCACGGTGCCGGTTCCTGCCAGGCGCAGGTCTCCCACGAGGTCGGAGGGGGCAATCGTCTGATAGGTGGCCAACGACATCATGAGCCCAGCACTGGGGCCGACGATGCCCTCGGGAAGGTTGAATCGCACCCGCGTGTCATATCGGTACCCGTTGGTCACCGAGATACCGATGAGCGGAATCTTGGGATTGTCTGGTTGGGCAGTCGTCGTGACGACGACATTGCGCGCCTTGCCGTTTCGTTCCACCGTGAACGGGACGGGCTCTCCCACGTCATGGGCTCGGATCTCGTGCTGGACGTCAGCAGGGGTGGACACCTTTCGGCCATCGACATGGGTGATGAGATCTCCCGGCGCCATGACATTGGTCGCTGGTCCAGAGGTGCTCACCCCCGCTGCCATGGGGACCTCGGTGACCGGTTGCCCCGCAGCTCGCAGGGCTGCGACAACCGCATCGGACTGGGAGGTGTCCATCATCTTCATCTCACTGGCCCGGACCTCGTCATTGCTCAGCCCGGGCTGGTAGACGACGTCCCTGGGAAGGACGTCGTGATCCGGCAGCCACGAGGTGACCAGTGCCTCCGAGAGGCTGAGGACGGAGTCGACGCTGGTCACCGACACCGTCGTCATGCGCACCTCGCCCTTGGTCTGGCGTGCCGGCAGACCACTGACCTGCACCACTGGTTTGGAACCATTGCGGCCGGCAAGATCGACGGTCTGCCCCGGACTCCATGCCACGAAGGGCACCGGAACCGCCCACAGCAGAATCATGACGACGACCAGGCACAGAGCGCTGGCAAGGAGGGTCCACCGGTGCAGTCCGGACTGCCCGTGCCGTCCAGATCCCCGATCGGGCCCGCCCTGGCCGGTGTGCCGCCACCGGTGTGGCCGTCCGGGGGTGTGACCTGGGGCGGTTGCAGACGGTGGTGCAGCAGACATGGTTCTTATCGTACAAACCGTCGGTGAACAGGTCGCACACGCGCCATTCCCGCGCCCATGACGTGTTTGGTCACGGGCACGGGACACATAGGATGTGCCAGAAGACGCCTCAGCCGCTGCCGAAGGAGCATGTTCATGAGCGACGATTCCACGAACCCGCGTCCTGGTGAACCCGATCCTGAGCAATTCGCCGAGCAACTGCGACGAATGATGGAGCAGATGGGGCTCCACATGCCCTCGCAGTCGGAATCGGAGGCGTTCCTCAAGCACCTGGGCGAGATGTTCAACGCAGCACCGGGATCGCAGGGATTCGGGTTCACCTTCCCCATGGCCGGTTTCCCCACGTCAGGTGCCGCTGCACCTGGTGATGACTCCGCACCGATCGACTGGAACCAGCTCAAGGACGTTGCCCGCCACGTCTCGGCCAGCAAGGGGCCAGATCCCACCCCCGGTGCCGAACAGCGCCAGAACCTCCTGGACACCACCCGGCTGGCGGAGAACTGGCTGGATCAGCACTGTGAGTTCCCCGGCGTCACCGCCGCCCCGGCACCGTGGAGTCGCGCCGAGTGGATCGAGAGCACCTTCCCGGCCTGGCAGCGTCTCGTCGAGCCGGTCCTCATGTCCTTGACGAACGCCTTGGCCGGTGTCCTGCGCCCGGAACCAGGCATGCTTGACGATGAACTCCTCAGCGCGCTGGCCTCCACCATGACCCCAGTGCTGCGCCGCATTGCCGCATCCCTGTACGGTTCCCAACTCGCCGAGAGTCTGGCCACCTTGTCAACGGTGACGACCACCGGCACCGAGATCGGTCTGCAGGTGCTGCCAGGTGCGCAGGTCATCACCCTGCCGGCCAACATCGGTGACGAGTGGAACAATCTGCACCTGGATCCGCACGACGTCCAGCTGTATCTGGTGCTGCGTGAGGCTGCGCGGCAGCGATTGTTCAACTCCGTGGCCTGGCTCGGTCCGCAGCTGCTCGCGCTCATCGAGCACTATGCACGTGAGATTCGCATCGACTCCAGCGCCATTGAGTCCGCAATCAACCTGGACGACGTGCAGAACCTCACCGGTGAGAAACTGGAGCAGATGTCGCAGGACCTGCAGGGCCGGTTGTTCGAACCCTCGACCACCCCGGAGCAGGAGGGGGTTCTCAAGCGATTGGAGACCCTGCTGGCACTCATCGAGGGTTGGGTGGACGACGTCACCGGCGAGGTGGCACGCACCTGGCTGCCCTCCCACGCCCAGCTCATCGAGGTGACGAGGCGGCGGCGGGCGACCGGCGGCCCCGCTGCGCAGTTCTTCGACTCCCTGCTCGGGCTGAGCCTACGCCCCCGCCACGTGCGCGAGGCAGGTAATCTGTGGGCTGCGCTGCGTCATGCACGTGGGACGGTGGGCCGTGACGCCGTGTGGCACCATCCCGACCTCATCCCCACGGCCGAGGACCTTGCCGACCCGATCGGCTATGTCCAGGCCGACCGTGATGTCACCGACTCCTCCAGCAGTCTGGATGGTCTGGACGCCGAGCTCGAGCAGCTGCTGCGTGACGAGGGCGGCACGCACTGAGATCCTGCCGGTTCGAGCCTGTCTGGTCTCGAGTGAGGTGTCAGTCGATGTCGGCCGGTGCCGGGTCCATCGCGTCCGTCCCCTCTCCCCCGTCGGTACCGCCCATGGAGGTGGCCCAGCTCCAGCCGGTGAGGAATCCCTCCGCCTTGTCCGCCTGTGGGTACCGGCTGAGCAGTTCATGAAACCTGCTGCCGTGGTTCGGCTCGACGAGGTGACACAGCTCGTGCAGCAGCACGTAGTCACTCACCCATCTGGGAAAACCGGCCATCCTCGCAGACAACCGGATCTGTCCGGTCCGGACGGTGCACGAGCCCCAGCGGTGATTCTGGTTGGTGACCCATCGCACGCTGCTGGGACGTACCCGGCTCTCCACGACTGGATCAAGATAGCTCCTGGCCAGTCTGTCGGCTCGCTCCATGAGCTCCTCGTCAGTGGTGGCAGTGTACCGGCGACGTCGGTTGAGCAATGTGGTGACGAGTTTGTCCACCCTGCGCCGCTCCTCGTCAGGGTCCATGCCCCACGGAACCATGACGAGGACATGGTCGCCGTCCTGGCGCGCCGACAAGGTGCGATGCCGCTTCTTGCTACGTCGGACGACCACTGCCGGACGGGTCGGGGTCGCGGGGAGGAAGGACTCTGTCATGCCTTCATGATGACCCATGCAACCCCGGGGAGTCTGCACCCCGCGACATGCCCCACACCTGTGACCCCAACATCTGTGACTCAGTGCGGCGCCTGATCGGGTGCAGCGCAATGCCGCTTTTCCACCCACCAATCAGGCCCGGTTATCAGCGGTTTTGCCACTCAGCGTCAAGGACGTCTAGTATGTAGATCAGCTCTTCGGGCCGGTGGAGTGTGGGGAAGACACGCCAACAGGTCCGGAGAGCTTTTTCGTCATGGTCTCGGACAATCGAGATGACCCCCGCGTCCTCCCCTGAGAGCCTGCGGGCACTGCTGAGACGCTGGACACGGCGTCACCACCTCATTCGCCAAGATGGCCCCTCACCCATTGCCGTCAGGTACTGTTCACAGTGATTGACTCGTGATGAGAGGGAGAACGATGACCGACGACGCGAGGATCGCCACCGGAAATCTGCGTGTGAACGCCAACGACCCCATTCCCACCGACTATGCCGAGCGCGCCAAGGGCATGGGCGTGTCCATCATCAATGGCGGCGCCGCATTCCGGGTGTGGGCTCCACACGCCGAGGCCGTTGCCGTCACCGGTACCTTCGACGGCTGGGCTGCCCAGCCCGATGGCAGCAAGGATGACGCGCAGAAGGTGAAGTCCGCCCCTCACCAGCTGCTCAGTGAGGACAACGGCTACTGGTACGGCCAGGTGGCCGGGGCGAAGGTTGGCGAGGAGTACCGATTCGTCCTCGTCAACGGCGAGCAGGTGATCTCCCGCATCGACCCCTACGCCCGTCATGTGACGAGTTCGATCGGCAACGCGATCATCACCGATCCAGATGCCTACGACTGGGAGGATGACGACTTCACCGCCCCCACCCTCAATGAGATGGTCATCTACGAGATGCACGTCGGCACCTTCTTCGACAAGGATCCCGACGACGACAAACCTGCCACCCTGGACACCATCGAGGAGAAGCTCGACCATCTCGTCCACCTGGGCGTCAACGCCATCGAACTCATGCCGCTCATGGAGTTCGCCGGCGACTACTCATGGGGCTACAACCCCGCCCACATCTTCGCCGTCGAGAGCGCCTACGGCGGCCCGGAGAAACTGCGTGACCTGGTCAAGGTGTGTCACCGGCACGGTCTGGCCGTCATCATCGACGTCGTCTACAACCACTTCGGCCCCTCGGACCTCGACCTGTGGCAGTTCGACGGCTGGAGCGAGAACGACAAGGGCGGAATCTACTTCTACAACGACTGGAAGTCCTCGACTCCGTGGGGCGACACCCGTCCCGACTACGGCCGCGGCGAGGTGCGTGAGTTCATTCGTGACAACGCGATGATGTGGTTGGCGGAGTTCCACGCCGACGGACTGCGCTACGACATGACCCCGTACATGCGCAGCGTCGACGCCGGTGAGACGAACATCCCCGACGGCTGGAGCCTCACCCACTGGATCAACACCGAGATCCGCGAGCGTTTCCCACGGGCCATCACCATCGCCGAGGACCTGCACGGCGAGCCGAAGGTCGTCTCGACCGACGATGACGGCGCCGCCTTCCATGCCCAGTGGGACAACCATTTCGTCCACCCGATCCGTGCCGCCGTCATCTCCGCCTCCGACGAGGATCGTGACATGGATGCGGTGCGTGACGCGGTGGAGTTCTCCTACGGTGACGCCTTCTCCCGCGTCATCTACACCGAGTCCCACGACGAGGTCGCCAATGGCTCGGCCCGGGTGCCCCAGGAGGTCGACGACGGTGACCCGACCGGTTACTACGCCCAGAAGCGCTCCACCCTGGGGGCAGCCCTGGTGCTCACCTCCCCTGGCTTGCCGATGATCTTCCAGGGCCAGGAGTTCCTGGAGGGCGAGTGGTTCCGCGACACCGTGCCATTGCACTGGGACCAGCAGGACGAGTTCACCGGCATTTTCCGCATGTACAGCGACCTCGTCGGACTGCGTCTCAACAAGGAGGGCCACACCAAGGGGCTCACCGGCCAGCATGTCGACACCCTGCACCTCAACCCGGACAACCACATCTATGCCTTCCACCGCTGGGCTGACGGCGGGACCGGTGACGACGTCGTGGTGGCGGTCAACCTGGATTCCCAGACCTGGGGCGACTACACCGTTGGCATGCCAGCCGCGGGGCACTGGGTGACGAGGCTCAACTCCGACGCCAAGGTGTACTCCGAGGCCTTCGACGGGGTGGACGTCCCTGAGTCGTTCGACGCCGTCGAGGACGACTACGACGGCCACCCGGCCTCGGCAACCCTGGTGCTGCCGCCCTACAGCGTGGTAATCCTGTCGCGCGACTGAGGGC
>ERZ782914.478-NODE-478-length-11274-cov-4.939923_pt1 | contig 11274 bp, 9 predicted proteins | sample MGYA00375948_ERZ782914 | MGnify/ENA primary metagenome ERZ782914 (study PRJEB29894, sample SAMN03576417) | human skin metagenome | biome: human skin; feature: left retroauricular crease; material: organic_material | host: Homo sapiens | place: Italy: Trento...
AAACTATAATATAGTTTATAAAATTATTTTAGAAAGAAGATTTTTATGTTTGAATTTCACAATGTCGAATTTGAAGATATTTTAAAAATTGATAATCTTACGATCAATACTAATGAAGTTACTTGTATTATTGGTCCTAGTGGGTCTGGTAAGTCTACTTTTTTAAGGCTGATTGATAAGCTTATTTCTCCTACTAGAGGATATATTTCTCTTGATGGAGATGATATTTATAATATAGATTCGATTTCTTATCGTAGGCGCGTGCCTATGCTTTCTCAAAATCCAGTCACTTTTACTGGTACTGTTAGGGATAATCTTTTGGTGGGAAGGAAGTTTCAAGAAAAAGATATGGTCTCTGATGAAATTTTGATGAAAGCTTTAAAATCAGTAAAACTTGATAAAAAACTATCTGATGATATAGACAACTTATCCGGAGGCGAGGCCCAAAGAGTAGCTATAGCTAGACTCATGCTTTGTGATTCGGATATTTATCTTTTAGATGAACCATCCTCTGCTCTGGATGATTTGACTGAAGATTTTGTTATTAAAACTATGGTAGATATGGCAAAAGAGCAAAATAAGGCCATAATTTATGTAACACATTCCAATGCTATGGCAGATAAGCACTCAGATAGGGTAATTAAAATTGTCGATGGGAGGATAAGCAATGAATGAATCAGTAATAAATATTTCTAATAGTCAACTTATGCTAACCTATGTTTTTGCTCTTCTTGCAATGATCATTACCTCAGTTAACGGTATAAATCGCAACAAAGATATCATAGTTGGCACTTTGAGGATGACAGTTCAACTTTTTGTCGCAGGATTCATACTTGTATACATATTTGATAGCTCCTCCTTCATGCTTCCTGCACTAATGGTATTAGTTATGGAATTTTTTTCCATATTTAATATAATTACTAATAAAAAAGGCAAGTTAAATAGGGGAATTAAAAAGACATTAATTCTTGCCCAAGTTATTGGAACTGTTTTTACCTTGGCATTTTTTCTTATAATAGTGGTAAGACCAGATCCAATCTACAATCCCCAATATCTCGTTCCCCTAGGCGGTATGATTATTGGTAATTCTATGACTGGTATAAATCTTGCCCTAAATCAAATGTTAAGTTCTATTAAAGACAGTAGATCCAGCATAGAAGGCTCTTTAATGCTAGGCGCAAGTCCTAGAAAAGCTATGGATAATGTCATCCAAAATGCCTTTGATACAGCTATTACTCCAACATTAAATTCCATCAAAAATATGGGAATTATATCCCTTCCTGGTATGATGACAGGTCAAATACTTGGAGGAGTTTCACCACTTATAGCTATCAGATATCAGATTGCTATTATGACTGCTATAATGAGCTCAGTTGCTATTTGTGTCTTTATATTTTTAAACTTGGGATATAAAAATTTCTTTAATGATCAAAAGCAATTGATAAAAGCCCAATAAAAAAGCACCCTTGCTGGTGCATTTTTATGTAAGTCATAGGGTAGCGAAGTTTCTTGTCCTTACATTATTTATATAACCAAAGAATATATAATAAAACTACAAAATGACTTTATAGGTAAAATCAAGGTAAAATTTCCATAAAATATATGTAAAAATAACCGCTTAGGTCAAACTTTGACCGAGCGGTTATTTTTTAGTCTAATTCTAAGGCTCCAGTATAAAGTTGATAGTAGGTGCCATGTTTTTCCATAAGTTTTTCATGGTTACCTCTCTCTATTATTCTACCATCATCCATTACCATTATTACATCAGCATTTTGAATAGTTGATAATCTGTGAGCTATAACTATAGAAGTCGAGCCTTCCATAATTTTATCCATAGCTTTTGTAACTTTAATTTCTGTAGACGTATCAATGGAGCTTGTCGCCTCATCAAGTATTAGCATAGGAGGGTTAGCAATAGCTGCCCTAGATATTGAAACAAGCTGGTTTTGTCCATCTGAAAGTGAAGACCCATCTCCATGGATTTGTGTTTGGAATCCTTCCTTAAGTCTATCTATAAAAGAACTTGCCCCAGCTAATTTTGCAGCATCTTTAACTTCTTTTTCACTTGCAGAAAGTTTACCATATTTTATATTTTCTTCTATAGATTCGCTAAATAAGTTAACATCTTGTAAAACCATGCCAAAGGCTTTTCTAAGATGGTCTTTTTTGATATCTCTTGTATCTATACCATCAATTTTTATAGAACCACTATCAATTTCATAAAATCTAGTGATTACATTGGTAATGGTCGTCTTACCCGCTCCTGTAGCTCCTACAAGGGCAATTTTTTCCCCTGGATTTGCATAAAAAGTGACGTCTTTTAGGATCTTATCTGAATCATCATAGGAGAAGTCAACATTTTCAAAGTCTATTCGTCCTTCTAATTGTTTGTAAACTTCCTTGCCATTTTCATCTGTCCATTTCCAACAATAGCATCTTTCGCCAAGTTTACAAGGTCTTGGATTTCCATTTTCATCTACTTTTACATTGACTAATTCTATATAACCACTATCTTTTTCTATTGGCATGTCAATTATTTCAAAGATACGACTAGCACCAGCCATAGCAGAAAAGAGCGCGTTTGCTTGTTGAGAAATATTTGCTATAGGATTTTGTAGGCTCCTTGCGTTGGTCAAAAAAGTTGCTAGTATACCTACTGTAAGATCCCCACGAATTGTAAACAAAACACCAGCTATTGCGATGATTGCATACATAATATTTATAAAATTTACCAAAAAAGGCATCATGCGTCCTGCATTTATCATTGCTTCTGCCATACTCTGACGTAAGTTTTCACTTTTTTCTTCAAAATTTTTAATAGCATCATCTTCTTTATTAAAGACTTTTACTACTTTTTGACCTGAAAGCATTTCTTCATCAAAGCCGTGTAAAATTGATACATTTTTTTGGGCATCTTTAAATAGCTTGCCAGTTTTACTAACTATATTTTTTAATACTAATATCATGACAACAAGACCAATTAGCATGATTATGGTAAGTTTAACTGATAGAGATATCATTACTACCAATGTTCCGATAAGCATAAGCAAAGATCTTATAAGAGTAGGTAGAGTTGATGATAGAGCTTGCGATAGGGTATCGGTATCGTTGGTAAATCTTGACATGATTTGACCGTGTTGGTTACTATCAAAAAAGTTCACTGGCATCTTTTGAATTTTTATAAAGAGGTCATTTCTTATATTTCTAATTGATTTTTCACCAATTCTTATCATTAGCCTTGTGTATATAAAAGTGGTTATTATAGATATAATATAGACAATGGCCATTTTTATTACAGCAATTTTTAGTCCAGCAATATCAGATTTTAATATATGATTATCTATAATAGGCTTAAGCATGGATAGTCCCCAAACTTGAGTAGCTGCGGAGACTATTACACAAATTGTTACAACAACTAATTGCCACTTATGGTCAAAAAGATAGGAAAATAGTTCTTTAAGAGCTTTGGTGTCCAAATCTTTTCTTTCTTTTTTTGATGAAATTTTTATTTCTTCAGTTTTCACACCATCTTTTTTATCTGTCATCTTCCCCTCCTTTGTGTTGAATATCATAAGTAGTCCTATACATATCATTTCTTTGATATAATTCTTCTCCACTACCAATATCAACAATCTTACCATCATCTAAAATGACAATTCTGTCTGCATTTTCAAATGATGATAGTCTTTGAGAAATAATAATTTGTGTCATATTTTTATCAAGCTTTGAAAATCCATCTAAAAGCTTAGCTTCAGTCTTTGTATCTACTGCTGATGTAGAGTTATCCAAAATTAGGATTTTTGGTTTTTTTAGTAAAGACCTAGCAATAGTTAGTCTTTGCTTTTGTCCACCAGATACTCCGCTACCGCCTTGACCTAATTTTGAATCGTATCCATCAGCTCTCTCTTTTACAAAATCATCTGCTTGGGCAATTTTAGCCATAGCAACAACTTCATCATAAGAAGCATTTGGATCACCCCATCTAAGACTATCAATAATTTTTCCTGAAAATAGTGTGTTTTTTTGTAAGACTATAGAAACTCCATCTCTTAAAGTTTTAAGGTCATAATCTCTTATATCATGTCCACCGACTTTTAAGCTTCCTTCTGTTATGTCATAAAGTCTTGGAATAAGTTGTACAAGAGTAGATTTTGATGATCCAGTCGCTCCAAGTATACCAATTACTTCACCTGACTTTATATGAAGATTTATATCCTTAAGCTGATAAGTTTCAGAATTCTTGTCGTATTTAAAACTTACATTGTCGAATTCAATTGACCCATCATCTAAGCTAAGACCATCAATCTTACAAGAATTATCCATAGATATTTGTCTAGTTAATACTTCTTTAACTCTAGTGACGGATGGAGATGATGCCATAAGTAAAGTTAAAACCATAGAAAGCCCTATTAAACTTCCTAGAAGCATCATTGCATACATGTTAAAACTTACAAGGTCCCCCACACCCATGCAGCCTTCTATAATTTCCATACCACCAAACCAAGCAATAGCAATAAATGTAGCATACAATATAGCATTGGCTGTCGGAAAGGCATAACTTATCGTACCTTCAGAGCTATCAGCAAGTTTGAACATTTTATCATTTGCAAGCGCAAATTTATCTATTTCATATTTTTTCCTGACAAAAGCCTTTACTACCCTCATATTGTTGAGATTTTCTTCTATGATAAGGTTTAATTTATCATATTGGCTACGCGTTTGCCTAAACTTTGGTATTGCCTTAGATGTAATTGACAAAAGCACCACCACTAAAATAGGCATTAAAATCAAAAATATCAACGATAGTTTAGCGCTAGTTTTGAAAGCTAGAAAAAATGCTATCACTGCCATTACAATTGGCTTTATAATAAATCTAGTTGAAAAAAATGTGGATTGAGCCAATGCTTGCATATCACTTGTCAATCTTGTCAAAAGTGAAGGAACTCCAAAATATTCAAAATCTTCAAAGGAATAGTCCTCAATTCTTTTAAATTGACTCTTTCTCACATTATCTGTAAGACCTGTTGATGTTAGACCTGCATTTTTTGAAGCATTTATTCCAGTTATCATCGATAGTAGTGATAAAAGTATTATAATCGCTCCATATTTTATGGCTTGACTACTATCTTTTTGGTAGATAACCTCATTTAAAATAATCCCCATGACAGATGGTATTAACAGTTCAAAGATAGTTTCTAAGACAGTCATAAACATAGAAATTATTCTATTTTTCTTATACTGACCTAGGTATTGTTTCAAATATGAAAAAGCATGATTAAATTCTTTTAAGCTATTCATACGTCCTCTCCTTTCAAATCATTTTCTAAAGCTTTAATTATAAGCCTTAAATCTTCTTCTATTTCACTTATCTTATCTTCACCTAACTGATTATAAATCTTAATATCAGATAAAAAAAGTACCTCCTTTATCTTTTCTACTTCTTTCTTACCTTTTTCGGTCAATAACAAGGTCTTCACCCTCTTATCTTTGCTTGATGCGTTCATGTAAACTAAGTCATTTTCCCTAAGATTTAATATTATAGAATTTATTGTCTGCTTGGGGATTTGAAGCTTGTTTACTAAATCTTTTTGTGTAAGATTATCAATTTTATCAATATGAAATAAAATGATGGCTTCCAGATTGTTTAGACCAAAACTTTCAATTCTTTGTTTATTTAATCCATTTAATTTCTTTAACAAAGAGAATATATTAAAAATTTCACATGATTTATCGTCCAATTTCAGACCTCCTTTAAGGGATAAAAATAATATAGTCTATAATTGGACTTTGTCAAGTGTAAAAATATTTTTTAGCCGTATAATATTTACGCTAAAGGAGTAATTATGAGACAATATTTAGAAAAACAAAATGTTGATAAAAATTTGGTAGATCAACTTGAAATATACAGAAAAGAAAACGGATTAGCTGATGATCCAAGGGTAGTAGAACCAGAATTTAAGTACTATGGCAAGGAAGTCTTAGAGCAGTCGATTTCAGCAATTCTTGCAGGCAAAAATTTGCTCTTAACAGGTCCAAAAGCTACTGGTAAAAACGTACTTTCATCAAATCTTTCATATCTATTTCAAAGACCATCTTGGAATGTATCCTTTCATGTTAATACTGACTACAACTCACTTATAGGTGCTGATACCTTTAAAGATGGAGAAGTTGTCTTTAGAAAAGGGCCAATATATGAAGCTGCTACTAAGGGTGGATTTGCTATATTAGATGAGATTAATATGGCAAAAAATGAAGCTATCTCAGTACTTCACGCAAGTCTTGACCACAGAAGAATAATAGATATAGCAGGATTTGATAAAATAAATCTTGACCCTAATACTAGATTTATAGCAACCATGAACTATGGTTATGTGGGAACTCGTGAAGTAAATGAAGCCTTGGCATCTAGATTTATGATAATAAATATGCCAAATATAAGCAAAGAAAACTTAGATAAGCTTTTGGCTGACTCTTTTCCAAGTCTTAAGGAAAAATATCGTAGGGCCTTCATAGATATGTTCATATCCCTACAATTCAAATCAGAAAACAATGAGATTTCTACAAAATCTGTCGATCTAAGAGGGCTTATATCTGCTATTGATACTATGAAAGTTGGTCTAAATCCATATAATGCCATACTAATGGGTATTGCCAACAAGTCTTTTGATCAATTCGAACGTGAGATAGTAATAGATACTATAAAAAGTAAAATTCCACAAAATATAGAAGAGAGCATATTCGATGACTGATAATTTGGAGAAAATCCGCCAGTACAACATAATCTGGGATTTTAGTGAAAATTATAAATTCACTCCTAAAAAAACTTATCCTATGGATGAAGTTTTTAAAAATATTGTTGAAGGTTTTAAAATTAAAACCTTTGATACAAAAATCATAGACTCATTTTTTGCATACCTATATGAAAACAACCCATTTTACGAGGACTTCAAATTTATAACTAAGCTTTTAGTAGAAGATATATGTGTAAAAGAGCTTTCAAAAGATAATCTTGTCATAATTGATTTGCAGAAAAAATACGCAAAAAAAATATATAAAAAATATAGCCACCACGATCCAGATAATCTTTCCGAGCAAATTAAAAAGGCTTATTATGGGCAAATCCTTGGTAAGCCAATTATAGAAGGGGCAATTTTTAGAGATATCTACAAGGCTATCTTTGCCATATACACTACTGATACAAGTACATTGATAGATGAACTAAACAAGGTCTTTAAAAGCTATTTTCGATTTGATAGAAAAAAGGAAGATGAAGAACTTTTTAATGAAATGGTTACAGAAAATAAGGCCAAAGAATTTAAAAATAGTGAAGAAGAGTCATCAGAATATTCTGACGATCAAATACTAGAGCAATTTGCCATAGGATCTGCTGAGTTTACAGGAAATATCTACTACGCTGACAAGAAAGAAGACCTAAACAAGAACTTACTCTTCTTAAATTCTAGCCAAGATGACTACCACTCCTCAGATGAATTTATAGAGGACTTTTTTGGCAAGTCCATTCTTTCTAAAAATATTGTGGAAAATATAGAAAAAGAAGTATCCACAGGCATCCACCAAAATAAGAAACTTTACTTTACAAAAGGTGTTTATTCAAACAAAGCCAATGCCAAATTTTACAAGAAAAAGCGCAAGGAACAATCTGATAAAAATAAAAATTATATAGAAAAGAACTATGCCATAAACCACAGAAATATCAACCAATTAAGTCTTGCCATCAAAAATTCTCTAGCAAGCTACGAAGATTATGAAGACAGGATAAAAAACTACGGTGCAATAGATTCCACCAAGGTATGGCGAGCACCAATAATCCATGATTACAATGTATTTAACAATATTGAAAATGACGATGTCAAAAAATTTAAAGTAGACCTAATACTCGACTCATCAGCAAGTCAAATCCACAGGCAACATATGGTGGCAAATCAAGCTTATATAATCGCAAAATCTATGGACTTAGTGGATATACCTATAAGAATCACTGGTTTTTCTACTTTACGTGAACATACAGTTTTTACTGTATATAGAGATTATACTGAAAAAAATAAAAACGAAGAACTTTATAATTTCTTTGCAGCAGGGTCAAATAGAGACGGTCTTGCCTTTAAGACCCTACACCACATTATAGACACCAAAGATGATGCAAAACACATCATAATAGTCCTATCCGATGGCAAGCCAAATGACGAGAGAGCCAATATCAACACAGCAAGACTCAAAGATAAGGACCAATACACTGGTAAGATTGCAGTCGATGATACAGCTTTTGAAATAAGAAACTTAAGAAATGACAATGTATCAGTCCTTGGAGTCTTCACAGGAGAAGATGAGGACGTTGAAAATGCAAAACTCATCTATAATAGAGACTTTGTAAGAATAACAAATTTAGAAAATTTTAGTAAAATCGTTTCAATCTTTATGAAAAATCAAATACTAAATTAAAGGCGGATTAATTACAAAAATTTAGTCCGTTTTTTTTACATTTATCCAATTAAATAGACTGATAATTGGTATAATTCCTATAACTAATACTATTCTCAAATGTAAACGTTGATATTTGAGAATAGTATTAGTATGTGACGGAGCAAGTTGGCATAAATCAAAAGAACTAAAAATACCAGAAAACATAGAAATAAACCATATCCCACCCAATACTCCAGAAATGAATCCAATAGAGCAAATATAGAAGCAAATAAGGGCAATGGGATTCAAAAATGAATGCTTTAAGATGTGGAAGAAAGATTAGGACAAAAAATAAGGTTACTAACACATGAAATGGTAAAAAGTATTACCCATAGGGACTGGTTATACGCCAACTATTAAAATTGAAATTAGTATAAGTATTTCTTTGCTATAAGTGGACCACTTTTGGACTATAAATGTGGATTATTTTTCGGTTGACATTTACACTAGAGAAAGTGAAACTACGTATGTCTAAAGAAATTAGGGCAAGATTTAATAAGGATTTTAATAATAAAAAGAGAAAATAACTTAAAAATATATAGACTGAGAATAATTTAGTAAAATTTAATGGAGCTTAATACTAGATTAAGAAAGTGTCTAGGTATCAAACTCCATTTAAATTATTTATATACGTATTTACTTGATTTAACTGCCAAAATTTTTCTATAATCTAGAGTTTTTAACAGCCTATTTTATTGCAAAAATCCAAAATTTCTTAAAATGGTTTTGGAATTTTTTCACATTAGACTGTATTTTTATTGTCTTTTTCTATATTCATACTTCCTTGTAGTTTCTATAGATCTTCTATTTTTGCCAGGCACTTTTACATGCTCGCTTTTATTTGTATTGATATGTTTTTGAGCCTTTCTCTTTTTGAAATGCTTGTGGTAAATAGAATTTATTATTTCCATCACTTCTGGGATTCTTGCAAGTAATATCAAAAATCCATAAACCACGGCAGCTAATAATATTGATAGGAGCACAGATAAAATATGTGGCATTAAGTCGGCTGTGATAGTATAAATTTTCCCTGCAACTAGTGCCATTACTGCCGTTATAGCAAAAATTTTTACTATAGATAATAAGGTGTTTTTAAATTTGAAACTACCAAAATTATCTCTAAATTTATAAATCATAAGACTTGATCCTATGATTGTAGAAATTACTGTAGAATAAGCTATACCATTTAAGCCATAAAATTTGATAAGTACGGCGTTTAATATAACATTTATAAGCTGTTGGATAACGACAATTATTACTGGTGTTTTAGAATCTCCTACTGCATAAAATCCACGATCTACGACATCTGTTATAGACTGAAATATTATAAAAGGTGCGTAAGAAACCATCATACTTGCAACAGCTATCGTATCTTCTCTAGTGAATGCTTTTCTTTGATAGACTAATTCAATTACAGGATTTGCTAAAACCATAAGTCCAATTGTCGCTGGTATTACCAAAAGCATAGTTGTAACTACAGAAGAACTTATAGAAGCCTTCATCTCATTAATCCTACCAGTTTGTCCATATTCAGAAATCTTAGGAAAAAGAGCTGTAGTAACTGAAACAGTGATAACCCCTGTAATTAATGTAAGCATTGTTTTTGCATAAAATAATATCGCCACACTTTTTTCTCCAAAAAAGGCAGAAGCCATTGAGTTATCAACAATTATAGAAATTTCCCCAGCTGCTGATGATATAATAACCGGAAGAGCTATTACCATCAATTGTCTCACATACTTATTTGATAAGTCTATTATTTTGCGATGCTTATACCCTGCTTTTCTAGTGGCTTTTGGAAATAAGATGTATTGTAAGACATTGCCTAAAAGAGCTCCAATAATTAGAAAGTATGGATTTCCTGTTTTTCCAGTAAGAATAGTAAAAATTATTATGATAATATTCATAATAATACCGGTTATTGCTGGATTGAAGAAATCACCTTTTATATTTAGATATCCCCTAAAGACAGCAGAATATAAGTATGCAAAGATTGCAAACATCATTATTCTTGTATAACTAGTAGCTAAGTCTAGCAATTGTCCATTAAGGGAGGGTGAAAGTATCTTAGCAAAAGGTCTAGCAAAAATAACACCAATTAGAAGAGCTATAGCTCCAAATACCATCAAAATATTAAATATGTTATTCCTTCTTCATTTTTTGCCCTATTATAAATTGGGATAAATCCAGAAATAATACCAACAGCCACAAAATTTGCTACTACTACAGGTAGTGTATTTGCAGTTGTATATATTGATTTTATTTTTCCCGCTCCAATATAGGATGCCATAACTGCTTCTCTTATAAAACCAAATATTTTGGAAATTATAGTTACAAGCATAAGCATAAATGTAGTTTGACCCATAATTACCTCACTAATATGTATCGTCTTAATATTATATCTATATTTATTTTTATTTACAAGTTATAAATAAAGGACATTTTCAAAAGGAATATCAAAATTTGCCAAATCTTCTTTATCGTGGGAAACTAAGATAATAGTTTTACTAGCAAATCTTTCTTTGATAAGATTTATGATAGTATTTTTATTATCATCATCAATACCTGTAAAGGGCTCATCCATTACTAATATTTCACCATCAAAGATGATAGCCCTTGCTATGGCAACTCGTCTTTTCATGCCTCCAGAAAATTTATAAACGGGGTTATAAATTTGATCTATATTTAAATTTCCTAAAATCTCTTCTATAAGCTTAGGATTATTTTTAACAATTTTTAAATTATCAAAGGCAGAAATCTCTTCAATTAATCTATTTTCTTGAAATATGACAG
>ERZ782914.479-NODE-479-length-11265-cov-8.744246_pt1 | contig 11265 bp, 8 predicted proteins | sample MGYA00375948_ERZ782914 | MGnify/ENA primary metagenome ERZ782914 (study PRJEB29894, sample SAMN03576417) | human skin metagenome | biome: human skin; feature: left retroauricular crease; material: organic_material | host: Homo sapiens | place: Italy: Trento...
TCGTGCGAAGATGGCAAGGCGCCTCCGCCTCCTCTTTCCCGCGTAGAGCGAGTGGCATGAGTCGAAGAGGTCGGCGATGCACGAGAATTTTTGTTGATGGTCGTGAATTCACCACCGACGAGGGATGAAAGCAGATTGCTTCCCTGCTGTAGGACGTTATTATCGCCAGCGATAATCCCACGGCGTATGTGATGGGCATATGGTTGGTACACTCTGAGATGATGCAAGCGTCGGGTGCTTAGGGTCGATTGGAGAGATTCTGGTTCCGGGTCATGCTGCAAAGCAGGGCTGAGCCCTACACTCGTGCCGAACACGACGAGCAGACCAAACGCAATTCGCATAAGGCTGAAGTGGGTGCTAGTTCAAGGTGTCTTTTCAACTTCGGACGCTGCTGGCCAATGTGTGAGGGAAAAAATGACAGAACGTGTCCCAGCGAAAGTGGCCTGAACTCCTTGCAGGGCCTGGTAGCCCCCAAAGAAGTTGGGGTATATTCTATGATATCTACGAAGACGAATGAATGACGCAATTTGATTGCACGGTTTTTTTACCCCAGCCTGCAGCTTTCATGGGATTCGCTCCATGGCTTGACGCAAGCGTCGAGCCACATGGGCTTTCAGGTCGCTGGACAACGCCACATCGTCTGGGCCTTCTGCCAAGCCCAAATCCAATTCGCGGCTGCCCAGCAAACCACGCTGAAACTGCGTAATGACATGATCGGCTGCGACCGTCAGATTCAAGTAGCCGCCACGTTGACGAGCCCCTGGCGCTTTTTCCGCCACGCTGGTTAGGAACGCTTGGCTGTCGTCCGTCAGCGTCGGTGTGCGCATCAACCCAGTGTAGGCGGGCCAGGGCACGTCTTGTCCGTTTGCATGTGCGCACGCATACAAATAGCGCTGGTTCATGCGAAATAGCAAATAGTCAGCCAGCTCCTCAGGATCAAAGAGTGTCTGCTTCATGCATCCGATCAGTGCAAGTTTGAGCGCTGCCTCGGCACCGCCCTCTTCTGGCGCGCCCAGAAATGGTACCATAATACCGGGCGTGTCGTACACGTACACGGCCGGGCCCCTCTTGGCCTCGTGAGCCACGAGACGCTTCATATCGATTCCGCCCGACCTGTCCAGACGCGCGAGGGACGGCGTACTGGGCGTTATGCGCACGGTGCCTGTGACTTTGCGCGTATGTCCGGGGTGAGGATGCGTGCTAGCGGCGCCGGGCTTGCCCGTCCCCACGAAGCGCAGTGCGTTGAGAAGCGAGCTCTTGCCGACATTCGGCATGCCTACCACGAGAAGGCGCACGCCCGTTTCGGGTGTCGATGTGTGCTTGGCCGCGCCTGATAGATGAGAGTGGTGCATGGCACTCGCTGGGCGTCGGGTGGCTGCCTGTGCCGCGGACTTGCTAAGGAGCTTGGCACGCGCGCATACCCAATCGTAGACACGTTGCACGTCGCTTTTTTTCCGTGTATCGACAAACATGACATTCTTGTCCTGGGTATGTTGAGACAGCGCATGAAGAATGGGCGATTCCCAGGCAGGCTCAATTTGATCGGATTTCGTGTACACGACGAGCCGCCGGGCTGCCCATCCTGGCATGTACGTTTGTGGGGCTATGCGGACGCGCTCATTCGCAGATGGCGCATTTTGGAGCGCCTTTTCAAACGCTGGATTGATGCTTGTGAAAGGCACACGCGCGTCGCGCACCTCGATCACCAAAGGCGGAGGCGTTCGCGCCAGCATAGACGGGATCGAGCGCATGGCCCGATGCATATGGCCAATGTACCATGATGGTGTCTTGATGGGAAACTCAAACTTGGTCCGTGGCGTAAACGAGCCTGCCTCGGAGGCGGCGAGTCGCACGGCACTTGGCAGCATAAGAGAAACCGTCTGCTCCACTTATCTTTCTTGGGTACGGCGTCCAGCCGTCATGCAGGCGGATGTCCACCTCCGTGTGCTGTGGAAAGGTATGGTGGTGTTGCATGATGGCATGCAGCTGCCAGGCGTAACGATTGTGACGACTATGCAGCCATGGGCGCATTTGCGAGGGACATCACACCATGACGATGCGTCGAATCTGCCGATGCTCGAAGCTGAGGCAGAGCTGTGCTTTGCTTTGGAAATGGTGCGGCACCATCCGCTGCGTGCGAGAAAAGCCGAAAGACCGGGAGATGCAGAGCTTGTAGCGTCTGGCTCGATACGACTGGACCTGCATGCGGCCGAGGACGTCACAATGGCGTACTTGCAACAGCTCTTTTGTCTGCCGGGCGACTCGATTCTCTTCCTGACGTTTGCCCCGTCAACGGCAAGCTCATCTAGTATCGAGCTCGTTGTATTTGGACGCGTGTGCTCTGATGGATCTCTCGATCTCGTGGTAGGGCGCGAAGTGCGTCAGCCCCCGCGGCATACTCGCCCTGACGACCCACTCCCACGCATTCCTACCAGAGAGCGCGCGCTGGACGCACGCATCCGAAAGCGCGGACAACTGAGCTTATCGGAGCACACAAACACCCCCGTCACACCTGGACGACGTGGCGAAAAACGCGCACACAAAGTGCACGTTGACCGCGTTCCCATCAAGTGGGAGCACAACAGCCCCAGTCCTACCCCACCGCGCTCGGCCTCGCCATTGTGGCATCCTGTGCTGCCCATCATGCAAAATCATGCGCGAGGCACTGTGCCTGACGCTTCTATCGAACAGGCAAATCGCCTTCTTATCAAAAAACTCATCAAGCACCAGCTGGCAGGTCGAGGTGTGGAGCGCGATCATCAAGACCATGCCGCCTGCTTCCAAACGGCGTACGCCGGCACATGTCTTGTATTCCGTGATGCAATCGATACGTGTGCGCTCGATCAAATGCGTGTCGCACACATCGTGCAAGCTCACCTCGACATGTATGTGCACCCCCACCACCTCGCTCTGTGCACACGACGTGCCTAGGCCGTAGGATACCCCTTGTATGACTAAGCGTTTCGAAGCCCACAAAAAAAAGGCGACGCGGTGGCTGGGCTTCTTCATGACGGAGCGCGTAGCAGCCCCAGGTCTGCGGCGGCTCCCACCGTACTGGCACGAGTACAAAACCCGTGCGAAGACGCGGTGGTATGGGCGCCAAATTCTCGAGGTGTTTACGACCGAATTTCGTGATCGCACGCGCGAGTACTACATTTGGGCGATCCACCAAGGCCTGTGTACCGTCAATGGCCACACGGTGCAGCCCACGTATATTTTGCAAAACAACGACTTTTTGGTCAACCGAGTACACAAGCACGAGCCGGCCGTGACAAATGCGCCAGTGCGCATTTTGTTCCGCGACGATGCCATGGGCCGCATCGTCGTAGTCAAGCCAGGCAGTATCCCTGTGCACGCCACGGGACGATACCATCATCACACGCTGGTGGAAATGGTGAAGCAGCAGGCCCACCTATCGAATCTGTACACGAGCAACCGCCTCGACCGCCTCACCTCGGGTATTATGGTCTGCTCTACGACCAAGGAGGCTGCCTGTGAGCTCGGCAATGACTTTAACGCGGGTCTCGTGAACAAGGCGTATGTGTGCCGAGTGGCAGGCCGCTTCCCAGACGGAATCATCGACTGCAGAGAGCCGATTCTGAGTGTGGACCGCCAAAGTGGTCTTAATATCGTGCATCCGAAGGGCAAAGAGTGCCGCACGCTCTTTCAGTGCCTGTCGTACGACCCCACAGCCGACTCGAGTGTGCTTATCTGCCGCCCCATCACGGGACGTACACACCAAATCCGCGTGCATGCGCAGTGGCTCGGGCACCCCATTAGCAATGACCCACTGTACCACCACCCTGTGTGGTCAACGGTCGATCGCGACATTCTCGCGACTGCCCAGCCCCGGCACTACGAACGTGTCGGTGGCGGATCTGGCAATGTCGAAGTCGAGCGCGTGCTCACTGCTCTCAAAGGTACGCGCGACGACGCAGAAGGATGGTCGCGCTGGCGTGACCAGGAGTTCTTTGGGGCCCTCAACCGACAGCTGGGCTACGAGGACGTACCGGTGCCTGGTCCCAACGGCCAGCGGACGCCGCCGCCGCCGCCTGGCGAAGACATGCCGCCTGGCACTGCCACTTGCGATACGTGCTACATACCCCTGCTGCCTGATCCTGCGCCGCAAGACATGTACATATACCTGCATGCGATCAAATACTGGACAGACACGTGGGTCTTTGAGGACGAGCTGCCCTGGTGGGCTCGTTCGTCTGCCAAGGCCAGTGCCTCTCTTCCGCCATTAGCTCTTATTGCGCACCATACCGGCGATGATGCCCTTGGTCTTGGTAAAGGCGGTGCTCAGCGACGCTTGGATACCCAGCTCCAACCTGCTATGCAGCTTGCGAGCCTGCCATTGGCGCCACGACCCGACGCATGTGCGCATGACGAGTCTCTTCAAGTCTTTGTCGAAGTCACTCGTGGACTTGAAGATGCCGCGCAACGAGAAATGCTCCAACACTTGGGCGCGGACCCATCGGCGTCCAGCTGCCTCACGTCCGCTCTGCACTCAGGCATAATCCAAGTCGATGCGCCTCTACACGCTCAGGTCGTCGCTCGCTACGAGGCTTGTCAGCTCCCCATCGCCACAGGTGTCTACTATGCCATGGGGCACATGAGCCTGCCCCGTGACATGCTCGATGCGCTCTTTGATCAGCGCGTCGAAGTGCTCGGAAAAAAAGGCGCCCAAAAGCCCCAGCCGACGTTGGCTGAGCAGGCACTTCTTCAGTGGCTTACGCAACAGTGGCATACGCACCAAGCACAACGAGACAAAGCACTAGACCTGTGGATGAAACGCGCTTCACGACGCACACGCACATGGTGCGTTGTCGTGGACCGGAGCAGCTATGTGCTCCCATCACTCAGTACGCAGGCTCTCGAGACACATCTGGCTTCCCTCGTCACCGGGTGGCTCGACTCACACTCATGGACACCGGCTTCGACTCGTGCCGAAGCTGATATGGTGATCAAATGCACGATGGCACCGCGCTTTGGAGCGCTGTCTCCGTTGCAATTAGGGCCACGTGCACACAAAGGCAATCCGCCCGGCACCTGCTTCTTCCAACTGCATGTGCCTGGTGGCCCATGCAACGTGGCGGCAGATGCTCTGCGCACGTCGCTGGCCCGCTCTCGAGCTCATGCGGTATGTGCGCTCCTGCCTTTGGGAGACGGCACATGCGTCGGCACATTGCACAGCAAAGATAGCCATCTGGCTGATGCGTTGCGGGCTATGCTTCATGCACGTGGCCGGATGACCGCCCAGGTGCCATATGGCTCTACAAGTGCGCATGCACTGCACGGCGCCGTGGTCGAGTTGCCAGAGAGTGCTCGTGACGAGCCGCACGCGCTCCTGTTTGATCATTTTGTGACGGAGCTCGAGTGCCTGTCCCATGCTCTCGCGCCAGGCAAGTTTGCATTGGTGCTGACGAGTGAGACCAAAACGTGTATGCGTGCTCTACGTGAACTAGAAAACCGTGCGCGTCGCGAACACAGTCCGTACGTCCTGCGTATGGACACGGGCGTCACATTGGGAGACGCATGGCCCGCCGAGCATGCTGCTACGTTCAAAGATGCGCAGCATGAGGCGTCGTTGCGCAGCGGGGGGACATGGCGGGCTTTGGCGCACCACCGGAGTTTCCTGGCTTGTGTTGCCCAGGCCCCTCTGTATAGCACATAGGCCAACCGGGGCCAATGTTTTGCCACGTGGCTTACGGCGCAAAAACGGCGCCGTCTTCTAGCGTGCTGGGCTGTTTGACAGCACGACACTGGTGGTCTCAGCGCACGCGTCTTTTGCGACGTTGCCGCACGTTTTTGTACAAGCTCTACTTAAGACACAAGCGTGTGAGTCGCACATGCGCTATGCACATGTTGAGGCGGATTTCTCCGACGTATCGGAGATGGGCGCAGTGGCTCTGGGTAGCGGCCTGTTGCTGCATCATTGTGGGCGGACAGGACCCGCACACGCATCCGGATAAAAGTGTGGACGACCCGACCACGAATCGACATATTACAGCAGACCAGTTGAAGCGACAGACCGAGGTGGTTGAGTTTGTGTGTGTAGCAGGCCTCACACTGTACTGTTGGGAGTATCTCGTGACACTAGATCGCGAAATATCTATGTGGCTTCATCCTCGCCGTTTGCTTCATCCTCAAGTCATCCTGTTTCTGCTCATTCGGTATGCCACGGTCCCGGCCCTGGTGGTCACATCATACGGCACGTGGGGCCATTTTGAGAAGGAAGAGGAATGTATTAACCGCGAGCAACTCACGGTGGCCGTTGTGCAGTTCGTGGTCGCCTGTGTCTTTTCATGGCGCACCATCGCCATCTGGCGCCGCGCACGATGGGTTGTCGCTTCCATGGTCACCTTCACTTTGCTACTGTTTGGAGCAAGTATCGGTCTCCTCTACTTCTCTCACGAATCACTTCTTGCTTCGGGTGCTTGTCGGCCCTCCTATGACCAAAACAGCGATCCTGATTCGGTCAGTGACGTCAATACGGTCATGTGGTTCTACTTGATAGGGATGATCTTCGACACGACGGCGGTGGTTCTGTCCACCTACAAACTCGTCGTGTATGCTAACATGGGCCGCCAAATCCAGAAAATCACGTTCCGCGACCCATTCGAGATGCATCGACAGCAGCTTGCAAAAGGCGAATCTGTGTCGAATCCAGGCTTGAATGACATCGACCCATTCGAATCTCAAGCTCACTCGCCACCAAACGCGTATCGTCGCGTTAGCGACGCATTCACGGCAGTCCTCCTCTTACCCGTGCGAGCCACTAACAACGTCTTTACCTGGTGGTACTCGCTCACACCACTCGTGGCTCGCCTCCTGCGGAACGGTATTTTCTACTTTGTGGTAGCCACCGCCTACAACCTCAACAACTTTATCCACGAAGCGAAAAAATCGCTCCACTCCAAGAGCTTTCTGGCTCTATACGCACCACTTATGTGTGTCATGTGCCAGCGACTGCTCCTTGTAGAGTTCGACGAGGTGTGGGCCCCTTATGATCCCGACGTCGAATATCCAGGTCGTCAGCTGGTTGACCGCATCATGCGGCCCATGCAGTCCGTGTCGCGGGGCAGTCATGCAGATTTGGCGCGCTTCGATCGATTCGCCTCGGCGCTTGAAGAGCATCATGCCTCCATCATTACCTCGTCCCCCCCTCGCGAGCCTCCGGAAAGCACGGTATCACCACCGCCCGTTGCACGAGAGAAACAGTGCGAAGAGAACATACCATCGTTGCCGCGCTTCATATCCCCGACTTCGTCTCCTTTCAGCTCGCATACCTTTACCGTGAATCAGCCACTACCACCACGATCAGCGATGGTAGCTACCGCAACCTCTACGCCCCCACCAAAACTCACTCTAGCTCAAGAGCAGCAGGCCTTGCACATGGCAGGCATGCTGTAATATTGTATATGGTATCTATGTAACGTGTATATGTAATATTATGTTGATACACCCGCCGCCGCTTGCTCCTCTGGTACAATGCGCTCGCAATCTGGGTCCTCGGTCGCAAACGCCTTGAGTCGATCCGATGTGGGCCGCAATGGCGCATCTTGCGGATGTGTGTAGAAGCAGCCTGGCCGCGTACATCCACTACCGTAACGGCAAGGCACCTGGCTCTTCGGTGGATGAGAATAAACGCAGTCAGTTCGCGTGCATGCTGAGCCGAAGCGACAGGGAATCGCATTGCCTTGGCCTGGCGGCGGCACTATACGGCCCATTGCATCGTAGTGAAGATAGGTACACGCAGGATTGAGGCACTGCTGCTGAAATTTGCACGGCACACCAGCCAAAGTCGGCATCGAGGGAGGTGGCACAGAGCCACGTGCCTTGATAAAGCCCACAGCAGGACTAACATGACTCAAAACACACTCCTTGTCTGTACACTCGGCGCCATGTTCACACGCATCGGTGCGGAGTACAAGCGCACTCGGATCACCACCACGACCTGCATTAGCAGGTGATGGATGGCTATATTCACACATGGGGTTTGTACATTGCAGAGACCAACGACACAATGCACTTTGAGCAGGCGCATGAGGAAAGGCTGCCATGTCGCGAGGCACAGACGAAGGCATAGTCGTCAAACCCGCCCCCGGCATGGGTGGCGGATTGTCAGGCATCATAGGGTCCAGACGCGAAAAAAGCGACGGGCCACCCGACATGGCGGCCATGGCGGCCATGGCTGCGAGAGGCGGTGGCATGGGCACGAATGGCTCGGCGCGTGGATCAGGCACGCCGGCCCGGCCCAGTATGCTCACAGATGCTGGTTTTTCGTCAACGTTTTCGCGTCGCTCGTTGCGCTCACTTCGCTTCTTTTTCGTGCGAGCAGGTTTTTGGTCGTTCCACCGATCCTTGGTGCGCTGCTCGGTCGACTCTTGCTGAGGTGGCGGCGGCGGAGACGCTGAGCGTGCGCGCTCCTGTGCATGAGTCTTCGGGGGAGACAGCACATCGCATGCGCACTTCCAAATCTTCTGCGTGATGGAGGCATCTAGCTCACCGCCAATGAGCTCGCGCAACTCCTCAGCAATCATGTCTGGTCCTTTGCGATTTGCCATCATCACCGTGACGTATTCTGCCATGACCGTATCATCTTTCATGGCAAGATCATGCTCGACAAGCACATTCTGCACGCCTTCTTGGATCCGCGAGGCCTGTGGCGTGCCCAGCTCCAGCTCCAGCGATTCGGACATCGGTGCCGCCGTCGTGTGAGGGCAAGAAAACCACCGCACGATGGCCCCTAGATCCTTCACGTCACGTGATGCGACGTTGGGAGGCTGACGGTCGGCGTCGCGGCTGGCATCCCACCTCGACGATGGTACGTTCTCAGGTTATGCTGACTTGTAGCTGCCGCTTGCGCTGCTAAATGCGGCTCACAATGGACCTATTGTACGCATCAACCAAGCTTACCTTGCAGCTCGTTGAATTGAAAAATAGCGAGACGTTCAATGGACACCTTGTGGCCTGTGATAACTACATGAACATCACCATGCGCGACGTGTACGAAACGAGCGCGGTACGTATGTCCAACTAACGCGAAGAATGGCGAAAAGTTTTGGAAAATGCCAGAAGTGTACATCAAAGGTAGCACGGTATGTGCTCAGTCCTAACTCCAGATTAAATACTGTCGTGTCGCTCACGAACTCATCGATACGGTACGAGAAGCGGAGGAGCAAGCGCGCAAACATCGGCAGCAGACCGCCAACCACTCGCATGGTCGTGGTCACCGTGACGGTCACCACGGTCGTGCCCGCGGTGGTCAGCGCGGCCACCGCTCGCGCACATAGGATCTAGATACCACATTTTGCCTACAATTCATTGCGCGGCTCGCGGATAGCACGCACGCGCTTTCCATCAATGTCCACCAGCTCGACATCAAACACGAGCGTCGAGCCAGCAGGGATTATGTCGCCCATGCTCATGTCGCCGTAGCCAAGGTGCGGTGGAATTTGCAGCTTACGCTTCTCACCGATGCACATGTCCCTTAGGCCACGTTCCCAACCAGCAATGACCATACCAGCTCCAAGAGTCAGACTCAGAGGCTTGCCACGTTCGTGGGAAGAATCGAATTGGGTTCCGTCCCATAGGCGGCCCGTGTAGTGCATGAACACTTCATCGCCGTCCTGCGCCTTAATGGGACACGACTCCGGTCGGTACGTCACACCAATCAGCAAGTCCTTGGGCGGCTGCTTTGCGCTAACCAGAGCCGCGGCACCAGCCAGACAGAGGAGCACAGCTTTCAATTGCATTGCGTACCAAATGGCGTAATTCCAACCCGCAGTACTGCCCACGTTCAACCTATGTGGAGGATTATGCACTCGCCAGCGCCGAGCACTCAGACACAAGGAACGGCGCTAGGCTTTCCAGCTCGACAGACATTCGCACACCAGTACCATTTGACGTCGCATGATGGGGGAAATGGGCGAGCATGTGACTGGGTGCACGCAGCGATAAGTGTGCGATCATGACAGAGCCATAGTATATCCATACGCTGCCGCCCACCGGAATTAGATCATCGTTGGGCGTCGACAGATCGAGTAGACGGGAGATCCACTGATGCACGTCGTGGATCGCACCGTAAGGCTCCCATAAAGTATGTGCATTATCAAATCCACTCAGTGTTTGATCCAGTATGGCACGAAGTCGCGAGAGAAAGAGGGTATATTCATAGAGCTCCCATAAAGGAGCCATAAGTGCGAATCGCACTTTGGGTGGATGCAGCGCGATCGAAGCGGCCCGTTTGTCCCACATGGCGCGAATACGTACTGTCCATCCACGCAGCATGCGCAGTCGAAGCACGTGCAAAAGCAATGTGGACCATGGCGATTCTTCGCCTGGACTCGATTCATCGTATGGCACCAGAACGAACCGCATCTCGAGTGTTGAGGAAAGCGGCAGCGATATGCAATGATCAGATATGGTGCGTGCTAGGACTGGCGAGAGCGTACCAGACTGGACGGTCAGCTCGCGAAACAGTTCGGCATCTACCACATCGAGTTGGGCGTCGTACAGCTGTGCATCGAAATCGGCGTCATCAGAACGTGTCTCACGCGTCGACTCACTCTTCCATATCTGCTTGGACGCATGATCGTGGAACTCGACTTGCAGTCGGCGCCATGTACGATCAGGGAAAGCCAGATGCGGCCCTGGCGTAGGCGCATCAGCCCAGTAGGCCAGCGTACGCTGCAGGACGCTAATGGGCGCCTCGCTAGGCCCGTACCCGATCCATGCATCGCGTGCCCCTTCCTCTTTTATAGAGCCGTTGCCTTGCACAATGGGTACGCCGAATCCTTGTAACACGTCGCGTTTCACTGTTTGTGTGTCAAAGCGCTCGATATCCACCAGGGGGCGTCCAGGCGTGAGTTTCCAGCCGCGCCGCTGAATTTTCTGTAGCCCATGCCATCGACTGCGCTCTGATTCGAGGCATTGCTCCATCTCATCAGCACCGTGCACAAGGATCTGAGCAGCGTTTCGTATGGAGGCGTGCTTTTCCTGCAGAATCAATTTTTGTTCAGAAACAGAAAGTGACTGCGGCGGGGCATTGCTTTCTTCGGGTATAGCGCGTTCCAAGGCACTCAGAGATAGAGCGTGCGGGTCGAGAAAGTATTCGCTCTGAGCCGCGAGCACCGACGACGTATCAGAGCGCGTGTTTTGGATCAGCATACCGAGCAGATTTTGCGCCTGTTCGGCATGAAATAGAGACACTTCGAGTTGATGCAATAAATTATCACGTAAAGGTACAAACTCGCTTTC
>ERZ782914.489-NODE-489-length-11118-cov-4.852120_pt1 | contig 11118 bp, 10 predicted proteins | sample MGYA00375948_ERZ782914 | MGnify/ENA primary metagenome ERZ782914 (study PRJEB29894, sample SAMN03576417) | human skin metagenome | biome: human skin; feature: left retroauricular crease; material: organic_material | host: Homo sapiens | place: Italy: Trento...
ACGGGGCACATATTATTTTTGAAATTGGATATGATCAAAAGAAAACAGTAAATAAACTATTGGTTAAATCTGATTTTAAAAATATAATTAATTTAAAAGATTATAATGGATTTGATAGATTTATAGTTGCCCAGAAAGGATAAGTATGTTCGAAAATTTAGAGCATATTAGGGATAATTACAAGGATTTGGAGTTGAAACTTGCTGATCCAGAAATTATTTCTGATATTGAAAAATATACAAAGATATCAAGAGAATACAACTCTCTTAAACCAGTAGTAGAAAAGTATGAGGATATTTTAAATGCTGAAGCAACCATAAAAGAAAATCAAGAATTACTTGAAGAAACAAACGATGAAGAAATGGTTGAGATGCTAAAAGAGCAAATCAGTGATGAAAAGAAGAATCTTGAAGTATATAATGAAGATATGAAAATTCTTCTGATTCCAAAAGATCCTAACGATACAAAAGACGTAATAGTTGAAATTAGACCTGGTGCCGGAGGAGATGAAGCTGGGCTTTTTGCTGGTGATTTGTACAGGATGTACAATATGTATGCTGATAAGGAAGGTTTTAAAACTGAAGCAATTGATGTTACAACTCAAGGAGTAGGTGGAATAAAAGAAGCAACTTTTGTAGTAAAAGGTGAGGGTGCCTATTCTAAATTAAAATATGAATCTGGAGTTCATAGAGTTCAGCGCGTTCCTGAAACAGAATCTGGTGGCAGAATACATACTTCTACTGCAACTGTAGCGGTAATGCCTGAAGTTGATGAAGTTGATATAAAACTTGATCCAAATGACATTAGAGTAGATGTATATAGATCTTCTGGTAATGGGGGACAGTCCGTAAATACAACTGACTCTGCAGTAAGGCTTACTCATATACCAACAGGTCTTGTTGTCACTTGCCAGGATGAGAAAAGTCAGATAAAAAATAAAGATAAGGCTATGAGAGTATTGCGAGCTCGTCTTTAAGAAATAAAGAAATTGCTGATAATAGAAAATCACAAGTAGGAACTGGCGATAGGTCTGAAAGAATAAGAACCTATAACTTCCCTCAAGGCAGGATAACAGACCATAGAATAAATAAGACTATCTATCAGCTAGATGATTTCTTAAATGGAAACATTGTTGAAATGATAGATGCTTTGATAGCTGAAGATCAAACTAGAAAACTAGAACAAATTGGTGAATAAATTGTTTAATTTGTTAGCTAGTAAATTTGTAGATAATTATAAGAATGAGGATGATCCTAAAACTAGATTAGCTCTTATTTCTCTTTCATCTATAATATCAATAGTAATTAATATTTTGCTTAGTGCAGGCAAATTAATAGTAGGATTAATATCAAATTCTGCAGCAATTATTAATGATGGTTTCAATAATCTATCAGATACAATTGTTGCTATTATGGCATTTGTGGGGGCTAAAATTAGTAGGAAACCAGCTGATAAAGATCACCCTCACGGCTATGGTAGAGGTGAAGATCTGGTTAGTCTTCTTGTAAGCATATTAATAATGTATGTAGGTTTTTCTTTACTTATAAGCTCTCTTGGAAAATTTAAAGATGACAATGTAGTATCAATTAACTATTTGATAATGGCAATACTTGTTATTAGTATTATAGCTAAGATTTATATATATTTTTTAAATAAAAGATTATACACAAACCTTGATTCTGAATTAAATTTGGGAGTGATGATAGATTCAAGAAATGATATATTATCAACTCTTGCTATAATCATATCCCTATATTTACAAAAATATATAGACTTCAACCTAGATGCTTTAGCAGGAGTTATCCTATCAGGGGCAGTATTTATGCCAGGATTTAATATGTTTAAAGATACCATTGATTCTTTACTAGGACAAAGACTTAGTCCGGAAGTTGAAAAAAAACTTGGTGATCTATTACTTGATAATAACTTTATAGTTGGTTATCATGGTCTAGAAGTACACGATTATGGTAAAGGACACATGGATGGAACTGTTGATGTCGAAATAGCTCAAAATATATCGCTTCTGGCAGCTCATCAATTGATCACTAATATACAAATAGAAGTAGAAAAAGAAACTGGGATTAGGTTAAATGTACATTTAGATCCAACCTATTCCTTATTATTTGATGATAAAATATTAAATGAAATTAAACAATTAGAAAAACAGGCAATAAATGAATACGACGATTTCTAAAGTATATAGAGATAATATTGATAAAAAAATTATAGAAAATGCAGGGAAATATATTAGGAAAGGATCATTAGTGGCCTTTCCTACTGAAACTGTGTATGGACTAGGCGCAGATGGTCTAAATGATAAAGCTTGTCAGAAAATATTTCAGGCTAAGGGTAGACCTAGTGACAATCCATTAATTTTACATATTTCTGATATATCTATGTTATATAATTTGGTAAATAATATTAATGAACAGTCAAAGAAATTAATAGAAAGTTGCTGGCCTGGACCACTTACAATAATTTTCAAGAAATCAAATATCATACCAAAAACCGTAACTGCTGGTCTTGATACAGTTGCTATAAGATATCCCAAAGATGAGATTGCTCTTTCATTAATAAGTGCAGCAAAAACACCGATTGCTGCTCCTAGTGCGAATCTATCAGGAAAGCCTTCACCAACTAGAGCTATTGATGTATATAACGACTTAAACGGTAAAATACCGTTGATTATTGATGGTGGTTCTTGTAATATAGGTATTGAATCAACAGTGATAGATTTAAGCGATGAAATACCAATTATACTTAGACCGGGGTTTTTTACTTATGAATATATCAAAACTATCTTACCAAACGTAAGGCTTGATGATTCTATAATAGATAGCAATGTAATACCTAGATCTCCTGGACAAAAATATACTCACTATGCTCCTAAGGCAAGAATGGAAATTTTTGTAGGAAATAAAGCAGGAGAAGAAATGTTAATAAAGGCTAAAGACGAAAAGAACAATGGAAAGAAAGTAGGTATTCTAATTTTCGAAGATAAATTAAAACAGTTTTCAGATTTTTTGACAATTAGCCTTGGAAATAGAAATGACTTGGAATACATGTCCCATGTCTTATTTACTTCTCTTAGAATGATGGATGAAGATGGAGTTGATCTAATCCTCGCTGAGGGAGTAAGTGAAGAAGGTCTGGGTAAAAGTATAATGAATCGAATGAAAAAATCAGCATCTTTTAATGTAAATTATGTATAGGAGAAATTAATGCAAGATAATGTAAAAATTTTAGACCATCCGGTAATTAAACACAAGATATCTATTCTAAGAGACGTAAATACAGGCTCAAATGAGTTTAGATCAATTATAAAAGAGATTGCTATGATTTTAGCATATGAAGCTAGTAAAGACTTGGAACTTGAAGAATATGAAGTAGAAACTCCAATTACAAAAACAACTGGCTACAAGCTTTCTGGCAAAAAATTAGGTATAGTACCGATTCTTAGAGCAGGATTAGGTATGGTAGATGGTGTTTTAGAAGTTTTCCCTGCAGCAAAAATTGGACATATTGGTATGTATAGGAACGAAGAAACACTTAAGCCAGTTGAATATTATTCCAAATTACCTTTAGACGTTGATAAGAGAGATATAATTGTAATTGATCCAATGCTTGCAACAGGTGGATCTGCTTGTGACGCTATAGAAAATTTAAAAGCAAAGGGATGCAATAGTATAAGATTACTAAGCATAATAGCTGCACCAGAAGGAATAAAAAAATTAAGTGAAACCCATCCAGATGTTAACATTACAGTGGCTCAACTCGATGAGGGATTAAATGAAAATAGTTATATTGTACCTGGACTTGGTGATGCAGGAGATAGATTATTTGGTACAAAATAAAGGAAATATGAATGAATAAAAAAGAAATTTTACTTATAAATGGGAGCGGTCCACTTAGAGGAGAAGTAGCAATATCAGGAGCTAAAAATTCTGCTCTACCAATACTTGCCGCTTGTGTTTTAGGTACTGAAGAAATAATCCTAGATGGTGTGCCTAATCTTAAAGATGTTGAGATCATGATAGATGTACTTAGACATCTTGGTAGCAAAGTTACTTATATTGATGATGAAACGCTAAGAATAGATTCTTCTGCAATTAATACTTGTGAGACTCCTTTTGAGCTTATGGATAAGATGAGAGCATCATTTGTGGTTATGGGACCTTTGCTATCAAGATTTAAAGAAGCTCATACAAAGGCTCCAGGTGGCTGCAATATTGGAGCTAGGCCAATCGACCTTCATCTTAAGGGTTTTGAAGCTTTAGGAGCAAAAACTCTAGTTAATGATGAGGCTATATCAATAACTACAAAAGGTGAGCTTATTGGCAATGAAATATATCTAGATTTTCCATCTGTAGGAGCAACACAAAATATTATGATGGCAGCCACCCTCGCAAAAGGAGAAACTATCATAGAAAATGCTGCAAAAGAACCAGAAATAGTAGACTTGGCATCTTTCCTTTCAAAAATGGGAGCAAAGATTAAAGGAGCTGGTACTTCAACAATAGTAGTAGAAGGTGTCGAAAAACTTACAGGAACACGTCATACTATAATTCCAGATAGAATAGAAGCTGCAAGCTATATGCTAGCAGCAGTAATGACTAAGGGAGATGTGACAATAAAAAATGTTATAGGCTCTCACATAAGACCCGTTATTGCTAAGTTAATTGAAATGGGAGCTAGCGTAGAAGAGATTGAAGAAGAGGATATTATAAAGGTTGCAGCTAATAAAAGGCTAAAACCAACAAATATCCAAACATTACCATATCCAGGCTTTCCAACAGATGCTCAGGCCCAATTTATGGCTTTAATGACAGTCTGTGATGGAGAAAGTAAGATTCAAGAGACAGTTTTTGAAAATAGATTTATGCATGTAGAGCAACTAAATAAGATGGGCGCAGCTATTGCTACAAGTGGTAATAGAGCTACCATAGTGGGAGTTGAAAAGCTCCATGGTGCAGATGTTAAGGCTACCGATTTAAGAGCTGGAGCAGCTCTTGTTATGGCAGGTCTTACAGCTAACGGTCAGACAAGGATTTCTGATATCTATCACATAGATAGGGGATATAGCAATTTAGTGGATAAATTTAGTGAACTAGGTGCAGATATTAAGAGAGAAACAATAGATTAAATGAAAATAGAAGGCATAGTTACAAACATAATTTATAGAAATGAAGAAAATGGCTACAACATTATTGTTGTGGAAACTTCTGATTCAGATATAACTTGTGTAGGTACTATGCCTTTTTTTGATGTAGGAGACAACCTAGAAATTGAAGGGGAATTTACCTATCATGATAAATATGGTGAGCAGATATTAGTAAATACTGTAAGTTTAAAAAAACCTAAAGGACAAACTGGTATAGTTACTTATCTCTCCAATGCAAACATAAAAGGCATCGGTAAAAAAACTGCAAAAGATATTTTTGAAAAGTTTGGTGATAGTTCTATAGATATCGTCTACAATAATCCAGATAAATTAATGGAAATTGCAGGTATTGGTAAAAAGAAAATAGCTGATATAAAAATGACTTCAAAAGAGTCTAGAGATTCAAGAAATATTATGTTATTTTTACAAGAACTAGATATATCTTACAATTTATCTATGAAGATTTATAAATTTTATGAAAATGATGCTATAGATATTATAAAGACAAATCCATACCAGCTTATTGAAGATATTCCTGGGATTGGTTTTACTTTAGCTGATAATATTGGCAAGAATATGCAAATGAAATCCAATTCTAAGTTTAGAATATCTGCTGGTATAATTTACGTATTAAACTACGAATCAGAATTTAATGGACATACTGCATTAAAATATGATTACTTAGTTGATAGTGTATCTACATTACTAAAAGTACAAAAAGAAGAAGTAATTAAAGAAATAAATGATGACCTACTTCAAGGAAAATTATACAATGTAATAATAGATGATGAAAAATTTATTTATAAAAATTCTCTTTATAAGGCAGAAAAATCTGTTGGTCGGGAATTATCCTACAAGAAAAATACTCCATATGCCTTTGATGTTAGTATTGACGAGGACTTATCTATATTTTCTGATGAACAAAAATTAGCTATAGAAGAAGCTTTCAAGAATATGCTTTTAGTCATAACCGGCGGTCCTGGTACTGGCAAGACTACTATTATAAAAGCAATTACTTCGATTCTAAGATCAAATAATCTTTCTTACGCACTATTAGCTCCTACAGGACGTGCAGCTAAAAGAATACAAGAATCTACTAATGACGAAGCCTATACTATTCATAGAATGATAGGTATAAAGCCTGATGAACTTATAGCGGAATATAACGAAGAAAATCCAATAGAAAAAGATTATATAATAGTTGATGAGATGAGTATGGTAGATATTTATCTCATGAAGACCTTGCTTTCTGCAATATCAGCAAATACAGCTTTAATATTAGTTGGAGATAGCGACCAATTGCCATCAGTAGGACCTGGTAATGTACTAAAAGATATAATTGAAACTGATATAAAAACTATAAGACTAAAAAAAATATTTAGGCAAGCTGGTGAGTCTAATATAGTGATTAATGCCCATAGAATTAATAATGGAGAGTATCCAATATTAAATGAGTCTGGCAAGGATTTCTTTTTTATAGAAGCTAATAGTGACAATTTCAATGATACCTTGATTGATTTAGTGAACAATAGATTGCCCAAATTTTATGGCATAGATAAGGTTAAAGATATACAAATTCTTTGTCCAAGCAAAAAGACTTTTTGGGGATCTCAATCAATAAATGAAAATATGCAAAAAGCTATCAACCTTTCCGACCAAAAGCTTGAAGTTAATAAACAAATTTTTAAGATGAATGATAAGGTTATGCAAATTAGGAACAACTATAATCTAATCCCCGAAAATTCTATTTATGATACTGAGGGTGTATACAATGGCGATATCGGTTTTGTAAGCGAAATAAATAGGGAAAATGAGAATTTAGAAGTTATTTTTTACGATGGTTCTTATGTAAAATACAAGAAAGAAGATATAAAGGATCTAGATTTATCCTATGCTATAACTATTCATAAGTCTCAGGGTTCAGAATTTGATTGCGTAATAATCCCTATGATGCAAGTAGCACCAATGCTTTTGACCAGAAATCTGTTCTACACTGGTGTGACTCGCGCTAAAAAACTTGTAGTATTAGTTGGAGATAAGAGAATTATAAAAAAGATGGTCGATAATAATTCTTCTAGCAAAAGATATACAAATTTGGCTTATTGGATAAATGAAATGGGGGATGTCATTGATGATTGATTGGATATTTCTAGATAAAAATATTTGCTATAATTGTAAAAAAAATGAAATTGTAGCTCACTATCTATGTAAAGATTGTCTTAAAAAACTTGATTATGTAGCAAATAACTTTATGGTTGATGATATTGATGCTCACGCAGTTTATTTTTATAATGAAACAATGAAGAAATTAATTGCAGATTATAAGTTTAACAGAAATACTTCTCTAAGTAAGGTATTTGCAAGCATTATATTTGACTATGCGAAGGTCCATAATCTATTTAATGTAGACTATATATTGCCATCTCCAAGTTCTAAAGAAACTATAAAGTCGAGGGGCTTTGACCATATTAAGATGATATGCGATTATTTTATTGATGGTATAAATCCGTCATACTTGGATTCTTTTACAAAAAATATTAACACTAAAGCTCAGCATAAGCTAGCAAAAGAAGAAAGAGCCTATAATCTTAAAGGTGCCTTTACATTTGGTGGAGATTTGGCAGGAAAGTCTGTTTTAATAATAGATGACCTTATCACAACAGGAAGCACTATAAAAGAAATTAGTAGAATTTTGAAAAATGCCAATGTAAAAGAGGTGACAGCCTTAGCCATCACCTCAGAACACCGCTTAAATTAAGCGAATAAGAAAGTATCTATAAATGCAGTTGCACTATTATCTTTGTTAGATCCTAATTTAAATAGTAGGAATATTAGAATAACTACTAGTACCCAGAACCACCATGTGCTGTAGAATGGTTTATCTGCTTTTGCAGTTTTGTTTTCTTTTGGGCTCTTGTGAGCTTCATTGTGGCTAGTGGTATTTCTACTTTCCCCGTGGTTACCTTCTGTATTTACTCTTTTATAATTAGAATTATCTACATCTTCCTTTTCATGATTTTTTATGTTATCAAGGTCTTCTTTTACATCATTTTTGACGTTTTCAAAGTCTTTTTCGACTTCACTTTTAGCATTATCAAAATCTTTAGTAACTTCATCTTTAGTTTTATCAAATCCAGTTTTTATTTTTTCGCCTGTATTTTCTAAATCTTCCTTTACATTTTCTGTAGTATGACCTACAGAATTCTTGATATGTTCGCCTTTTTCATTTAATTCTTTTTTAACGTCATTGTTAGCATTAGCTTCAAAAGTTCTTTTATTATCGTCAGTCATTATTTTCCTCCAAATTATTTCATATTAATAAAATACCCAATAATAACACATTTACTCATATTATTATTGGGCGCTAGATATTATAATATATATTATTATGCTAGAGCTTCTTTATTTCAAGCTTCCTTCATATACTCATAAATCTTTATAGCTATAGCCATTTCTATCCTTTTTCTAAATAGCTTGCAGGAATACTCATGAATTTGGTTGATATCACCATTGGAATTGTAGTTATTTGCAGCACATCCACCAGAACAATACATATTTGCCCAACAGGATTTGCATTCTTCTTTTGAATAGCAATTGCATTTTTTAAACTGATCGACTAAATCATTTCTTATTATCCCATCTTCGAGATTTCCTATAACAAAGTCATCATTACCTACAAATTGATGACACGGGTAGAGCTTTCCACTAGGAGTTATAGCCATATATTCCGTTCCAGAACCACAACCTGATAGACGCTTGTGAGCACATGGACCATTTTCTAGGTCAATCATATAGTGGTAGAAGATAAATTGATCGTTATTGTCGATTGCATCAATCATCATATCAGCTAATTTTTCATATTGATCATAGAGTATTGGTAAATTTTTTTCAGTTAGGGCATATTTAGAATCGGCGTTACCAACAACTGGTTCTAGGGAAGTTCTTTTAAAGCCAAGGTCTAAATATGTTTTAATATCTTTGGTAAAATCTAGATTATTTGCTGTATATGTTCCGCGCATGTAATATTCTTTATCACCACGCTTTTTAACAAAATTTTGAAATTTTGGAACTACAGTATCGAAAGATCCCTTGCCCGCTATAGTTTTTCTAAATTGATCATGAACCTCACGTCTTCCATCAAGAGAAAGAACGACATTTTTCATGTTTTCATTTAGATAGTCAATTTTCTCATCATCTAAAAGCATGCCATTAGTAGTCAATGTGAAATTAAAGTGCTTGTTATATTTATCTTCTAAACTTCTTGCATACTCAACTGTCTTAGTTACTACATTCCAGTTCATTAGTGGTTCTCCTCCGAAGAAATCCACATCTAGATTGTAATGATCACAAGAATTATTGATTAAAAAATCTATAGACTTTTTTGATGTTTCTAAGGTCATGGTTGCATCTACTCCTTGGTATTTGCCACCCTTAGCAAAGCAATATTCACAAGATAAGTTACAAGTATGAGCTACATTTAAGCAAATGGCCTTTACATTTGTAGGTCTTTTTGTCACATCAATTGATAAGTCAGCAAAGTTATCATTAGTAAATAACATTCCTTCTTCTTCTAATGTTTTTACTTCATCATAGGCTTCATTAAACTGATTACTAGAAAGATTGTATGTAGATAGTAAATTTTTAATCTCTTGCTTAGAATGATCTACGTATAATGAAATGATTTTATAGGCCACATCATCTACTGCGTGAACTGACCCACTATATGTATCTAAAACTATATTAAAGCCCTTGGCTTTATACTGGTGTATCATAAATTCTCCTTACGTTTAATATATAGTATTATACAAAAATACTAGGTTTTTAAAAGAAAAAAATAAGGGATAAACCCTTATTTATTCTTTTTGCTAACACATGCTTGATTAGCAACTCCACAACTTGTTTTGCAAGCAGATTGGCAAGATGTTTGGCATTCACCGCATCCACCATTTTTTTTACTATTGTGAAGGTTTCTAGTATTTAATGTTACAATTCTTTTCATATGTATACTCCTTTGTATAATTCCTATACAACTTAATATTAACAGTTATGAGAAAATTTGTCAATCTAGGATAAGTATTGTATTATCGATATTCAGTTTTGTCTGATGATTAGTCATATAATTTATATTTGATATAGCTTCATCATCAATAATTTCTCCTGGTATTAATAATGGAATGCCTGGAGGGTAGGCATATACAAACTGCCCACAAACCTTATTAATTGAATCAGATAAGTTAACTGGAGATTTTTTCATTAATAATGTATCAGAAATGTCTAAAGCTTTTTTTGGTACTTTATATGAAAATGAAAAATCGCTGGTAGACTTATTTAATTTCTCATCAATGTCAACTAAGGCAGATCTTAGTCTATCAAAACCTTCTTTACTATCAAAGATACTTGCTATTAGAAGACAATAACTTGGGTAGGACATTTCAATTTCTATTTTTCTTTCTCTAAGCATTTCTTCTAGCATAAATCCATCAATATTTGTATTAAGTGTAGAAATTAATAATTTACTCCTATCTTTTTTATTATCATCTATTAGCTTTAAGTTACTCAATTTTAGCTTATAGATTTCATCCAAATAAGTTTCTAAGTTAGTATACATCTCATAAAAAGTAGGGAATTTTTCTATCATTTCATCAATTGATTGTAAAATCACATAAGAAGGTGATGAAGTTTGAAATATTGCCATATTTCTACGTATTTCTTTACAGTAGTATGGATTATTTATAAGTACGGCAGATGATGGTGTGAGTGCTGATAAATTTTTATGGAAAGAAGTAATTGCAATGTCAAAGTTTTTATCATATTTGTTAGATAAAATGCTATGAGACCCATGAGCCATATCTACTATAAGTGGAGTAGAATTATCCTTAGCCATATTATATATTTTTTCCAAATCCAAGTAGTAACCTTCATAAGATGGAGATGTTATAACAATAGCTGCATAATTG
>ERZ782914.490-NODE-490-length-11090-cov-6.921160_pt1 | contig 11090 bp, 2 predicted proteins | sample MGYA00375948_ERZ782914 | MGnify/ENA primary metagenome ERZ782914 (study PRJEB29894, sample SAMN03576417) | human skin metagenome | biome: human skin; feature: left retroauricular crease; material: organic_material | host: Homo sapiens | place: Italy: Trento...
ATATTCAAAAGGAGATTTTGATTTTTGAAAAAGAAAAATTTGTTTTTGCGTTATGCTATTAAAAAGGTAGGGCAAATATTATGAATTTAGAGATTAAGAGACAATTAATCAACTTTTATGATAAAGATGTTTGGGAGCATCTAACTGTTGGCGAACATTTGAAAATGTGGTCAAATACATACGCCGATAGAGTAGCAGTTGTAGATGAAAATGAAGAATTGACATATAGACAACTTAAAGATGAAGTGGATTGTTATGCTAATGGACTTTTAAATCAAGGATTCTGTAAGGGAGATAAAGTATTATTTCAACTTCCTAATAGCAAAGAATTTATTATAATTTTATTTGCAATGATGAGTATAGGAGTGATTCCTGTAATTATCTTGATGGGTCATAGATATTCAGAAGTTAAGGGAATTTTAAATAAAACAAATGCAAAAGCATATATTGGAATTAACAGGTACTTAGGATTTTCATATGAAGATATGGTGTCTAATATTATAGAAGATACGAAAGAAGATTTACAAGTTTATTTGATTGGCGAAACAGAGAAATATGAGAAGTTATGTACCTTAAGACAAAATAGAAAAAATAAATTTGTTGAAGAATTAGAGTATAAGGAAACAGCTATATTTTTATTGTCAGGAGGTACAACCGGCTTTCCGAAACTAATACCTAATAGGCATTGTGAATTTATATATTTAGCAAAAGAACTGGCAAATGTAACAGATATGAATGAAGATACAGTGTATTTGGCAGCTTTACCTATGAGCCATAAATTTGCACTTTGTTGTCCGGGAATGATTGGGACATTGTCAAAAGGTGGTAAGGTAGTTACTTGTAGAGTATCCAGTCCTGATGAAATAATACCTTTGATTGAGGAACAGGAAGTTAGCATTATGGCATTGGTACCTACTTTAGCTAATATGTGTATAGAATATCTTAAAAATGATGATGCTGATATCAGCAGTTTGAAGTATATACAGATAGGTGGATCTGTTCTTGATTCTAACTTAGCAAAAAAGATTCAGGAAGAATTTAATTGTAAATTATTGCAATTGTATGGCATGAGTGAGTCGTTGATTACTTGCTCTAGGGTTTTGGACGATGATTATGACAGATTACATACTCAAGGGAAGAAGTTAAGTGAGTTTGACGAAGCTCGTATTGTTGATGAAAACGGGAAAGAGGTTCCTGATGGAGATTTTGGAGAGCTAATAGTTAGGGGACCATATACTATTTTGGAATATTATGATTCATCAAAACTAAATGATACTCAGTTTACAGAAGAATGTTTTTTAAGAACAGGAGATAGAGCCGCTAAGTTATATGGAGACAATTATAAAATTGTTGGTCGTGTGTTGGAGATGATAAATCGTGCTGGAGAAAAAATAGTTCCTTCTGAGTTGGAAAATATTTTGCTTACAAATAAGAATATTAGAGAAGTGCAAATTGTTGGCATACCCGATGAGACTCTCGGAGAAAAAATAGGTGTATTTATTTTGAAGGGGAGTACCGTTCTTACACTTAGAGATATAAGGAATTATTTGGTAGAAAGAGGACTTGCTTCTTTTAAGTTACCGGATGAAGTACAGTATGTTGATCAATGGCCATTAACAAGCGTTGGAAAGGTAGATAAAAGTAAATTAAAACAACAAATGATTAAATAGATAAGGAGGCTACAATATGGAAACATATCAAACTAAACAGCAGGCAGTACGACTTCTTGATGAAATGTTACAAGCAAACTTAGATGGATTTAAACCTTCAGGAAAAGACAATTTGATTGAAAAGGGTTTAGGCTCTATCCAAATCATGCAAATAGTTTCAGAGCTTAAAAAATTAGGGATAAAATTATCGTTTGCAAAACTAATGGAAAATCCTACACTTGAAGATTGGATTAGACTTATTGAAAAAGCAAATATTAAAAATATTGATAAAAAGACTGAATCAAGAGAAAAGAATATTTCGGAAGAGTTCCCTTTAACGGATGTACAGTATGCTTATTTTGTAGGGAGAGAAGAAGATCAGGTTCTAGGTGGTGTTGGGTGTCACGCATACTTAGAAATTGATGGACAAGAGATTGTAACAGATAAATTAACTGCTGCTTGGAACTGTTTACAAATGGAAAATCCAATGCTTAGAGCAAAATTTAACCGTAATGGTACTCAGCAAATTATGGAAGAACCATACTCAAAAGAAGTTAAAATTTTTAATTATACTTCACTATCTGAAGAAGATGCAGACATAAAATTATTGGAAATGAGAAAAGAAATGTCTCATAGAAAATTTGATATAGAAGTTGGAGAAGTAGCTAGCCTTAGCATTGCGTTACTAAAGGATAAAAAACATAGAATATTTTTAGATATTGATATTCTAGTTGCAGATATAATGAGCATAGGCATTATAATGAGTAGACTTGTAGAGCTGTACTGCGGAGAAGATAAAGTTTCAATAGATAGCAATTATACTTTTAAAAATTATCTGGAGGAACGAAAAATAGATGACGAAATATACAAAAAAGATAAGGAATTCTGGAAGAAAAAAATTGAATCCAGTTTTCCTTTAGAGGCACCTAACTTACCCATTAACAAAAAACCAGAAATGATTGAAAAAGTGGTTTTTTCAAGAAGAAAGAAAATTATTAGCAAAGAAAACTGGATTAAGATTAAAGAAAATGCATATAAAAATAAAGTTACCCCATCAATGGTTCTGTTATCAGCATATTCAATGATTATTGAAAGATGGACAAATCAAGAAAAATTTGTGATCAATGTACCATTATTCAATAGAGATGTAAATGATAATAGTGTTAAAAGAATGGTTGCAGATTTTACTAATCTTCTATTAGTTGAGTGTGAAAGAAAGAATGAAAAATTTTTAGATAGAGTGAAAACTATATCTGGCACATTTTTAGAAAATGCCTCTCACAGCTCATACTCTGGAGTGCAGGTACAAAGAGATGTTTATAAAGAAGTTGGAAAAACTATCAATATTGCACCTGTGGTGTTTGCTTGTAATATAGATTATCCTTTAGAGACTCAGGAAACAAGAAAAATATTCGGGAAAATAAACTATATGGTATCACAAACTCCACAAGTTTGGCTCGATTTTCAAACTTATTTAGTAGATGATGAGATTGTATTATGCTGGGATGTGGTTGATGAATTATATCCAGATGGAATGATTGATGATATGTTCGACTCTTTATACACTTTATTACAATCATTAAGTGATAATGAAAATTGGTATAGATTGCCTGAAATTCTTCCGTTGAATCAGATTGAAGATAGAGAAAAAGAATTAAAAAATATTTTGCCTTTGAGTTACCCTAAACAAACTCTCTATACAGAATTTCTTGATAGGATTAAAGTAAACCCGGAAAAAGTTGCTATTGTGGATGCACAATCCGGTATTGAATTAACTTATGGAGATTTATACAAAAAGGCGTTAATTATTGCAACAAATTTAATTTCTTTTGGAGTAAAAAAGAATGACTACGTGGGAATAACATTGCCAAGGGGATATAGTCAAATAGTTGGTATTTTAGGAATTTTATTTGCCGGCGCAGCATATGTTCCTATCGGTATTAATCAACCCAACGAAAGAAGAAGGAAAATATATGAACAGATAGGAATAAAACATGTCTTATCCAATAAAAATACAATAAGGGATTTTAATTTAGATGATACAGATATCACATTTGTTGATATAGATCAATCAACTATTCAAAGTATAATTGAAAAACCTGTCAATATTAGTCCGTTTGATACAGCCTATGTAATTATGACATCAGGAACGACGGGAATTCCTAAAGGTGTGGAAATTGCACACAATAGTGCTGTTAATACAATCAATGACTTAAATGAAAGATATGAAGTAAATGCCAATGATAGCGTAATAATGGTATCAGCAATTGATTTTGATTTATCAGTTTATGATATTTTTGGAATATTATCGGCTGGAGGAACCATCATTACTTTAGATGATAATAATTTCAAAGATCCGGAACTTTGGTTAAAACTTATTGAAAAATATGAAGTAACAATGTGGAATTCGGTGCCAATTCTTTTTGATATGCTAGTAACTATGGCAGAGGGTAAAGATGTTTCTATTCCATTGAGATTAGTTTTTCTTTCTGGAGACTGGATTGCAACAACATTACCTAAAAGATTTTATAACAGAAGCAAAAATTCTCTTGTAGTTGGAATGGGAGGAGGAACAGAGGCTTCCATTTGGTCAAATTATATCAATGTTCCAAAGGAAATACCTAAAAATTGGATTTCTATTCCATATGGAAAAGCGTTAAAGAACCAAGTCTATAGAGTAGTTGATGGTTTAGGAAGAATATGTCCTAACTATGTTAAAGGAGAATTGTTAATTGGTGGGGTTGGTGTTGCAAAGGGATATAGGGGAGATAAGGAATTAACAGAAAAGAAATTTATAGAATCGGATGGAGTTAAATGGTATAGAACTGGAGATGCTGGAAGAACATGGAATGATGGAACTATTGAATTTTTAGGAAGGCTTGATAATCAGGTAAAAGTTAAAGGGCATCGAATAGAACTTGGAGAAATTGAAGATGCTTTAATTGAAAATCCTAAAATTAATAAAGCTGTTGTTGATGTTATTAAGATAGGCACTAATAATCAATTGGTCGCATTTATTGAAAGTAATGAGAGTAAGGATTATACATTAACTAGATTAAGTAGTAATGAAAAAATAAATAAACTGAAATCTGAATACATTGATTATGATGAGTATCTAAATAGTGAAAATAATATGGTTTTAGGTTTGATATTTTCTATTTTCATGGATTTGGGTATTAGTCAAGGAAAAAGGTATTCTTTTGATGAAATAATGAAATTTGGAGAAATAGATATAGGATACGAATTGCTCGTAAAAAGATGGCTATTATTATTGCAAGAGCATAGTATGATAAGTTTAGAAGATGGTATTTACTTATTTAAAAAAATAGATATAGCATTAGACACAACAGTCAACCTAGATAATTTCAAAAATAATGTGGTAGATATTATACAGGGTAAGAAACAAGCTATTGATGTGTTTTATGCTTCTGAATCTAAACTTAGTCCTTCCAGACTTTTGAAAAAACTGAAAAATTATAGAGAAAATATAAATGAACTTATTGAAACTATAAAAATGGTATTTGATAGCAAAAATAAAAAGCTTAAGATTTTAGATATAGGTGGAAGAAACAGCGAATTAACAGAAGAGTTAATTATAAATTTTGAAGATAAAATCGAAAAATATGTTTATACGGACAATTCACTATATTTTGCAAATGAGTTTGAAGGCATAAAAAATAAATATACTTGTTTTGAGTTTATAAAAATAAATTCTTCAAATAAATATTTAGAAAACTTCAAAATGGAAAATTTTGATATTATCATATTATATAATTCGCTACATCGTTCTCAGAATATTTCAGATATGCTGCATGATATAAAAACCATATTAGCTCCTATGGGTGTTGTGATAGGAACTGAGATAAATGATAATTTATTATTGCCTGAAATCAGTGCCTCTATACTTGAACAAGGTTTTAGTGATTTTGACTTATCAGAGCGAAATGGGAAAATTATTCCAAGCATAAAAAATATTCAAATGGCAAGTGAAAATTGTAAGTATAGAACCGCATATTTGTCTAATGATGCTGAAGTTAAAAAAACAGGAAAAATGATATATGTTCTTGGAAATAATAAAATTGAGGTTAAACAAGATGAATTAACTAAATTTTTAAAGAACAAGATTCCTGAATATATGATTCCATTTGAATTTGTAATAGTAGGAGAAATGCCTTTAAATAAAAATGGTAAAATTGACAGAAAAGAATTAAGGAAATTGATAGAAGGACATGATAATCAAGATTCTGGTTATGATAGCAAAAGTATTGAAGGTAAAAATGAAACAGAAAAGTATGATGAAATTACAAGGAAATTAGTCAATATTTATAAAGAAATTTTAAATGATATGAATGTATTATCGACTTCTAATTATTTTCAATTAGGAGGAGATTCTCTTACAGCGACGAAAATTGTTTCTGAAGTACAGAAAGAATTGTGTGTACAAATATCAATTGGAGACATCTTCAAATATCCTGTTTTGAGAGAACTTTCAGAGTATATTAAAAAAATTGACAAAAAGAGAAATTTATCATTTCAAAAAATTATACCTGATGTTGAAAATATAAATGAGCCATTTGCATTAACAGATGTACAATTCGCGTATTGGGCAGGAAGAAGTGGTGCTTATTCCTTGGGAGAAGTATCTTCTCATTGCTATTTTGAATTGGATTGTAAAAATATTGATATAAATAGAGTTCAAAAAGTAATCAACGATATGATTAGAGAACATCCTATGTTAAGATGTATAATTTTGAAAGATGGGAGACAACAAATATTAAAGAAGGTTCCTCCATTTATACTGGATATTAATAATTTATCTTGTTTTGAAGAAGATGATATGGAAATAGCATTAAAAACAGTTAGAAAAAAAATGTCTCACGAAATAATAAAAATGGATCAATGGCCATTGTTTGACTTCAAAGTGAGTTTATTAAAAAACGATAATTTACGTATCCATGTAAGTTTCGATAACATTATTCTTGATGGATGGAGTATGTTTTATATTTTAAAGGAATTAAAAACAAGATATGAAGATGAAAATTATCATTATATTATTCCAGAGTTATCATTTAGAGATTATGTAATAGCTATGGAAAAAGAGAAAGAATCTGATCAATATAGACAAGATAAGCAGTATTGGATGGACAGATTAGATGAATTTTTAGATGCTCCAATTATAAAAGGAAGTATTTCTGAGGATAAAGTTGAAAATCAAATATTTTCGAGACGAGAAGCTTACGTTTCAGAAGATGGATGGAATAAAATAAGGAAAATTGCAAAAAGTTATGAAGTTACACCTGCGATTTTATTGATTACATTATTTTCGGATACATTGAGAGAGTATAGCTTAAACAAAGAATTTGTGCTTAATATTACACAATTCAATAGAAATGAAATTCATCCTGATATAAATAAAATTGTTGGAGATTTTACCACATTGACATACCTTGAGGTCAAAAATAGTAATGAAGATATATTAGTAAATAGAGCTAGAATTTTACAAAAACAGTTATCTGACGACATGAATCATGGGTTATATAGTGCAATTAAATTTAGCAGAGAGTTACGATTAAAACAGAAGAAAGAAAAAGGATCATTAATGCCAATTGTATTCACTAGTGGTATAGGATTATCTCAGGGTGGAAAAAATGATTGGTTAGGAAAAATCTCTTATAATATTTCGCAGACACCGCAAGTTTGGTTAGATCATCAAGTTATTGAAGATGATGGAAATCTAAAGATTATATGGGATTCAGTAGATGAAATTTTTGGTGTTGAATTACTTAATAATATGTTTTTGAACTATGTTAGAAGAATTGAGTATTTAGTTGGAAATAAGATTCAATTTGCATTGTCTGATAGAAATTTTGTGGAAGATGAGACAAGTGATAAAGATGAAGAGACCGTTGAATTTAAAGAAAGCAGCAAAGTAATTTGTAATAATGATGAAAAATATAATAAAAATATATCTCAAAAACTACTTAAAATATGGGGAAAAATATTGGATAGTAGTGATATAGGTTTGCATGATGAATTTTTTGCCTTGGGTGGAAATTCTTTGAATGCAGTTCAGATTGTTAATTTAATAAATGATGAATTTGGTATTAATTTACCTTTATTCGTTATTTTGGAAAATTCGAATATTTATAAATTGAGTCAATATATCTTAGAAAAATTATCTGATGACAAAGTAAATGATGAACAAAATATAGATAAAGGATATTTTTAAAGATATTTAACGGAAGGAGATGTAGAATAATGAATATTAATACTTTGCTTTTGAAGTATCAAGAAAAAGGAATTCTTCTTTATGTCGAAAATGACAAATTATGTTATGAATCACCTCAGAATGTAGTTGATGAAACTATTAAGGAAGAAATTAGAAAGTATAAAGAAGAAATTCTCGAGTATTTAATCCATGGTGGTAATAATCAGATTATTAGTGATGAGAATAACAAGTATGAACCTTTTTCATTATCTAGTATCCAAAGTTCCTATATGCTTGGTAGTTCTCAAACATATGATTATGGAGGCATGAATTGCAAAATTTATTCTGAATTTAAATACCCAAAGTTAGATTTAAATAAATTACAGTTGGCTTGGGAAAATGTAGTGAAAAACAATGATATGTTACATGCAATGATGTTGAAAAATGGAACTCAAAAAATTTTAGATAATTGGGAAGTACCTAGAATTAAAGAATGGGATTTCAAAAACTGTACGTATGATGAAGTTCAGAAACATTTACTTGAAATTAGGGAAATTTTATTTAATAAAAAATACAGCGTTGAAACATGGCCTTTATTTGATATGGGGATTACTCAGACCTCAGATTCATCTATTTTACATTTTTCATTAGATATGATAATTGCCGATTTTGTAAGTATTAGCATAATAATGAATGAATTAGAATCATATTATTTTGAAGATTTTAAAAGTATTCAAAAAACACTTTCTTTTAGAGATGTGATAGTATTTAATGAAAATAGAAATAAATTTCCTAGTCATTTATCAAAAATGGAAAGAGATAGGAAATATTGGACAGAACGTATTTCTCAAATGCCGGATGCACCTAAAATCCCCATGCGAAATAATAGAAGTGTTGAAACTAAGCAATTTAATTTGCTATTAGAAAATAAAAAAATTGTTGAATTAGAAGAAGTTTGCAAAAAATATAGGATTAGTTTGTCAAGCTTGATTCTTGCAGTATATGTAGAAACTTTAAGCAGATGGTCTGGAAACAATCATTTTTGTGTGAATATAACACTTAATAAAAGAGATAAATTACACAGTGAAATTGATAGAATTGTTGGGGATTTTACGACAACCAATTTACTGGAAGTACAACTTTTCAAAAAAAGCAGATTTATTGACAGAGCATTACAAATTCAAAATCAACTGTGGAGAGACATTGAGCATTCTACTTATTCGGGGGTTGATGTTATTAGACATTTATCAAAAGAAAAAAAGAGAAATATAGTTATGCCTTATGTATATACTAGTACTCTTGGGATTGAAAATATTAATAAAATAACCAAGTATGGTAATCTAGAATATAAAATAAGTCAAACACCACAAGTGCTTATAGATTGCCAAGTTATGAGAGGTAATAATGGTATTTTTATAACTTGGGATTATAAAGATGTTTTTCCTGAAAATATGATCAAAGATGCGTTTGAGTCATTTTCAACAGCTTTATTGGAAGGAGTCCAAAATAATTTATATGAAGAAAATGAAATAATAAAAATATCAAAAAAAACAAACAATATAAGAAGTATTGTTAATAATACTAGTAAAAATTTTGAGCCAAAAACTTTGATTGATGGATTTTATAATAACGTAAGAGATTGCCCAAAATTAGAGGCTGTGAAATTTGAAGAGACTTCATATTCTTATGAGATTCTTGGGCGCTATGTAGCTACCATACAATCAATTTTGAGATCTAAAGGGTGCATTAAAGGAGACATTGTAGCTATAGATTTGAAAAGGGGAGTATGGCAGATAGCAGCAACAATGGGGTGTTTGATGAATGGTTTGATATATTTACCATTAGCACAAGATCAACCGATTGATAGAAAAAATAGAATTTTGAGTAGTTCAAAAGCTAAGTGTGTTATAACATCAAATTCCAGTATTTATGAAGAGAATAGCAACTATTTGAATGAAATTAAAATACTGAATGTTGATTGTATTGACAAAATTGTTAATGAAGAATTAGAAATTAACAATGTTGAACCGGATGATATTGCGTATGTAATATATACGTCAGGAAGTACTGGAGAACCTAAGGGTGTGATTATATCGCATAAAGCAGCTATGAATACAATAACAGACATCATTGGGAAATTTAATATTACAAATAAAGATAAGGTGTTATGCCTTTCTAATTTAGCATTTGATTTATCTGTTTTTGACATATTTGGATTACTGACAGTTGGGGGAACACTTATAATTCCACAAAATAATAAAGATTTAGTAGAGTGGCAAAAACTTATAGAAAGCGAAAAAATTACTATATGGAATACTGTACCAGCACAATTGGAAATGTTTGCGTCATATTTAAAAGCGGAACAATTAAAAGGTGCAGACTCATTAAGGCTAGTTATGCTGTCTGGAGATTGGATACCTGTTAATTTACCTATCAGAATTAGAGAATTGTTTAAGAATACTGATATTGTAAGTTTGGGTGGAGCCACAGAAGCAAGTATATGGTCAATATTTCATATAATAGATCCTACTCATAGATATGAAAAGAGTATTCCGTATGGAAAGCCATTATCAAACCAAGAATTTTACGTATTAGATAATGATTTAAATACATGTCCTGATTGGGTAGAAGGAAGACTGTATATTGCAGGAGAGGGATTGGCAAATGGATATCTAAACGATCCTAAATTATCGAGCGAAAAGTTTATCATGCATGAAAAACTTAAAAAGAGATTGTATGATACTGGTGATAATGGTCGATATCATCCTGATGGAACAATTGAATTTTTGGGCAGAGTCGATGGGCAAGTTAAAATAAGAGGTCATAGAGTAGAATTAGCAGAGTTAGAATCTGTAGCAAATTCTTTTCCTAAGGTGGATACTTCTGTGGCAATACTATCGAATAAAAATAAAAACTCAATAATACTTTTTGTAAAAATAAGTAATACAATTCAGTCTGAAAAAAATGAAGATATAGAAAGTATATTAGAATCTGAATTAAAAGAATATTTAGGAATGAAACTGCCAAATTATATGATGCCGTCATATATAAAATTTATCTCTGAAATACCTTTAACTCAGAATTGTAAAATTGATAGAAATAAACTTGCTGATTTCTTTATAGAGGATTTTATAGAAGAATCATCTACATTGTCAGAAATGGAAAGAAGAATAAAAATTATATGGGAAAAAATATTGGACACTAGGAGAATAGAATTAGATGATAATTTCTAT
>ERZ782914.495-NODE-495-length-10980-cov-8.058856_pt1 | contig 10980 bp, 9 predicted proteins | sample MGYA00375948_ERZ782914 | MGnify/ENA primary metagenome ERZ782914 (study PRJEB29894, sample SAMN03576417) | human skin metagenome | biome: human skin; feature: left retroauricular crease; material: organic_material | host: Homo sapiens | place: Italy: Trento...
AAATCTTGATGACGTAGTAAAAAGAATATGTGATACTATAAATCAAATTACAAAAGAAATGGTAAAAAGTATCACTCATAGGGATTGGTTATATGTGTATATTTAATAAGTGTTTAGTATTATATATTGTATCCTATCCAAAGTAATAACTAGACATATCTGGCAAGAATACATAGACTATTGCAAATGGTACAGATTAAACAAAGAGGGAAAAGCAGAATACAAACAAAGAAAACAAACAATAGAAAGACAATTCGGAAGTGCAAAAGAATACCATAGCTTTAGATATACCAATATGATAGGAAAAGCAAAAATGAGTATGAAAGCAGCACTTACTTTTGCGTGTTTAAATATGAAAAAACTAGCAAAATTACTAGATAGATTAGACAAGAATGGAGGCAATATCCCTCCAATTTCTAAAGAATTCACGTTATTATTTGAAAAATTAATATATTTTGAAATAAATATAGAAAAAGCGTCGGTAAACCCAATTTATTAGTAGGTTTGTCGACGCTCTGAGAGCGATATTACTCGCTCTTTTGTTATTTTCCTTATTTTTTACCTTTATTTTGAGAAGCAGATTTTTCTTTTTCTTCTCTACGTTTTTTCATTGATTCTTTTATACCATCAACTATAGCATCCATTTCTGGCTCTTTCATGCTTTTTAGTGAACTTATAATTTCGAGTTGTTCTGGTAGAACATCCATAAGTCTCATTTCTTCATCAAGATATTTTTCCATTTTTTCTGCAGCCTGTGGCGCCCAAGAACCATTACCTATGATAGATACTGCTCTATTTTGTACGTTTAGAGCCTTCATATCTTCTATGAAGTTTTGCATAGGAGGATATACTCCTAGGTTATAGGTTACAGATGCAAGAACTATATTGGTGTACTTAAATGCTTCTGCTATTAGGGTTGATACATGAGTATTTGATACATCTCTTAGACTAATATTTGTTATACCTGCATCACAAAGTTTTGCTGCTAGTGCTTGAGCAGTGTATTCTGTATTGCCATACATTGATGCGTATACTATTAGTACACCTTCTTCTTCTGGTTCATATGTTGCCCAGTGAGTATACTTATCTAGGATATATCCAAAGTTATCTCTCCAAACAAGACCGTGAAGTGGACAAATATATTTAATATCTAGTCCACCTGCTTTTTCCAAAGCTTTTTGTACGAATGTTCCGTATTTCCCTACTATATTTGTATAGTAACGACGTGCTTCGTCTAGATAATCGCGATCCCAGTCTACTTCATCTGCAAATAGTCTACCATTGTTCGCTATAAATGATCCAAAGGCATCTGCTGAGAATAATACTTTATCAGTTGTATCATAGGTCATTAGAACTTCTGGCCAGTGAACCATTGGTGCTTCTACAAAAGCTAATGTATGTTTACCAAAGTTCATGGTATCGCCTTCTTTAACTTCTATATACCTATCATCTACGTGATAGCCAAATTGTCTCATGAAAAGTATTGCTTTTTCACTTGAAATTATTTTAAGATTTGGATATCTTTGTAGCATTAGCTCTATTGATGAGCAATGGTCTGGCTCCATGTGGTTTACTATAAGATAATCTAGGTCGCGTCCATCTAATACACGACTTACATTTAGCATATATTCACGAGTTATTGCCCAGTCTACTGCATCTACTAGAACTGTTTTTTCATCCATTAGTAGGTAAGAGTTATATGATACACCTTCTGGGATTGGGAATATATTTTCAAATAAAGCTAGTCTTCTATCATCCCCACCTACATAATATAAATCTTCTGTTACTTTTCTTACTGTATACATATTTACCTACTTTCTATCATCTGGGAATTCAACTTTGATGAATTCTTCTTTAGCCTCGCCGGATACTGGAGAAACCCAGCTATCTGGCAGTTTATCAAATGGTGTTCCTGGTTCTACACTTTGTGTTGGATCTCCAACTTCAGGATCGTATTCATAGCCTGAACCTAAGTCTACATATATATCTTCTTTTGGAGCCATCTTACGAGGTTTACTTCTCTTTACTTTTTTCATTGGTGGAGCTGGTTTCTTTTCTTCACCATTGTCTAATTCTTTTATTAGGAGTGGAAGTACTTCCTTGAAATCTCCAACTATACCATAATCAGCATTTGCAAATATTGGAGCGTTTTTGCTGTTGTTAATTGCAACTATTGTAGAAGCATCTTTAATTCCCTTTAAGTGTTGTCCTGCTCCAGATACTCCCACGCCTATATATAGGTTATTTTTGAAGTTTTGGCCACTCATACCAACGTATCTTTCTAGTGGAACATATTTTAATGTTTCTGCTACTGGTCTAGATGATGATATAGCTGCGCCTGCTTGGTAAGCAAGGTCTTCTATTAGTTTCATATTTTCTTTTTCGCCAATACCACGACCTGCTACTACTATTCTTTCTGCTTCTGTTACTGGTGTCCATGGATCAATACCTACTGTAAAGTCGTATCCGTCTTTTTTAAGAGCAGCTACTAAATTTTTAACAGCTTCTTTAGGATCTCCCTCAAAGATTTCTCCTTTTCTAACTCCTGCGATTGGTCCTTGTTTAGATTTTTTTCCGACAGCCTTAACTCTGGGAGCACGTCCCACTGTATTAGCACCAACTACTACCCTCATGATTTCGTTAGTTCCTTCATAGATTTGAGTGATTTTTGCATCTCTAAAGAATCTTTCTACGTCAACACCTTTTATAAATCCAGAACCACCGTATAGTTGAATTGCTTCTGTTGTTATTTGCATAGCAAGATCACTTGCAACTTGTTTAGCCATAGCAGCTTCAGCAGAATATCTTTCGTGATGAGTCTTTAGATCTGCTGCATGATAAACCATAAGTCTTGCACCGTGTAGATATGTTGCCATATCCGCTAACTTAAATGTATTTCTTTGCAGATGAGCTATTGGCATACCAAATTGTTCACGTTCTTTAGCATATGATAGAGCTGATTCATAAGCTCCTTGGCCTATACCTAAAGCTTGTGAAGCTATACCAATTCTACCACCATCAAGTGTTTCCATGGCAATTTTAAATCCTTGACCTTCTTTGCCAAGCAAGTTTTCTTTTGGAACTTTTACATTATCAAAGTGTAATTCTGCAGTAGAAGATGATCTTATACCTAGTTTGTCATAGTGATCAGAGAAGGTAAATCCTTCAAATTCCTTTTCTACTATAAATGCAGATATACCTTTTGTCCCAATACCTGGTGTTGTTACCGCAAATACAACATAAGTATCAGCTTTTGGCGCATTAGTTATAAATATTTTTTTACCATTTAATATGTAATGATCACCATCTAGTTCTGCTGTAGTTTCTGTACCGCCCGCATCTGAACCAGCGTTTTCTTCTGTAAGTCCAAAGCCACCTAGTTTTTTACCGCTTGCAAGAGGAGTTAGGTATTTTTTCTTTTGTTCTTCTGTACCATAGGCAAAGATTGGCCAGCTACCTAAAGATGTATGTGCAGAACAAATTACTCCAACACCACCGTCAACTCTAGATAATTCTTCTACTGTTATAGTATAAGAAATAGCATCAAGCCCTTGGCCGCCGTATTCTTTTGGATATGGTATACCCATGAATCCTAATTCGCCCATTTCTTTTACAATATCATCTGGAAATTCATTTTTTTGATCAAGATCGAAAGCAATAGGTTTTACTTTCTCTTCAGCAAAAGCTCTAACCTTTTTACGTAAAGCTTCGTGTTCGTCTGTTGTTCTAAATAGCATTAAGACCTCCTTAATTTATTACTACTATTTTACTATAGTATAACCCGAAGAAAACGTTTTGTCAATATTTTTTAAATAAATTTTACATATTATTTTAAGCTTGTTAAGAAAACTTACAATCTATTAATACACAAAAAAAGACTGATAAAAATAAATATATTTCTATCAATCTTTAATTCCTACAACTTTTCTATTTCTATTTTTACTTCTTTGTCATTTAAAGCAACTGATTTGTTAGACAAATCTTTTCTATTAAGATTATCTGCTAGTGTTTCTTTCCTTATTTCATCATAAAACTTTTCTAATGATCTATTTAGCTCATCGTCAGCTTGATAAGCTATATTGATCCTATCAGTTACTTCAAAGCCAGAATCTTTTCTTAGATTTTGGATCTTTGAGATAAATTCACGAGCATAACCTTCATCTTTAAGATCTTTAGTTATATCAGTATCTAGTACTACAAAGACATTACCGTTCATTTCTACATCAAAGCCTTCTTTTGCAGAAATTCTTACATCTAGGTATTCGCTCTTAACTTCGTATTTATCTCCATCTAGATCTACTTCTACAGGGCCTTTGTTTGTTTTATCTACAAATTCTTTTGCATCTACACTTGCCAAATACTTTGCAAAATCATTTACCTTTGATTGGAATATGCGACCAACAACTCTAAAGTCTGGTTTAAGTGAGAAATTCATAAATTCAGAAAGATTATTGGCAAATTCTACTTCTTTTATATTCAATTCCTCTTTTATAAGAGGGATAAGATCTGAAATCCTATCTTCATATGAGCCATCAACTATGATCTTTGCTAGAGGTTGACGAACTTTTATAGATTCCTTCTCACGACTAGCACGACCAAGATTTACAATCTTTCTAACTAATTCCATATCATCTTCTAAGTTTTCATCTATGAGATTTGTATCTGCCTCTGGCAAGATTTGAGTGTGGACTGTCTTTTCATCTGTAAGATTCCTATAAACTTCCTCTGCTATGTGTGGAGTTATAGGTGCAATTAGTTTTGCTATAGTGATTAGTGCATCATAGGTTGTTTTATAGACTGCTTTTTTTGAATCTGTTAAATTACTTGTCCAAAATCTCTTTCTGTTACGGCGGATGTACCAGTTTGATAAGTCTTCAACTACAAAATCTGAAATCAAATGAACTACCTTGTTGTAGTCAAATACTTCCATTTGTTGGTGGTATTCTTTAACTAGTGTGTTTAGTCTAGAATATAGCCACTTATCAATTTTTTCTAGTTTTACTTCCTCTATGTTTTTTAAATCTTCTACTTCTAGCTTGTCTGTATTTGCATATAGGCAGAAGAAATTATATACATTTTCATAGGTTCTAAAGAAATTATTTCTTACTTCTACTAAGCCAGACTCATCAAATTTTGTTTGCATCCACGGTGGCGATACATATAGAGAATAAAATCTTACTGCATCTGCTCCATATTTATCAAATAGTTCAAATGGATCTAGGGTATTTCCCTTTGACTTACTCATTTTTTGACCGTTTTTATCTACAACCAGGTCATTTACCAATACATTTTTGTATGGAGCCTTGCCCAAAGTTATAGTTGATATAGCCATTAGTGAATAAAACCATCCGCGAGTTTGATCTATTCCTTCTGAGATAAAATCAGCTGGGAAGTAATAATCATCAAAGGCTTCTTTGTTTTCAAATGGATAATGTAATTGGGCAAATGGCATAGCTCCTGAGTCAAACCAAACATCCATTACATCAGGAACACGATGCATAGTTTTACCACAATGTGGACATTTTATTGTAACATTATCTACATATGGTCTGTGTAATTCTATATTTTCATCTATGTCTTCTATAGCAAGTTCTGCTAATTCTTTTCTAGATCCAACTGTTCTAGTGTGACCGCATTCATCACAGCGCCAAATATTAAGAGGCGTTCCCCAATAACGACTTCTAGATATAGCCCAGTCTTTTACATTTTCTATCCAGTTGCCAAAACGCTTCTCACCAATAGTTTGTGGGAACCAATTTACATTCTCGTTATTTGCTACTAATTGGTCAGAGAATTTGCTCATCTCTATGTACCAAGATGGTGTCGCATAATAAACAAGAGGAGTATTACATCTCCAGCAATGTGGATAGTTGTGCTCTATAGTTTGTTTTTTAAAGACTTTGCCTTCATTTACAAGTAGGTGCCAGATGTCTTCATTTGTGTCAAATATAAACCTACCCTTCCAAGGTGTTTGTGTAAAATTACCTTTTAGATCAACAGGTTTCACAAAATCTAGTCCATATTTTCTACCAATTTGATAGTCGTCCTCACCAAAGGCTGGTGCAGAGTGAACTATACCTGTACCATCTTCTGCAGAAACGTAGTCTGCCAAAGTTACTATAAAGGCTTTATTACTATCGACATTTACATATGGAAGTAGTTGTTCATATTTCATATATTCCATATCAGCACCCTTTAGGGTTTCTACTACTTCGTATTCGTGATCTTCCATTATGGATGCACATAATGATTTTGCCATATAATAATAGCAATCATCAGTTTTATCAAAGACTTTTACATAGTCTAGGTCTGGATTTACTGATAGAGCAACATTAGATGGAAGGGTCCATGGTGTAGTTGTCCAAGCTAGAAAATATTCTTTATCTGCATCTAGCTTTTTAAATTTAACTGTTAAAGTTATGGTCTTATCCATTTGGTAGCCTTGAGCAACCTCGTGGCTTGCAAGACCTGTACCACACCTTGGGCAGTATGGCATTACTTTTGCACCTTCGTAGATATAACCATTTTTGAAAGCTTTGTCTAAAAGATACCATTCAGTCTCTATATAATCGTTATCCATTGTGATATATGGATGGTCCATATCATAAAGATAGGCCATGCGATCTGACATATTACGCCACATATCAGAATAAGTCCACACAGATTCTTTACAAAGTTTGTTAAACTTTTCTATACCATAATTTTCTATGTCATTTTTGTCGTGAAAGCCTAATTTTTTCTCAACTTCTATTTCTACTGGTAGACCGTGTGTATCCCAGCCTGCTTTTTTTAAGACTTTATAGCCTTTCATATTTTTGTAACGGCTGGTCATATCTTTTAATGTTCTTGCTATGACGTGATGGATACCTGGCTTACCATTTGCTGTTGGTGGTCCATCAAATATTATGTATTCATCCGCATCTTCACGTGTCTTTAAAGTTTCTTCTAGTAAGTCTATTTCTTTCCAATAATCTTCTTGTTTGGCTTCACGATTTTTTGTATCATTAGTATTTAAAGATTTGAATTCACTCATTTTTACCTCCTTTTATTAAAAAAGAACCGTCCATATAGACGGTCCACTTATTGATAGTTTTACTCTTAACGATTGGTATTCGTGCTAAGTTACTAACTTCACCAAGCAAACTAAAAGATGATATTCGCTTACCCTTCCCTTAGCACTTTCCACCAACCAGTGCTTCTCTTTAAGTTATTGGTAAGTTACTGTTCTTTATAACATTCATATTCTATTTAGATAATACTAATCTCATCCTACTTGTCAAGGCAAGGTTTAAATATGCTTTACCAACTTAAATTTATAAAGGGAAAACACATCGTGACTATCTACATTCGCTTTGGCAAGTGCATCTTCAAACATTTGATAGTCTGACTCAAAGTCATCTCTAAAGACCATAGTATCATTGTTGTTGTATTTGATAAGCAAACCATGATACATTCCAAATTCTTCCATATATTGAATTTGCTTAACCTTTGTTACTTCATAGACCATTATACTTAGTTTATCCACCCTACCATCAGTTAAATCAATACCATTATTAAAAATAGCTACATTAACTGCTTCGTGGATTACATCAAGGCCTATATCAGATCGAGTTGGATAAATGGATCCGCTAAGCTCTGTCTTATCATCTCTACTTACAATAACTATAGCACCATTATTATTCTTTTTTAAACTATCATCATAATCTTTTATATACTTATTATTATCTAGGTAATATCGTATAGAATCATTGGCTAGTTTTACTAACTGATCCATATTATTTATCCAATAACTTTTCTATATCTTTTGCTATATTTTCAGGTTTCTTTTGTGATGAGTACCTTTCTACGACATTACCGTCCCTATCAACTAAAAATTTTGTAAAATTCCACTTTATCTTATCTCCGAATACTCCACCTTTAGCGCTTTTAAGGAAAGTATAAAGTGGGTCTTCATTTTCCCCATTTACATCAATTTTTGAAAATCTATCAAAAGTAGTTCCAAATCTAGCTGTACAGAAATTAGCTATCTCGCTATCGCTACCAGGAGCTTGTCCACCAAATTGATTACATGGAAAGTCTAAAACTTCAAATCCACGATCTTCATATTTTTTTTGCAATTCTTCTAGTCCTTGATACTGTGGAGTAAATCCACACTCTGTAGCTGTATTTACTATAAGTAGGACTTTGCCCTTATATTTTTCAAGTGAAACATAATTATCTTCTATATCTTTAACTTTAAAATCATAAACAGTTGTCATAAATAACTCCTTTGTTTAAATTCAATAAGATTATACGTTATATTTATAGCTTTTAAAGTTATTAAAAATCAATTGCACTATCTCAAATAAATTTTTACATTTACAGGTAAATTAAACTATATTTTACCAAGATGGTATCCATGCACCATTTGTAAACTTATCGTAGTCTTTTTTAGTTTCATCTGTTTGATAGTATTTTACAAGTTCTTTGTAAGCTTCATTGTCTTTATCACTAGCTCTAGCAGCTATGACATTTACGTAGATTTTTGCATCTGGATTTTCTGGATCTTCTAAAAAGATAGCATCTTCGTTTGGACTTAACCCAGAATCTAGGGCATAGTTGTCATTAACGGCTGAGGCTGCCACATCATCTAAAGCTCTAGCTGTTTGAGCAGCATCCATTTCAACTATTTCTAGATTCTTTGGATTTTCTGTAATATCATCTAAGGTTATTGCCTCGCCTGGATTACCGTTTACCTTTATTATTCCTGCAGATTGTAATAAAAATAATGCTCTCGGTCCATTTGACGGGTCATTTGGTATAGCTATCTTGTCTCCATCTTTTAGATCGTCTAGACTTTTTATTTGATTTGAATAGTAGCCTAATGGAGCAAGCATTGTATCAGCTATTGCTACTAGTTTTTCTTCCCCTTGTGAGTCATTATATTCCCCTAGGAATTTATGGTGTTGGAAACTGTTTAAATCTATATCGCCACTAGCCAAAGCTTCATTTGGTTGAGTATAGTCAGAAAATTTAACAAGTTCCGCTTTTTTGCCCGTTTCTTCTTCGTATCTTTTTATTACCTCTTCCCACACCTCATTCTTCTCTCCTACAACACCAATTTTTATAGTGTCAGAAACTTCTGTAGGTGCTTTTTCTTCTTTGCTAGTTTCTTTGTTTTCACCATTTGATCCACATGAGCTTAGACCTAAAACCAATGCCAATCCTAAAGTTATTTTACTTAAATTTTTCATCATTTAGTCCTCCTTAATGACTTGTTTTTCTTATTAGATGATTTGTTATAGCCTGTATTATAAATACGACTATTAGTATCAAAACAACACTTACTATTACTACATCGTCTTTATAACGTTGATAGCCTACTGCAATTGCTAAGTCTCCTATACCGCCTCCACCTACAAGTCCTGCCATTGCCGTTAGACTAAGTAGGGAAATCAAGGTGATTGACCCAGCACGCAAGAGCGAAGGTAAGCCCTCCCTTAGATAAACCCTAGTAATTATTTCAAAGGGAGAAACTCCCATTGCTTCTGCCGCCTCGATCTTACCTGGATCTACTTCTGCTAGAGCCTGTTCTACTTGCCTTGCAAAAAATGGTACACAAGAAAATACCAAGGGAACTATGGCAGCCTTTGGGCCAATCCTAGTATTTACAATTTCTCTTGTAATAGGTGCTACAAGGGCAACTAATATTACAAAGGGTATAGACCTAAAGATATTTGTAATCTTATCCAAGATACTATATAAAACTTTGTCTTCCAAAATTCTATCTCGGTCTGTAACAACCATTATAATGCCAATTATAAGACCAAAAATCCCTGCAAATATCGCCGAAAAAAACAGCATGTATAGGGTTGTTTTAAAATCTTCCATAATCCTATGCCTTATGGAATACGAGTAATCAAAAAATCCCATCTTTTCCTCCTAAAACTTCCACACCAACTTCTCTATCTTCTAGGTAATTAAAAAGCTTACTTAACGATTCTGTTTTGCCTGATAGGCTAACTATTAAGTTTCCAACAGGAACTCCTGTGATAAATTCAATATTTCCAGCAAGTATATTTGTCTTTATGTCAAATTTTTGGTAAATATCATTTATAAGTGGCTCCGTCGTTCTTTCTCCAGCATAGTTTAACTTGACTAAGAGTTCATTTTCCCTTAAAATTCCAATGTTTTGTTTAACCTCTTCTATAGTATCTGTAATTTTTGTAGAAGTTTCAACAAATTCTCTAGTGAGCTTTTCGCGTGGGTTGGCAAATATGGAAAGAGTTGATCCAGCTTCAACAATTTTACCATTTTGCATGACCGCACATTTATTGCAAAGATCTTTTACCACTTCCATTTGGTGGGTAATAATTACAATTGTAAGCCCCAAAGATTCGTTTAGTTCTTTTAGAAGTTTTAATATTTGTTTAGTAGTCTTTGGGTCTAGGGCACTTGTGGCCTCATCGCAAAGAAGTATCTCAGGATCTGATGCCAAAGCTCTAGCTATGGCGCATCTTTGTTGTTGGCCACCAGAAAGTTCTCTTGGATAGTTACTAGCCTTATCAGCAATTCCCACTAACTCTAATAGTTTTCTAGCCTTAGCCTCCTTTTCTTCTTTTGGAATTTTTAGCTTTCTAATAGGAAATATTACATTATCCAAAATAGTGATGTTATTAAGCAAATTGAAGTGTTGAAAGATCATTCCTATATTTTTCCTGCGATTTCTCAATTCTTTGCTAGAAAGTTCTAATATATTTTCTCCATTTATCAATACCTCACCGCTTGCAGGCCTCTGGAGAAGATTTATGGTTCTAACCAAGGTAGACTTACCAGCTCCAGAAAAACCTACAATTCCATATATATCATTTTTTTCTACCTTAAGACTTACATTATCAACAGCTTTGAAACCATCAAAATCAACTGTTATATTTTTTAAATCAATCATCAAAAACCCCATTTATTTTCATATAAATTAATTTGTTAGAAACCATATTCACC
>ERZ782914.497-NODE-497-length-10973-cov-8.802345_pt1 | contig 10973 bp, 7 predicted proteins | sample MGYA00375948_ERZ782914 | MGnify/ENA primary metagenome ERZ782914 (study PRJEB29894, sample SAMN03576417) | human skin metagenome | biome: human skin; feature: left retroauricular crease; material: organic_material | host: Homo sapiens | place: Italy: Trento...
TAATAAGTCTGTAAACTATAAAAATTAACTTATTGTAAATTTATTGTAATAAAAGTGAGGTAATAAATATGAAAAAAATTAATAAAACATTATTACTTGCCTCAACATTATTTGTATCTCAAGCTGTAACTCTTTCTGACAATGCATATGCTGATGGAAGATACGATCTGAATGTTGAAGTAAGCACAGAGGATAGTAATGATGCTAACTTAAATGAAGAAGTACAACCAATCAGTGATGATGAATTAAATAATAATCAATCAGATAATAATGAAGATTCATTTATAGAAAGTCAAGATAGTAATAGTAAAGCTCAAGAAATTGAAAGCTCAAACGAAGCTGTTGACGAATCTGAAGCAATTGATGAATCTATTGAAAGTAATCAAGAACTAGAAGAGCTAGATCTTAAGTCTTCCAAAGAAAATAGCGAAGATGAAGATATAGAAACTAGGCAAATAGAAAATTCTAATAAGGCTAATAAGGCTAATGAGATAGAAGAAACTCAAGAAGCTAATAAAGAAGAAAAAGAAGACCTAGTTTACTATGAAGATATAAATCTTGATAAAATTTTAACAGGCATTGATCAAGTAGATGAGAAATCCACTTCAAATAATGAAAATCAAGAATTTGAAGAAGAAACATCTACGGAAGAAACAAATATTGATCAAAAAGTCTACTATGCTCCAAAGGCAACGGGCGTTATAGTAGAGGGTAAAGATACAACAAAATATTACGAAAACAATAAGCTAGTCAAAAACGCACAAGTTATAGTTAATGATAGATTTTACAATATAGACAGCAAAGGAAATGCCACCAATCCAAAAGCATATTGGACTGTAATGGGAGCAAATCTATACTATTCAGATGAAACTGGTCATATTGTAAAAGGTATCAATGAAATCAACAATAAAAAATACTATTTTAATAATAATGGTATCCTACAATTAAATAGACTTCTAGTAACAAGTGAGTCTCACTATGATATTGGAAGCAATGGTGAAATGATTGCTCCAAAAAACAAGTGGGTGACAATAAACAACAAAAAATATTACAACGATAATAATGGGAAATTATTAAAAGGTATAGCAAAAATCGCCGGCAAAACTTATTACTTTGATAATAACGGTGTTTTGAAAACTAATAAAAAAATTCTAACAGAATCAAGATTCTATACAGTAGATAAAAATGGTATAGCTACTAATAGAAAAAACTACTGGTTTAACCTTGGTGGCAAGACATATAGAACAGACAAAAATGGCTCAATTGTAAAGGGGCTATTTACCGATGGCAAAAATACATATGTATTTGATAACAATGGCGTTCTCTATCAAAATACCTCCATTATATCAAGTGGAAAATACTACAACATTAACAAAAATGGTCTAGTTACAAATCCTAAAAATTCATGGGTAACATACAATGGACAAAAATACCACACCAATGAGAATGGATATGTAAAAGAAGGTGTTTGGAAGATAGATGACAAATACTATTACTTTACAGAAAATGGACTTACAGCAAATAAAGTTGTAACACAGAAAGGTGTAGTATATAATGTCGATGAAAATGGTATAGCTACAAAAGAAGATAATAACATTCCTGGAGAAAAATCAATAGATAAAGTTATGGAATGGATGTTTAACGCTAGAACTAATGGATTAACTTACAATATGGGTGCTGGCAGAAATTCTTCTAGTCAAGCAGATTGCTCATCAGCAGTATATAGGTCACTTATATATGGTGGATTCCTAGACAAGGATGCATGGGTAGGCAATACCGAAACTTTATTCCAACTTGGAGCAAAGGGTAAGGTAATGTATGAAGTAAGTGAATCTGATATCCAATACGGGGATATCTTCGTTGCTGGAAGACCAGGTGGATCTGCTGGAGCAGCTGGCCATACAGGCTTTGTTCTAAATCCAATCAAGGATACAATAATTCATATGTCCTACAGCAAAAATGGTGTATCAGTTACACCTAGAAAGGGCTATATGGGAGATTCAAGAGGACTACCTGTAAGATACTTTAGACTTGTAGGTGGAAACTCTACAAATAAATATCTTAATATGAATTAATAAGCTTATATTTATCACTCTAAATGTATTTTTAGGGTGGTTTTTCTTTGCGAAAAATCAGATAAATGTAAAAGTTTAAAAATTTTCGTCAAATTTATAAATATTTTAAAGTGCATATATAAATCAAAAATGCATAATGAAATCGATATCTAAAATTAGGTCAAATTAAATATTTAATCACAAAATATGCTGAAATATAGATATATGCTACATTATTTCAATAAAGTTTTTCTAATAATTATTTGAGAGGCCATAAAAAAGCTTGAAAAATCAACCGTTAATATGTATAAATATTCTGCAATATAAATAATCAATACTTTTAAACTGTTGACAAAAATTGATTTTTGGATTAAAATTTACTTAACATAAAATTAATGGAGGTTATAGTCGTGAAAATCAAAAAAGTATTTTCTTCCCTAATGGCATTGGGTTTAGCAACAACTCTAGTAGCTTGTGGAGGAGAGACTGACTCAACAACTTCTGATACTGATAAGGCTAAGGATACAAAGGCTGAAGATAAAGCAACAGAAGATAATAAGGATGACGATGATAAGGCCGGAGAAACAAGTGATAAAGACGGCGAAGATGGAAAAGATGCTGAGGGTGACGAAAAGGCAGAAGAAGAAGTAGAAAACTTTGAAGCTCAAACTGCTGATGACACCCTAGTACTTGGTCTTGCTGACATGAACGGTGACTTCTTAGTTGGTTGGACAAACAACGCTAACGACGTTACAGTTAGAAAATTACTAGGTATAGAAGGTAACTCTGGCTATGCAACTGTAGTTCAAGACGAAAATGGTCAATGGATTACAAATCCAACAGTTGTTGATGGTGAACCAAAAGTTACTGAAAACGAAGATGGTTCAAAAACATATCAATATAAGATCAAAGAGGACCTAAAATGGTCTGATGGTGAGCCAATTACAGCAGATAATTACTTATATGGTAACTTAATCTTTACTCACCCATCATATATACCTGTAACAGGATCTACATCAATAGGTGCTGACTCACTAAAAGGCTACGAAGCTTACCACACAGGAAAAGATGCTGATGGTAATAAAGTAGATTACTTTGAAGGCCAAAAGAAGATTGATGACTACACATTCGAATTCACAATTGATAGCTCATTCTTACCATATTTCCAAGAAGCAGCTCTAGCTTCAGCAGGTCCATTCCCACTACACGCAGTAAGTGAAAATCTTGTTCTTAACGAAGATGGTACAAAACTTGTTGCAAAAGATGGATATGAACCAAGTGAAGAAGAAATCCAAAAATATAAAGACGACCTTCAAAAACAAATCGACAATCTAAACGCGGACTTTGAAGAAAACGTAGAAGAACCAGGAGCAGATGCTTCTGAAGATGATAAAGCAGCTTACGAAGAAGAAAAAGCAGCTCACGATGAAGAAGTAAAGATTCTTGAAGATAAGATGAACGGCGATGTTGACCCAAGCCTTCAACTAATCGAACAAGCTATGCTTAACATCTACAATGAATATAGGGTTAACCCATCAGTTACAGATGGACCATATATGTTTGATGAATTCAAAAACAACATGGTTAAACTATCTCTAAACCCTAACTATGTAGGAAATGCTAAGGGTGATAAGGCAACAGTTCCACACATCATAGTTCAAACTGTAAACCCAAATATTGCTGTTGACCTACTTGAAAATGGCGACATAGACATTTGGGAATCTGAAGCAGATGGTGGTAAGATTGACCAAATGAGAGCTGCAGCTGACGCAGGTAAAATCAAATTTAACGAATTTGAAAGATCTGGATATGGTAACCTTACATTCTTAACAGATAGAGGAAACACAAAATATAAAGAAGTTCGTCAAGCTATCGCTCACTTAATGGATAGGAACTCATTCGTACAATCATATGCTGGTGGTTACGGTGTAGTAACAAATGGTATGTATGGCCAAAGCCAATGGATGTACAAAGAAAAAGGAGCTGATCTAGAAAGCGACCCTAATTTGACTAACTATCAATTAAATATTGATACAGCTAACGAATTACTTGACAAAACACCATTTACATTTGAAGCTGATGGGAAAACTCCATGGGATAAGGCAAAAGCTGACGAAGAATTCGCTTCAAATGCTGATAATTTTGATTATTATAGATACGATGAAAATGGTAAGAGACTAGTTGTAAACCAATACGGTTCTGATGAATCTCCAATTACAACACTAATCTCTAACCAACTTCCAAACAACGCTAAACAAGTTGGTATGGAATATAACGTAACAGCTGGTAACTTTGCTACATTATTGCAATATTACACATCTCCAACAGAAGATGCAGAATATACAGCATTTAACATGGGTACCAACTTTGCACCAATATTTGACCCATGGTATCAATATAACTCAAAGGGTAGTGATAACAAAACTAGAACAAATGATCCAACAGTTGATGAAATCACAGAAAAACTTCGTAGAATCGCTCCAGATGATAAAGAAGCGTTCTTAGACGAATGGATGAAATTCCAACTTTGGTACAATGATTACCTACCAGAAATTCCACTATATGCTAACATATTCCACACAGGATATACAAACAGAGTTGAAGGTTTTGATGTTAACACACCAACATGGGGATTCGCTGATCAAATTAATGCAATAAAATTAGCTAAATAGTTATCGAAAATCTCTTAAAACTAAAAGGGCTCACCTAGGTGAGCTTTTTTAGTTAATGATAATGTATGAATTGATATATTTATAAACTAAAACGCATAAATATTACTGATTATCACTTAGTAATTATACAAAAAAATGACAAAATTTACTTATATACATATTAATAATTCTTGACAAATTTGGGACAATATATTAATATATTACTTATAAAAATTGTTATTTTGGGCTTTTGGACCTATTTGATTTTTACTAAATATATACATAGAAATTATTCAGGTGATAAGGATTTAGTAAGTATAAAAAAATCAATTATATAACAAAATAGGAAGGGAAATTATGCTCCGTTATATAGTAAAGAGAATTTTAAACTTGATACCTGTAGCAATCATTATATCTATATTGCTATTTGCTTTCTCTAAGGCTATGCCTGGTGATCCAATCAAGGCTATGATGCCACAAGGAACTCGTATGACCAAGGCACAAGAAGAACAGCTTTATGAAACGCTTTCAGAACGTTATGGTCTAAATAAATCCTATCCAGAGCAATATGTTAGATGGTTAGGCAGAACTCTTAAAGGTGACTTTGGTGAGTCAATTAGAGTAAGACGTGATGTAAAAGAATATTTGAAAGAACCGCTTAAAAATACAATCTATCTAAATATTGGCTCTACAATTATATCCTTTATTTTATCAATATTAATAGGTATAAGGTCGGCCACCCATAGGGGAGGGGTCTTTGATAGGACTTTCCAGACGTTAACCCTAGTAGGTTTGTCTATCCCGGTATTTTTCATTGGTCTTATTGCAATTTATATTTTTGCTTTTAAACTAAAGAAATTCCCAGCAAATGGTATGCCAAGAACTAATGAATTTAAGGAATGGGTCAGATATCTAACTTTACCAACACTTACACTTACTATAGGTTCTCTTGCAGGACTTTCTAGATATGTTAGAAACTCAATGTTAGATGCCTTAAACCAAGACTATATTAGAACAGCTAGATCTAAGGGTCTTAAAGAAAAGACAGTTGTTTATTCTCACGCCTTTAGAAATGCTCTTATACCAGTAGTAACAGCCTTAACATGGGCAATTTTAGGAATGTTTTCTGGTTCTGCTATTACCGAGAGGATCTTCTCATATAGGGGAATTGGTAACGAACTTATTTCTGCTGTTATGGCCCAAGACTACAATGTTATATTAGCCCTATCAATGTTTTATGCTATACTTACACTTCTAGGAAACTTGATAATGGACGTAGCCTATGCGCTTGTTGATCCAAGGGTTAAATTGGACGCTTAAGGTGAATGATATGAACAAGACATTTAACAAATCATTAAAATCATATAAGAAATTTTTAAAGTCATATTTCCTAAGAGGCTTTACATTTGCAAAAGACACACCAGATATGGAAAATGAAGCAAAAAAGGAAGAAGATGAAAGATCTAATCCACAAAGTGGAGAAAATCTAAATAATACAGATCCCAATGCTAGTCATAAAGGAAATAAGCCTAAAGAAAATAAGGCCCTAAAAGAAGAAGCTATCCTATCGCCTGGTCAAGTAGCCTTGAGAAACTACTTTAGAAATCCACTAGGTGTTATTGGACTTATAATGTTTGTGGCTATCATACTAATTGTATTTATAGGCTCTAGAGTCCTTCCTTTTAACCAATACTATTCACAAGGTAACCTTACAAATGTTGCTCCAGGTGGAGCATATATGAATTATCCTAGTGAAATGGAAAAAGAAGGCGTAAAGAAAATCTCAATGGGTAATACTTTTGCTGTTGGCCTTACAAATGAAGATAACATCTATGTTTGGGGATCAAACAACGAAGATAATATCACATCTATACCTAAAGATGTAAAAGAGGGCCTAAAAGGCAAAAAAATCAAAGATGTGGCAGCAGGAGATAGGCATATCCTCGTAGCCACTGAAGATGATAAGCTTTATGGTTGGGGTAACAATTCTTTTGATCAAACAAGAATACCTCCTATGTCTGAAGCTCAAATCAAAGAAGAAGGTATAGAAAAAATAGGAGCTGGCGTACAATACTCAGTTGTCCTTACAAAAAAGAAAAACCTTGTTGTTTGGGGATCAACTATGGCCAGCCGTTTAAATATGATTCCATCAACAATCCAAGGACAAGTTGAAGATTTTGATACATCTCCAATCAATATGATTGTTGCAAAGACTGATGGAACAGTTCAGCTTATAGGTGTAATGGGTGCAGAAAACCAAACAGCTATGCCAAAAGAACTAACTGATGGTTCAGTTGTTGTAAAAAAAGTTTCTCTAACATCAAATGCTGCTGCAGCCCTTGATGAAAATGGAAAACTTTATGTTTGGGGACCATCTAGAGCAGGCATTGCAGGAACTCACGTGCCTGAGTTTGAAGCTCCAATAGTAGACATCCAAGGAGGAGATTCTACCTTTACAGCTCTTGATGAAAATGGGAAGATTTATACTTGGGGCCAAGATAACTATGGAGAACTTAAAGCTCCAGATGGAGAATTCGATCAAATATACGCATCTTATTTTAACCAATATGCAGTTAATAAAGATGGCAAGATTAAGACTTGGGGTTTAAATGGATTTAGATTTGGTTCTGATGACCAAGGACGTGATATTTTCACTAGACTAATCCACGGTGGTCGTATGACTATGATTATCGCCCTAATTTCTACAGTGCTTCAAGTAGTTCTTGGTGTACTAATTGGTATGATTTCAGGTTTTGCTGGTGGACGTGTGGATAATGTTTTGATGAGAATATCAGAGATTATTGCATCATTCCCATTTTATCCAATGCTTATATCCTTATCAGCACTATTGCCACCAGGAGCTAGCCAAGCACAAAGGATTACTATGGTAATGGTACTTTTAGGCTTGCTTGGATGGACAGGACTTGCTCGTCTAGTACGTGGACAAATCCTTGCAGAACGTGAACGCGATTACATTACAGCAGCTCGTGCCCTAGGTGTTAGAAATTGGTCAATTATGATGAAACACATTTTACCAAATGTTCTTTCAATAGTTATAGTAAATGCAACCTTAGGATATGCTGGCAACTTACTAACAGAATCTGGTCTATCATTTTTAGGTTTTGGTGTACAAGAACCTACTCCATCATGGGGTAATATGTTGACAGCTGCACAAAGCTCAGATGTATTAAACATCTACTGGTGGAGATGGATATTCCCAGTACTTGCAGTATTCTTAGCATCTTTCTCTGTAAACCTAATAGGTGATGCTATGCGTGATGCTATAGACCCAAGAGCAAATGAGAGGTAGGGGTAAAGATGAGATTAGTAGAAATAAATAACCTCCACACATATTTCTCTACAAGAAAAGGCTTAATCAAGGCTGTAAATGGTGTATCATTTACTATAGACGAAGGAAAAACCTTAGGACTTGTAGGTGAATCAGGTTGTGGGAAAAGTCAAACAGCCATGTCTATCCTAAGATTATTTGAACCTAACCAAAAAATCTATGAGGGAGAAATCTTATACAAAGGTGAAGATTTAACAAAATATAGCACAAAGCAAATGGAAGAAATTAGAGGTAATGAAATCTCCATGATTTTCCAAGAGCCAATGAGCTCACTAAACCCAGTATTTACTGTTGAAAAGCAAATCTCAGAAGTTTTGATTCTTCACAGACATATGACAAAGGCTGAAGCAGCCAAAAGATGTGAGGAGCTTCTTGCATCCGTTAAGATACCTAACCCACATATTGTTGCTAAACAATATCCATTTGAACTATCAGGTGGTATGAACCAAAGGGTTATGATTGCTATGGCCCTTGCCTGTGAACCAAAACTACTGATAGCCGACGAGCCTACAACAGCTCTAGACGTAACAATACAAGCTCAAATTCTAAGGTTGATGAACGATTTAAAAAATAGATTAAATACATCTATCCTCTTTATCACTCACGACCTTGGAGTAATCAACCAAATGGCAGATGAAGTAGCTGTTATGTATTCTGGACAAATTGTAGAACAATCACCAGTAGAATATATATTTAAAAGAGATATTACCGATTACAACCACCCATATACAGTAGCACTTCTAAACTCTATTCCATCAATTACAAGTGATAAGAATCAGAGATTAGATATCATACCAGGTTCAGTGCCACATCCATTAAACTTACCACCTGGATGTAAATTTGCAGACAGATGTAGGTTTGCTACAGAAAAATGTGTAAATCAAATGCCTGAACTGGTTGCTTTAAATGAACATCAAAGAATCAGATGTCATTATCCAAATAGAAAGGAAAGGGAAGATGGAAACAACTAACAATAAGAAGGTCTTATTTAAGATAAGAAACCTTAAAAAATATTTCCCTTTAAAAAAGAAATCTGTATTTGATAAGGGAGCAAGAGACTATGTTCATGCCAACGAATCTATCACAATTGATATTTATGAAGGCGAGACACTAGGACTAGTAGGTGAATCTGGTTGTGGTAAGTCTACATTTGGTAGAACTCTTTTACAAATCTATGACCAAACTGAAGGAACAACCCTATACTATGGTAAAACTATAGAAGATATAGCTCCAGAATATATGGAAAAAATGATTAAAAATATACCAAGCCAATATCCAAACTATGCAAAAGCAAGGGAAGAATTGGACGCCATATATACTGAGTTAGAAGCTGCTCAAACAGACGAAGCTCGTGCAGAAATAAACGAGCGAGCTATGCTAAAACGTCACGAAATCGAAGAAAAATATACTAATATGGTAAGAATTGCTGGTGGACTATTAGCTAGCGATGACCTATCAAAGGTATCAAAATTACTAGAAGATTATTATAAATCACTAAAAGAAAGAGCACTAGTCTTAGAAGATATAGAAAACTTCGAAGATAAGCTAAAGATGAGAACACGTGATTGGGATAGCTACCACAAAACTTTGGAATCTGACAACAAATACAAAGAATTAATCACAAAAAGAGCAGAACTTTCAAAGAAAGTCGGAGAAAAAGTACAAAAGATAGAAGAATATAGAAAAACTCTTAGCTCAAAAGAAGGATTTGAAGAATTAGAAAGTCTAAAAGATAGTGGTATAGACTTATCTGAACTAAATACTGAAGAGATGAGAAGGATGAGAAAAGACCTACAAATGATTTTCCAAGATCCATATGGATCCTTGGATACAAAGATGACCGTAGGAAATATCATCGGTGAAGGCGTATTAGGACATGATTTATTCAAATCCAGAAAAGAAGCTGGATATAACGAATACATCCAAGAAACTATGGAAAAATGTGGTCTAGCACCTTTCTTCCTTCACAGATATCCTCACCAATTCTCAGGTGGGCAAAGACAAAGGATCGGTATAGCTAGAGCATTGGCATTAAAACCAAGCTTTATAGTTTGTGACGAGGCTGTAAGCGCTCTAGACGTATCAATACAATCACAAATCATAAACCTACTTCAAGACTTGAAAGTAGAAAACAACCTAACATACCTATTTATCACCCATGACCTATCAGTAGTAAAATACATTTCTGATAGAATAGGAGTTATGTATCTTGGAGTACTAGTAGAACTTGCAAGCACAGAGCAAATTTTTGATAAGCCATATCACCCATATACAGAAGCATTATTGCGAGCTATACCAAGAACTGATGTGGATCAAGGTCAAGAACTAGCAGTAATAGAGGGTGACATACCATCAGCTGTACACCCACCAAAGGGCTGCCGTTTCCACACTAGATGTGAATATGCTATGGACATATGTAAGATATATGAGCCAGAACTTAAAGACTACGACAATGGTCACTTTGTAGCTTGTCACTTGATGGAAGTAAGCGAAGAAGAAAAACAAAAAGCCTTTGAGAAAAATAAAGCTCTAAAAGCAAAACAAGAAACAGAATTAGAAGAGATGGGTGTCCTATGAGAAAACCAATAGATAGATTATCTTATAGAAGTAAAGAGGAAATCTATCAAAAAGAGTCACTGTTAGACGATGACAATCTAGAGAAAAACGATAGGTTAGCTATGTTTCTAGCAGCCATAAAAGTACTCTTCCCAGCCCTGCTGATAGTTGTAGGCCCAATCTTGCTATTTGCAATATTATTATAAAGATAAAATCCTACGATTTAGAAATAAATTGTAGGATTTTTTGGTGCGCTCGGCATGAGCATATTCTAAAAGGTGAAAGTCCTAAGTGTACCCGATATTTGGAAACACATAGGCAAAGGCAAGGGTTGTAAATGATAAAATAGAAATGTATAAAAGT
>ERZ782914.506-NODE-506-length-10757-cov-15.086339_pt1 | contig 10757 bp, 9 predicted proteins | sample MGYA00375948_ERZ782914 | MGnify/ENA primary metagenome ERZ782914 (study PRJEB29894, sample SAMN03576417) | human skin metagenome | biome: human skin; feature: left retroauricular crease; material: organic_material | host: Homo sapiens | place: Italy: Trento...
TATCAATAAAATTAGAAAAGAAGAAAGAATGGAGAAGAAAATGAGCAAAGAATTTTCAATTACAGGAAATAAGGCTATCTTAAATTTATCAGAACAATTTTTTAAAGATGTAAATGAACTTTTAAGTAGCGATTCTTTCCTTGAGCTAACCAGATCATTTATAAATTATCATAAAAAAGAATCATCAAGAGTCTACACATATATAGAACAATTTTTTATTAATTCTTCTGTTGACTCTCTTTCCAGAGAAGTAGTTGATATTTTAAAGCTACTTACAGTCATGGATATTGACGAAATTTCATCAAAGATAAATAAATATCACAATCTAAATAAGGAAAAAGATGGACTATTAAAGGTAGTTGAGGAGTTTTATAATTATTGGAGAAATCTAGAAAGATATTCAATAATAGAACAAAAAGAAGATTCCCGTGGAGTTGGAGTTGTAAATTTTGTTGAGATTAATGAAAATTTAAAGAGTATGATTCTTCAAGCATATAGAAGAATTGAAATGTCTATATTAGGAGAATGGCCAAAGGTTTATAGACAAGTACCTGCTGCAGCTGATGCTTCTATTATGATAAGATATTTTGATAAAGATTTTCCAAAAATTTATGAAGATCTAAATCAAATTCCTTTTATAACTAAAGTCATGATAGAAACTCCATATATTACTTATACCAAGTCAAACAAAAGGGATGGAATATTTGAAGAAGTCTATGAGAATCCAATATTTGATACAGATATAAACTACAAGCATTTCTTCTGCTATCCAGCAAAGGTAGGAGATAATTTAATATATATATATTTTCATAGAGACCTTCTTACCCATGGAGTTTCAGCATCAAACTTATTTGAACTTGCAGATGTCAAAGAAGTCGAGGAAAGAACTCCAGATGCCATTTATATTTATGGGCCAAAAGATAAGGGCGATAGGAAAAATTCATTCTACTATGATGAGGAAAATAAGTTATATGTTGGATATATTGCCTATTGCGATGAAATTGATTATTTCGGCTATTTGAAAAAAATGGTCTTAACCTTAAACAATGTAATAAATATAAAAAAGGGATATTTACCAATACATGGTGCTGGTCTTTCAATAGTTTTACAAAATAATAAAACAGTAAATATAGTCATCCTTGGTGATAGTGGAGCTGGAAAGAGCGAATCAATAGAAGCCTTTAGATCTCTTGCCAAAAACTATATAAAAGAGATGACCATAGTATTTGATGATATGGGATCATTTAGGATAAAGAATGGAAAAGTTTATGCTTATGGTACAGAAATAGGTGCTTTTGTAAGACTCGATGATCTTGATGCAGGCTATGCCTTTAAGCAAATTGACAGGTCAATTTTTATGAATCCTGATAAAGTAAACTCAAGACTTATAATGCCTGTAGCAAGTTTTGATGAAATAAATAAAGGCTATGAGGTTGACTTTTTCTTATATGCTGATAACTACTCAGCAGTCTTGGATAAGGAATCTTCAATAGAAATATTTGATGAGAAAAAAGAAGCTCTAAGAATATTTAAAAGAGGAGGAAGACTTGCCAAAGGAACTACAACAGAAACTGGCCTTGTCCAAACTTATTTTGCAAATCCATTTGGACCTGTTCAAAAAAGGGAAGAATGTGACAAGTTATTAGACCAATATTTTGAAACTTTATTTGAAAATAATGTAAAGGTAGGAACAATAAGGACTCAATTAGGACTTGAAAATATGCAATTTGAAGGTCCAAAAGCTGCTGCCATTGAGTTATTTGAGCTAATTAAAAATATGTAAAAAATTATAGAAAAACTCAAGCAAATATAAAATATCTTGCTTGAGTTTTTATTTTTATCTATTTACTTCATCAATAGCTTCTTTTATAAGTTTTGGTGAAATCTCACATTTTTCTTCACTTACTGCACAAACAGCAAATCTTAGTCCATTTTTATTTGCAACTATATACATATCTTTCTCTTTTAATTTTTTGGAAACCTCTTTTGGATTATCACATGGTATTGATATGAAAAATCCTCCAAAATATGGAAGATGGATAAGATCTACTTTTTTTGCACTTTTTACAAAAGCACTAGCTCTTTTTTCTAGCAATAATCTATTTGCTTCAAGCTCATTTTCATAGGCTTTTTTCACTTCTTCATCATTTTCTATAGCAACTAAAATATTCATACCAGCATGTGTTATATTTGACCAGATAGCTCTATTTGAATGTTTCATTGAATCAAAAGCTCTATTTGCCATATCTTCACTTGATGAAATTATTATACAAGCACCAGCCCTTAATCCATAAGCAGTATAAGATTTGCTCATAGAATAAGCAATTGTTGTTATAATATTTTCTGGTAAGGAAGAAAATTTTTGGAAAAATTTCTTTTGAGATCCATCACCTGCAAATTCTATATAGGCAACATCAAGAAGAATATTGATATATTTCCCATCAACTGCCCTACTTTTTATTACATCAAGTATCTTATCCCACATAGAATCTTCTATGCTAAAACCTGTAGGATTATTGGCAGGAGAATTAAATATACAAACAACCCTATCTCTTTTCTCTAAAGCAAGGTCCAAACTTTTGGTAAATTCTTCTAGGTTGAAATTAAAATCCTCATCCAAAAACTCATAAGTTTTAAATTCCCTATCAAACTCTTCACACATTGTAAGATAAGCAGGCCAATACCAATTAGGACAAATTGCATAATCACCTGGATTTAAGAACGTCCACAAGCTATGCCTTACAGCTCCAGTTCCTCCAGCAGTGGCAACAGCTTTTATATAAGCTTCTGGTTTATAAGGACCAAAACACCTATCAACTAATAAGTCAAGATAAGCCCCATCTCCCTCAATTGCACCATAACTTGCTATTGATTTTTTATCCATATTTTTTAATGTATTATATACACTATTAAAGGCGATGAGATTTCCATCATCATCTATCAAAGTTCCAAGAGTAGAGTTTATAACCTTATCCCTTCCCTTTTTTTCAATTGCTCTTTTGCAATCTTCATTTACCTTGAAAATCTCATCTTCAAGTCTTGGCCAGTTTGCATGTTCAGCTATAATATCTTTTCCCATAGTATTCCCCTTTTTATTATTTAAAATATTGTATCATTAATTAAAATCTTTTAAAAGAAAATTTATAAAATTAAATGTAAGTTCTTGTGTAAATAAAAGCTCATAAAAACTTCGTGTAAATGTCAATGATAGCAAAACACGTAACTTAATATGAGTTATAAACATCTTACCCTAAATGATTGAAATAAGATAGATTCAATAAAATAGAACTGTGATATTTAATGATATTAATACTTTAAGATTTGATTATTATACATTACATAGAGTAATAAAATATCTATACCAAGTCATAGTAAGAATTAAGAAAAACTAAAAATTGGAGTGAAAGATAGAAAATTACTTGATATATTTATGTATTGAAAATATTATTTGGAAGTTATCACAAAAAAGAGTTATAGCAGGAATTTACTTGCCATAACTCTTTTTGTTGAGTAACTATTTTTCATCAACCATTTCATAGTCAACATCATCTATTACATCAGCTCTTTTGGCATCAACTACATAATCTGGGATCATTTTTTTTGCTATAGTAAATAAAATAGTCATTACTATAACATCATCAAACCATCCTAAAAAAGGGATAGCATCTGCTACTAGGTCAGCTGGTAATATTGCATAAGCAATTGCAGCCCCTACAGCAAGTTTTGCTGTAATAGGTGTATTTTTATTTCTTAAAGCTTTAAAAAAAGTTGGAATTGATGTTCTAATTGTATTAAATTTATTCATAAAAACCTCTTTCTTAAAACAGGATTAAATATAATTTATTTACACTATTACTATACTTTAAATATCTAAAAGTCAAGATTAATTATTCTAAGTTTATTAAAATATTTTATCTTTGGTATAATATCTATAAGGAGTGAATATGGGAATAAGATATAGAAAAAGTATAAATCTCGGTAAGGGGTTTCGTGTAAACATGAGTAAGTCTGGCCCTGGCTTTAGCTGGGGTGGTAAGGGATATAGGATAACTCGTACTGCAAATGGTAATATAAGGGGGACAGCCTATATACCTGGAACAGGTATTTCCTATCAAAAAGATTTTGGAAATCCTCATAAAAAGATTGAGAAAACTGCTAAAGAGAAATTATCCTCAAAAAATACAAAGTCAAGGCCAAGTGAGCCTAAAAATGTAAATATAAGAAGATTTGAGAATGATCTTTCTGCTATAAATCCAGGATCAATGGCAGATGTTATAGAAATTAGTGAAAAAAATAGGAATAAAAAAATCCTAGCTATTGTACTAGTAATAGCCGGTATAGGCCTTGCTATTACAAATCCTTTATTTTTGATAATAGCTCTTGCAGGAATTATCTTCTTATTCTATAATAAGTCAAATGGGAAAATTGCTATAGACTATGACATGACAGAAGATGCTAAAAAAGAGCTAGATACTAGCAATGATTTTCTAGCAGGAATCATGGAATCTGATCAAGTTTGGCTTGTAAGAAAAGCAGAGGAATTAGAAGAAACAAATGAAGCTGATATGAAGATTGACCAACGTATTCCTATGAATTTTAGTAGGGGTAATGATGAAATAGAAACTAATGCAGAAACATTTACACTTTCTAGTAATCAAACTAAACTAATATTTTTACCAGATGCATTATTTATCAAAGAAGGATCAAAAATGTCTGCTTTAAACTTTAATGACATGGAAATAAGCTTACATAAGCTTAGATTTTTGGAAGAAGATAGACCTCCAGCTGATGCTACACTACTAGGTAAAACATATGAGCATAGCAATAAGGACGGTAGTCCTGATAAAAGATTTAAGGAAAATAAAGAGTTAAATATCGTAGAATATGGGGTCCTTTCCCTATATAAAGAACCAGGACTTAATAGCTTTATAGTATTTTCAGATACGGTTTTAGATGGAGAATAGGAGGAGATTATGGGAATCAATTTAAGAGGTAGAAGCGTACTAAAAATAGCCGATTTTAGTGAAGAAGAGATACTTTATTTATTAGATCTAGCAGAAGAATTTAAAAGATTAAAACTAACAGGTACAGACCATAAATACCTTAGTGGAAAAAATATTGTTCTGCTATTTGAAAAAACCTCAACAAGAACACGTTCATCATTTGAAGTAGCAGGCTTTGATTTAGGAATGGGAGTTACATTTTTAAATAAGTCAGATAGCCAAATGAGCAAAAAGGAATCTATAGAGGATACAGCAAGAGTTCTAGGACGATATTATGATGCCATAGAATATAGGGGATTCGGACAAGAAATCGTAGAAGAAATATCTAAATACGCTGGTGTGCCAGTATATAATGGCCTTACAGATCAGTGGCATCCAACTCAAATGTTAGCTGATATGCTAACTATAAGAGAAAATTTTAAAAAATTACATGGTTTAAACTTTGTATATATGGGAGATGCAAGAAATAATATGGCAAATTCCCTTGCCGTAACATGCGCTAAGCTTGGTATAAACTTCACAGCCCTAGCTCCAAAAGACCTATGGCCAGAAAAAGAAGTTATAGACCTAGCAAAAGACTTTTCTAAAAATCATCATACAGAAGTAAACTTTAGCGAAGAGATAGATAAGAATGTAAAAGATGCAGATATTATTTATACAGATACTTGGGTTTCTATGGGAGAGGTAGCAGAAGTGTGGGACGCACGTATTAGAAAACTTTATCCATATCAAGTAAATCAAAAGATAATGGATATGACAAATGATGATGCTATATTTATGCACTGTTTACCAGCCTTCCACGATATAAATACAGAAATAGGAAAAGACGTAGCAGAAAGATTTAAGGGAGAGTTTGACCTATCAAATGGTATGGAAGTTACAGATGAAGTATTTAGATCAGGCAAAGCAAAATCTATTGACCAAGTAGAAAATAGGATTCACACTATCAAGGCAATGATGTATGCTACATTAAAATAATTATTAAATCATAATTGAGACTTTTGAAATAGTTACCCTGTTATTTTTTAGCTCGTTAAAGTATATTATTACTTATAAATAAGTCGATAAGAAAAATATTAAGGAAGAATTATGAATAAAAAAGTTAGAATATCAAAAGTCTTAATCTATGCTGGAGCATTTATGGCTCTTTTGATAGGCTCAGGATTCGCGACAGGCCAAGAACTCATGCAATTTTTTGCTTCATATGGTATAAAAGGTCTTTTAGGAATAGTAGTATCGTTTATACTATTTGCATTTGTAGGTGTTGAGTTTGTAACATATGGCCATGAGAGAGAATTGGCAAATCCAAATGATGTATATAAGGAAATAGCAGGTAAGAAGATAGGGACTTTCTATGATTATTTTTCTACCTTTTTCCTATTTCTATCATTTACAGTTATGGTAGCAGGCGCCGATGCTACAGTCGAGTATCAATACCATGCACCCAACTACCTAGGAGGAATCATTCTAGGAATACTAGCCATAATAACAGTAGCATTTGGTCTAAAGACTATGGTAGAGATTATAGGAAAGATAGGACCTGTCATAGTAGTACTAGCTATCCTAGTAGGAGGAGTATCTATCATACAAAATAGAGGAGGGCTAGGAGAGTCCTTAGAAACCATCAAGGTCCTAAGCGCTAGCAATGACCTTACCAAATCCACAAAGCTAGGATTTTTCGTATCAGCCCTAACCTATGTAGGCTTTAACATGATGTGGTTAGGAGCCTTTTCTGCAACAGTAGGAAGTGAGGCAGAAAACTTCAAGGAAGCTAGGAATGGCCAAATCCTAGGAGCCATAGGCCTATCATTAGCCATCCTTATCATGTACTTTGCCATTATCCTATCCATAGACAAGGTATATGATTCACAAATCCCATCCCTCATACTAGCAGGAAATATCAACCCTATCCTAGGCAAAATATTTTCCTTAACAATCATCCTAGGAATCTACACCTCAGCGGTCCCACTCCTATGGAACCCTATAGCAAGGTTCTTTGAAGAAGGCACTAAGGGCTTCAAACTAGCAACTGTACTCATAGGAGCAGCTGGGATAGTAGTAGGACTACTATTTGACTTTAATATTTTGGTCAAATATATTTATGTGGTTAATGGATACTTAGGGATAGTGCTTTTGGGAATTATGCTTTATAAGTTTTTTAAGAGAAAGAATGAGAATACAATATAAAATTAGAGAATTAAGAAAGTAATATAAGATATTTAAATTAGTTGGCTACAAATTGATTTTAGTAAATGTATAATAAAATAATCATTAGACATATTTAATTCCCTTTTCGTATTGTGGTTAATACTATTATAGGTCAATGATTAAATATGTCTTTTTTAAAGTCTTTCGAATAAGTAATTTTATAGGATATTATTTATCTAACTTCTCAAATAAAGGCTCAATGGAATCAAAGAGTAGTCTTTCTCCACTTTTTATAGATTCTTTAATTTCTTTTACTTTAGCTTTTAAATTTTTTATGACTTGCTCTGGATAGATTGCGATTGGAATAAGTAAAAATTTTCCCTTATCTTCTATTATTTCAAATTGGTCACCTTAATTTTAAATCCATAACTTTACTTCTTAATATAAAAAGCCATTTCCGTGGTCCGCATGTAGAAAATCTACATTAAGCATGGAGAGATTCTGTTGGATTAATTATAGTACATAAAAATCAAAATTCAATGGCTTACTTTAAAGCGATAAAATAAAATCTTCTAACGGCATTGCTATGTCAGGCATGTCCTTATGTTAGGTGAAATTCCCAAAATCTAATAGCGACATCTACAAATTGTTTATATTTTGGCGTTTTTGTTGTAATTATACTAACAAGGAGTGTATATATGGAAACTTTTACCAAAAACTTTGGGCGACTTCTGATGATTTGCGTTCTCAGATGGACGCCAATGAATATAAGAACTACCTCTTAGGAATAATTTTTTATAAGTACCTATCTGACAAGATGCTTGATCAGGTTGGCAAGTTACTTGAAGTTGATGATGATGATCTTATCGAGATTCAAGCCATTTATGAAGAGGAAATGCAGGGTCCTGACGCTGACCTTATTGTTGATGAGCTTAGGAACAATTTTTCTTTTGTAATTTCCCCAGACCACACCTTTACTCATTTTATAAAGGAAATTGAGGAGGGGACCTTTCAGCTTGATGACCTGGGCCAGGCTTTCAACGAAATCGAGCGTTCTGATGAGGATTATATTGGACTATTTGAAGATATAGACCTATATTCCAACAAGCTAGGCAAACAGCCTCAAGAGAAGAACAAGCGCATATCAAATGTTATGAAACAATTTGCCGAAGTCAACTTTGCCAACTATTCTGGAGATGTCCTAGGTGATGTATACGAATATATGCTAGCAAATTTCGCCTCAGAATCGGGCAAAAAGGCAGGAGAATTCTACACCCCACAAGCAGTCTCTAGGCTTATGGCCATGATAGCCATGGATGGCAAAGAAGATAAGACTGGGCTAACCGTATTTGACCCAACCCTTGGGAACGTGTCATAATAGTGATGGGTGCAGTTTGTGTTAATAAATCAACGGTTTCAGGAACTTTAACTAAATATATTTCGTGCATTGCTTAGAGTAATTAGGATCTAATTGCTGTGAGCAGTGCATGAGAGGTAAGGACATTAGCTCTTGAATAGTTGATAATTATCTAATACAATCATATTTAAGGTGATAGTTAGTTACGCATCAGTATAATTATGTTCATGTTGAATATCTTAGTAGAGCAAAGGGTAAAATTTAATTAGATAAATAGTAAGTAATTATATGGAGTAACTTACTTTTTTAGGAGGAAGTGACAATTTGAAATACAAGCAAATATTTAACTCTGGAGTTACTTTTCAATAATTTTACGATACTGCTCAGGATAGATATAAGAATTATGCTAATAATGCGATAAGAAATTATTTAAATTTAGAGAGAGATTTAGAAAAGGTTAGTAGTATAACAAGCAAATTTAATATACTTGCGATTGGAGAAAACTGGTGTATTGATTCTATAATTAATATTCCTGTAGTTCATTGGTTAGAAAAATAATGAAAATATAAAACTTAAAGTAATAGATACAGATAGTTACAGTAAGTTTATGCCTAATGAAAAAGTTATTACACCAACATTTATTATTATGAATCAAGAATATCAGGAGATAGGGAAATGGGTTCAATATCCTAAAAGAATAATAGATGTGGTTGAATCTAAGGACCAAGTTCGAGTTATAGTAGAGAAAAGGAGATACCGACAGGGAGAATATATTGTAGATCCATTGAAAGAGGTATTAGATATCCTGATTAACTATATAAATAATATTTATTTAGACAGGAGGAAATAAAGTGAGTCAAAAAAATAAGATAAATCAATCTTGCTGTGGTTCAATACAAAAAACCACTGGTACAGTGGAAGAAAAAGCAAATTGCCCCAAATGTCATAAAATAGGAGAAAAGGTTAAGAATATAACTGTAAAGCATATGGTATCAGAAAACCTTATGGGAAAGGTTGTAGATGAAGAAACTTACTATTTATGTATGAATGAAGATTGTGATGTCGTGTATTATAACTTAAACAATGAAAGAGTTTTTTATAAGGAAGATGTAAAAGTTCCTATATGGTTTAAAAAGGATGCAAATCCCAAATATATATGCTATTGCAACCAAGTTACAGAGCAACAAATTATAAACGCTGTTTTAGACAATGGTGCAAAGAATATTAAAGATATTATTAGACTTACAGGGGCAATGGAAAATGGAAAGTGCGAAATTAACAATCCTTTGGGTAAATGCTGTAGTCCTTTTATTCAAGAAACTATCAATAAAGCATTAAATAGCAAAGAATAGTTTGCGACACATAATTTATAAAATACGTCACAACAGTAATAAAATTAAAAATAATAAAAAACTATAGAATTAAAATTTTAGCGGTTCAGATGTAAAAGTCTGGGCCGCTTTTTTATTTTCCCCAGAAAGGAGGTCACCTATATGGTAAATGATGAAGTTAATAATAAGGCTATAAATATTGAGATAAAAGTGGCTCAGTATTCAGCAAAGGCTATTTTAAAAGCTATGAAAAAGATTATAGAAGATGCCGCTGAAAAAAGCCAACCACTTGCAGATTATATTAGTGAAAAAAGAAAAACTAATTCAAGGAAACTTAAGGATATGGTAAAGAAAGGTCAGCTGGAAAATATTGATTTACAAAAGGGTGAAGTCAAGGAACTTAAAAACCAACTTAACCGATATGGAGTAAACTTTTCTGTAATGAAAAATAAGGAATCAGGCTTATATTCAGTATTCTTCCAGGCAAAAGATACAAAGGCAGTGGATCTAGCCTTTAAAAAGGCCATAGAAAGATATGAGAAAAAGGAAAATAAAAGAGACTCAACAAGAGAAGTTTTAAATAAATTTAAGGAGAGGGTGAAAAATGCGGTAGTTAAAGATAAGGTGAAGGAAAAACACTTGTTGAAAATTGATTTGTAAATGTTAGACTAATAAGCCTAGAGATAAGCTTATTTCTTTAGCTAGAAATAGCTTTTTTTGTACTAAATTTTTAAGTAAAACACCCTTAACACAAATTTAACAATATTAAATCTGTGAGATTAAATTATTCTAACAAATATAATTGTGAGAATGTACTATTTGAAAAGGGCTAAATATAGGGTTTTGTCTTATAAGAGAAATATTTGAACTAGACAAATCCGTGAGAATAATTATTCTAACACTTATTCGCACAAAATA
>ERZ782914.507-NODE-507-length-10757-cov-8.002243_pt1 | contig 10757 bp, 7 predicted proteins | sample MGYA00375948_ERZ782914 | MGnify/ENA primary metagenome ERZ782914 (study PRJEB29894, sample SAMN03576417) | human skin metagenome | biome: human skin; feature: left retroauricular crease; material: organic_material | host: Homo sapiens | place: Italy: Trento...
ATTTTCAAGTTGTAGCAGCATTTTTAGAAAGCGTTAGTTTAAATTTAATAAAAAGGAGCAAATTATGACAGAAAATAGTAACTTTAATGATGACTTAACAAACAATGAAACAAAATCTAAAAAAAATAATCCAAGAATACAGTTTAGGACAAACGAAGAAGTTAAAAGCAAATTCGATGAGATAGCTAAGGATTTTCCCAACAATGAACAAGCTTTTCTAGCTTTAATGGATACTTACAATCTTGAAGTTAGTAAAGTAAACCTTCCAGATCAAAGAGCTAATCTAGAACGCTTTAACTCTTATATTAAAGCTATATCAGATGATTATCTAAATATGGTTAGTAATTATGAAAATGTTAAAGAAGAAGTTTCTATTAAATACCGAGATCAAATCAAGAAATACAAAGAAGACAACGAAATCTTCAAAGAAAAAGAAAAAGAATTAAATTCAGAAATCCACACATTAGAAGATGAAATTAAAAATTTGAACAAAGAGCTTGAATCCAGGAATGTAGAAGCTGAACTTCTAGATAACTTAAAAGAACAAAATGAAAGCTTCAAAACTCAAATTACAGAGTTTAGAACATCTTTAGAAGCCAATCAAAAGACTATAAAAGAATCTGAAGATAAGATTTTAAGCCAAGATGAAGAAATCAAATCAAACGAAACAACTATCTGGGAGCTAAAGTCAGACCTTAAAGCTAAAGATAGCGAAATAAGCTCTAAGAGTGATACAATTAATGATTTAAAGGATCGTATAGAAGAATACAAAGAAGAAGCTAATGAAGCTCGTAAAGAAACTCGTGAAGCTTATGAAACTATCAAAGAAAAAGACAAACTGCTCCAAGAGCTAAACGATAGGCTTTTAGAAGCTAATCTAAATGCAACAAAAGCTGAAGAAAAAGAGAACAAAGAAACTAAAGAAGACTAGGTTAATTCCTAGTCTTTATTTTTTTTAATTCAAATAAACTGCCAAAGATTATTAATACAAGCTTTTTCCATAGGGGAGTAGTTTCGTAATCATTCCATCTATCTTTCATGTCTTCTACATCCTATCTAGTTTACTTCTCATCTCACTAGGAGTTGCCTTAGTGTAAATCCTTGTTATATCTAAGGAACTATGTCCTAGTTGATCTGCTAGACTCATGATATCCCCACCAGCTTCTAAGTATTGTTTAGCCATAAGGTGCCTTATAGCGTGAGGGTGGCACTTAGCTTTACTAACTTTACTCCAACCTGATAGCTTCTTAAGCCTATCTTTAACTGTAGAATCGCTTATAGGATTACCTTCCCTGCTAATTAAAACGGCTCCAGAGGCTATGTTATTGTCTTTAATGTACTTACGGGCCATCTTACGAAGTTTGCTCGATAAGACAACTGTTTTGTGTTTACCCTTAGAATAAAACTCCATAGAACCCTTTCTAACACTTTCTACAGTAAAGTACTTAAGTTCGCCTACCCTAATACCTGTATAGTAAAAAGTCCAAAGCATAAGCTCATCACGCTTAGTGCCTTTCTTTTTAGCATAACGCATAAGCCTATTAAAGTCTGTTATAGTCATATTATCATTAAAGCTTTTACTTTGAACCTTAATAAGCTTTAGTTTAAGGTCTTCTAAACCATTATAGCTTAAATACTTGTTAATTGATCCAAGTTTAGAATTAACAGTAGAAGTCTTATAGCTTTCTATTAAATGCTCTTTGTAGGCTAAAAGCTTATCTAGTGTTAGTTCAGATTCCCCTAAATAATTTTCTAAATCTTTAACATCATTTATATATTTCCTTTTTGTATTATCTGCCAGCTCACAATTTCCTATATAATCTATATAATTTTCTAATCTATTTTCCATGTTAATTTCACCTTTTACCTACATACTATCTTATAGATATTATACCTTTATATCCTTTATATTTAAACGTTTATCTATACTTTTATGAATTATCGATAGGAAGTTCCTATCGACAACTCATTTAATTTGAAAGATTTTATAAATAAGGAATAAACGTTGATAATTACAGGTTTAGGTTGATTTATAAGTAAATTAACATTAAGTAAAAATTCATAGAATCTGTTGATCTATTCAAAACTATTTTTAGAGTATTTTTATGAAAAAGAAATCTGACATGTATACTATATAGGTTATAATATATATGTTACTATCCCTAAACTGGTAACAGGAAGGGGGTGTGGCCAGCATGGCAGATCTATTCATAGACCTACTTTATTCTTTAACAGTTTCTATTATGGCAGGGGTACTTAGTCACTACATCTGCAAATGGTTAGATGGAAGCGATGATAAAGATAGTAACTAACCTAAAAAAAGACTGGAGCGGCAACTCCAGTCTTTTTGTGTGTCCAACATGGTCGAACTTTATTCTTTTAGTCACAAACATTATACAGTCTAAAAGGATTAAATACAAGCGTAAATTGTATTTAACACACTTTCACAGGGGAGATAATAAAAAAGACTAGGTCAATCGCCTAGTCTTTTTTTGAAGTTTAAATAAAATTTTAAGCTTTTTAAACTAATTAATTAGTTGTTTACTTTTTCAATACTTGAAGTATATCCAGGTTTTTCTGCTAGTCCTGGGATCTTGATTCCATCATCCTTTGTTAGTTTAGCTCCTTTTAGTAAGAAGATAACATCAGAATATAAGTTTCTTTGATCTGAGTTTAGACCGCTTAGATCTGGTCTAGCTTTAGCTAGTTCACTAACTTTATACTTAACATCGTATTCAGCTGATGAACCATTAGCAAAGACAACTCTCATCTTAGCTGGTTTTTCAGTTGTTGAAACTTTAGATGTATCAGGTTTACTTACCCAAGAAGCAGACTTGTAATCTGAAGGTAGGTTAGTAATAAACTTCTTAGCATCTACCTTATCACCTAGACCAGAATCAGCCAGCTTTTCGAAAGTTACTACAGCTGTTTGAGCTTTAAAGTCTTTTGGAACTTCAGGGTTCTTAACCACCTCTTTGATAACTTCTTTTTCTCTTACTTCAATTACTGGATTATTTACTGTGTCTGGATAACCATTATCTTTTTGCTCTTTACCACCAATCTTGTAAGTTGGATCATTAACAACTATTTCAGGTTGGTCAATGAAAGTTCTTTTAGCATCAGCTTGGTCTACTGTTAGATAGTTTACTGGCATTGGTGAACCACCCTTAGCAGAGTCTGAAGGTCTAAAGACAGTTAAAATATCACCTTTTTGTAATAAATATGAATTATCAGCAGACTTCTTAATAGACTTGTTGTTTATAAGTAAGTTAACATCAGACATGTAATCGGTGCCACCTCTACCTTTAACAAAAGATAAACTGTTTGGTGTTTGAGACTCGGTAGCTGATAGTGGTGTAGTACCAAAATTATTAAAGTACTTAAACCTTGTGTAGTCTACTGTATCATTACTACCACCATTTAAAGTTGCTTTTGATTGACCTCCACGACTCATAGAGCCTTGATAACCTGCTTCAGGGATAATATAAGTTGAGTTCATAGATCTAGCAACTTCTAAGTTGCCAAACATATTGTTGTTGTAACTATTGAAAGTACGAGCTTTGCTGTTTGTATACCCCATACCTAAAATTTGAAGCTTTTTGTTCACAAAGAAATGATAACCGACAGTAATAACATCACCTGGTTGTAGTTTATATCCTTTAAAATCTACATTAGTAACTTTCATTAAGGAGCTACCATCTGCAGTACTATGTGTATAAAGATTTTTATCATAAATATTATCTGAAAAATACGTTCTTGATGTACCATCTTTGCTTAAAATATTAACGCCTGTAAAGAAGAGTTCCTTATGGTTTTCCATTACAAGACCTGTGTAAATATCACTCATACCTAATTTATCAGTTCTATCAAAACCTAAATTAACATCACCTGCTGAAGTAGATGGATATGAAGGATATATTTCTCCTTTGGGAATAGATTGCTTTGTAATAGGTGCAAAACTCATGTTACTATCACCTACAGCTGGAGCTGCCGCTCTTACGTTATTAGCAAAGATATCCATTTGTGGTTTATACTCTGATATAGCTACCCAACTTAGAGCTTGTTTGTATGATTGAATATCACCATCTTTAGCAAACTGTCTGTAAGCATCTTCTACAGATGCAGCATAAGACACACTTTCATAACCTAAAACGTTAGAAGCAATTGGAGTAATCGCCCCAAAAACAAAATTGATAGCTAAAACGCTTGCAACTAACTTCTTGTTTAATTTTTTGTTCATTATATTTTCTCCTTTTAATTTAAAATATTTCGAAATATTCTAAATAACAAAGAAGAAATTAGTTACGTGTTTACAAATTGTTACACTATTATTATAACACGTTTATTAAATAATTCAAGTTTAATTTAAATTATTATCATTTCTATGTAACAAAATTGTAACATAACTTATTATATTATTAACATATGTTAAACCGTTTTAAATGTATTTATTTGATAAATGTGTTATTAGATAATAAAATAACTCTCCAGAATGAGCTACAAGCTATTAGAATGAATTAAACAATCTATAGGATACCTATAAACAAGATAAGTTCTAATAGGCCTTCTGGTGAGTTATTAGATAGGGGTTCTAACAGCAGCTAAATCTTAGATGGGGTTTTATTTTTTTATGTTTAGTAATTATTTATTAATTAAACATAAAACAAATGCTTAATTATGAATAATTTATGATATAATCACTTTAAAGTAAAAAACAAGGAGAAGGTTATGAAATTGTGGAGAAAAATTAGTTTGTGGTGTTTAATTGTTGCAAACCTTTTTGTTATGGCTTCATGCTCAGGAGGACCTAAAGAAGTCAAAGAAGGTAGGAAATTGATAGATAGTGCTTTTAACGAACTGAAAGACGGAAATGTTGTAGATGCTTTAGAGTACTTTGAACCTGGAGCAAGGCAAGAGCTTAATAATACATCCTTCAAATTGCTTTATTTATTTCCAGAAAACGTTGAAAATTATCAAGAAGTTTTAAAAGATTTTCTAAAAGATGCCAAAATAACCTACAAGGATTACGAGTATTATGAAGAAGAAGACGAATATGTTCTTAATTATACTTATAAAGGCAAGGACTTAGAAAATTTCCTAATGGCCATTTCCCAAGCTGTTGGAAGTGATATATTAAATAGCCCTCTTACAGATATTTTTGGAGAAATAATAGGAATACCTTCTGATTTTCAAGAAGATTTAATAGAAATATTCGGGGTTGAACCAGAGCCAGGTGTTGATTTCTCAACTATATGGCCAATCGTTAGAGAAGCAGGGAATATCTATATTGATATGAATAAAGTGAATTTTAGAAATTTAGAAGATATAGAAACAGAATTCTCAATAGCTGTAAAACGATTAGAAGATGGAACGTTGAAATTATATTAAAAATTAGAGGAGAATATAAAAAGACTAGGAATAACTCTAGTCTTTTTTACTTGTTTCTGGATATGCCTTTTTGATTTCTTCTTCTGTAAAGTCTGTAATATACTTTTCGTAATATGTTCCATCTTCTGATCTAAATGTTCTATTTCCTTTACTTAAGCCATCATCATTCAGGAATGTAAACTCTAGTCTAACAACTTTACGTTTATCTTTACCTTTTCCTTTAATCCTATGGATTTTTAAGTTTGGAAAGTACTTTGGAAGTTCTTTTTCTATGGGTTTTAACACTCTAAGATTGATATTTCCATAGTTATAGGAGTCTGGTACATCCATTAGCTTTTTGAACTCATCAAGCCAAAAGGTTGCATAACCTGTTGATCTGTACTGCTTTAAGAGTCTATATCCATTCTTAGCATAAGATGATGATAGACTTGTTACTTCATCTAGTTCTAATTTAGTGAATGAACCTGTAAGCTCATTAATAAGATGAGAAAAGCGTTCATTAACACAGATAGTTACTGTATGCTTATCACTATCTATTGTGTATTCGGTGAAAAAGACAAACTTTGTAAACTTCCTATCATCACCAATTTTAACATCTAAGTGGATTAGTTTATCATAGGTAGACTCTAAGTCCTTTACAAATTCCTTTGTAGCATTGGAATTGTTATATTTTGATAAACTCTTTAACTGTTCAAATGTTAGTTCTACTGATGTTAGTCCTTTATCTCGCATTTGACTCATAATGGAAAATAGGAGATCTAGTTCAACAGACTTAAAGCTTTTTAATGGTATTTGGTTGAAATCATTCTTATATACTACTAATTCATTCTTCATAGCTTAAAGTTTAGCAGATTAAAAGAATTATTACAAGTAAATATTACGTATTTTATTTTAGTAATAACATTGGGGAATTTGTAATACTTAGTTTTTAAAATGTAAGTGTTGAAATACTAACGTTTAGAGGACTAACACTTATTAGAAGTGTTGAAATTAAGCCATGGGGAATTTGTAATAGTTGTTGGGGAATATGTAATACATTTTGGGGAATATGTAATAGTTGCATAGCTATAATTAAGTAATTGCAAGGGCTCTAGAACGCCTAAAAAGATATTAAAAAATATATAAATAACTTGTATATAAAAAGCTAAAGCTCGCACACACAAAAGATATGTTTGGGGAATTTGTAATAGTTACTAACATATAAGATTTAAAAGCTCATAGAACGACTTTTAAGCGATTTAAGTATAGAGGGTAGGATTTATACTAATAGATAGCTTTTGTAAGAGTAGAAGTCAAACTGTGAAGCATAGAGGCAATAATATCTAACAAATGGAATGATGATTAAGTTTTTTTGTTTTTTTATTGTAGGTGTCTTATGATTGTTTTTTTGGTGTCAAATTTGTAAGAAGATGGACGCATTGTCTTACTTTTTTTGACACCACTATAACGTTGAAATTTGAACTTCGTAAGATCTTGGTGTCATTTGTTTTTGGGTTAGCAGTAACAGTTTGACACCGAGTTAGTAAATTGTTAGAAAATATTTTAGGATTAGCCAATATTTCTCTTTGACTTCTAGGTATTAACAACAGCTAAAGCTGGAATATGGTTTTAGTTTCTTATAGTTTTGATTTTGTTTTGTATTATAGTTTAGAAAGTTGTTTCAGGAAGCAACAAAAAGAAAAAAGAGTGGTTTAAGGTTTGGTTACCGATAAAAATTAAGACAATAAGAAAAAATAATAGAGTGTTACGGAGGTGTTACGGGGTGTTACACCTAATTTTTTTCAGGTGTAACACTTTTAAACGGCTTGATTACAATGGTTTGAACCAAGAAAAACTAAAAGTGTTACGGTGTTACACTCAAAAGCAATTCCTTAGATATTTTTTTAAAAATTATAGAAACAAGATAGAAAAAAGGATAAAAAGTATAATAAATATCTTATTAAGTTATAAATAGATGTAACACCGTAACACCTATTTTAAAAGCATTGATATTACAACGTTTATCGATGTTACACTTCTTCGAAAAGTCGCGTAACATCGCGTAACACCTCCGTAACACCTTTTTTAGAATTGTGTTTTATAGCACAAAAAAAGAACCTCGTTTTTATAAATGAAACGAGATTCTTTTTTACTATTGTTTGTTTTGTTTTGTGAACGCCCTAAAAGTCTTCTTTTCTTTAGGTGTTTTAAGTAACTCATCTGAGAACTTATTGAAGTAGATAGATAAGTTATTTGATGGTGTTGCAGGTACCGAGTTGGAGTCTACATCACTTAATCTGATATCAAGCCATACTTCTTTTGCTTCGTTTATGTTAAAGTCCTCTGTTAGTCTAGTTATTTTATATTCCCAACCATCAGCTTCCATGTGTTCTCTGATTCGTGGTGTGAATTGTGAGTGTGATAGATGAGTATCACCTAGAACAAACTCTGTATAGTCGCAATATAACTTATATAGGAACTCTGTAGGGAGCATTGTGCTGTCAATCAGTTGGCTTTTAACAATATCATTGTAGAATGATTTTGTAGGATCTGACTTTTCTTCGAGTTGCTTTAATAAATCTTCGTTCTCCGAAGTCATCGCTATATCGTCTATGTCAATATCTAAGGCTTTATAGACAATGTATTCAAGTAGATTTTCATCGTATATATATTTATCTTTTACATCTGTATTTTTTTCGGTGTGATCAAATTGATAGCCAAATCTAATTATTCTGATTCTGGATAAAAGCCCTTTATCTATGGTTTTAAAGTTTGGAAGACCATTCATTGATTGGACAATTGTGGTGTTAAATTTGATCTGATAACCGTCCTGGCCTTTCTTTTCAACGTTCATATACTCACCAGCAGTCATTCTTTTAAAGTTGTTACTCTTGCTTACATCTAAACGCCTATCATTATCATCGCCGATAATTAAAGCTTTACCTTCGGCTGTACTAGGATAGAACCTATCTTCTAGCTGTGCCAAGTCCAAGGAACTCGTGTTTTCCTCTCCAACTAAATTCATCAATAGTCTTAGGAAAGTTGATTTACCTGTATTGTTCTTCTCATCATATATAAAAAATGAAGTTTTGTTGTTATAATTAGGTCTTAAAACTGTAGCTAATAACTGCCAGATTTGATTGTTTTTGTTTTGGTCCTGTTCAGAAATTTTATTAATCCATTCAGTAAAAGACCAACCTTTAAATTCAGGCTCTGTAGCCTCTGGGTTATATTTTGTGTTAACCTTAGATAAAAACACCTTTTGTGGCGAAAAATCTTCTAATGTTCTGCTTTCGTGATTGTAAATTCCATTTTTTAAAACTGTATAAGTTTTATCGGTAAAAGGTCGCTTAAACTCATTATCCTTATATAAACTTAGCTTTAATTTGTTATAGATTTCTTTTTGTCCGTTAATAGTCACATCATCAACGGCGTTAATTAAAGTGTTTATATGGATTTTAGAGGTTGTATAGATACCTTTTTCTGTATCGTAAACTGCTAATGGAGATGTATCAGAAGGGAATCCTATTAAAGCAAAATAACAGTATTTTCTCAATATTTTAGTTACTACACTTGGAGGAACTTTGCTCTTATCGGTTGCACGCTTCCATTCAGATCCTTCATTTTGTAGAATTTTGGTTATTGTTTCTAATGAAGAATTATAAGGCTTGCCGTCGATTTCATCTAAGTATTTATCTGGAAACTCGTTCTTTGAGTTATCTTTAATAAAATTTATAAGTTTTTCGTTAGTATAGCCTTCAGCTTCAACTTGGTCTGTTATATCCCATTTAGCAAACTCTTTACTTAAAGGATCGGCTTTTATATCTTTTTCATTCCAAACGAGTACTTTGATATCTTTTACAGTATCTTTAATCCCTTGATATAAGTTAAAAGCTTTAATAAAGCCTGGTCTATCTTTATCGGGCAGGATATAGACTTCTTTTATACCTTCCAATTGATTTAAATGTTGTTTTTTTATCTTTTCGCCTGGACTTTTTAAACAAGTAGCTATTAACCCAGCTTCTATTAAAGTATCAGCGTCTTTTTCGCCTTCAGTGATATAAAGAGCTTTAAATTCTTCTCTAGCCTTTTTAATCCCAACCCTATTGTATAATGTAGCTTTTTGTTCATCTGTAAGTTCATCTAAGTTGTTTCTTTTATTAATAAGGTCTTCAAAAGGTGTAGCTTTGCTAACTTCGCCAGTTTCTTTATCTATTATTTTGAATCTTTTCTTCTTAAAGATTGGAAGTCCATTTTCATCAGTATAAACATAATTTTTTACAAAAATCCACTCTTTTTCAGAGTCTTTCTTTGCTCTTTTCTTGCTTTCTTCCGCAAGTTCTAAACCTTCGTTCATTTCTACAACATTATTAAAAATATTTTCAATATCTGGTGCTTTATTTGATTTCTTCTTATAATTTGAGCTATATGGAACTCCTTGTTCCATTTTAGAAGCTGATTTGATTAACGACTTAAGTTCAGTTTCACCTAAAGGTTCTACAAAACTTTGCTGATTATCGAGCCTAATCGCTTCTTCCATCTCATAATCGTTCATTCCTCTTGATTTATAAGAACAAGCTCTACTATATAAAGTGTTGTTCCTGTTAGATTCATCTAGTTCTGGAAGATTTCTTAATGATATTTGAGTCATATTAAATTGAATTTAAAATAGAGTATAAAATAGACAAGTTTCAGTCCCAATAACTGACCTGTTAAATGCTTAAAATACTTGACATTTAACTGTTATTGCTGTATGATATAGGTAACAACAAAACAATTTTCGAAAAAGATCGGTCTAGGATGAAAATCTTAGATCTATTTTTTTTGTCTATTTTCAGTTTCCTTAAACTATTATTGGATAGTGGTTTATGGTTTCCCGATAAGATTAAGAAAGGCCCTATATGCTAAGCACAGGGTTCACCCACTATTAGTATTTTACACACGCTCCTATCCACGCCCGTCTGTCTTGTTAATTTATTTATTTTCCTTTGTTTTTAACTTTTTGAGCTTCAAACATAGAATCTAAAATCATGGATCTTATAAGTGTAGTAACAGAAACACCTTGCTTTTTAGCTTCTTCGTCCACGAATTTCTTTTCACTTTTAGTTACTCTTAAACCTAAAGCTTCTGTTTTAGGTTCTAGAATCATTTGCTTAAAATCCATAATAATTCTCTCCATTATACATTGTTTGTTAGTGATTATACCCACATTAAATTCACAATTTTGTAACAAGTATTGTATATATTAATGTTAGTAATACTATACAATCAAAATACTTTTTTTCAACATCCTTAAAACATTGAAAAATACCCCCCCTGTGGGTGTTAGAAGTTAGCCAGCTTTAGCTGGCGTTCAAACTCGTGAGCGAAGCGAACACTGATTTTCCCTC
>ERZ782914.523-NODE-523-length-10480-cov-9.166906_pt1 | contig 10480 bp, 8 predicted proteins | sample MGYA00375948_ERZ782914 | MGnify/ENA primary metagenome ERZ782914 (study PRJEB29894, sample SAMN03576417) | human skin metagenome | biome: human skin; feature: left retroauricular crease; material: organic_material | host: Homo sapiens | place: Italy: Trento...
AGCTATTTTTGTTGTAGATAAGAATAATACAATTAGATATACAGAATATCTGGACCAAAACACTGACTTACCAGATATTGATAAAGCTTTAGAAGTAGCTAAATCTTTAATTTAAAATCCCCCCCTTATAGTAATTTTTTTACTAAGGGGGTTTTGTTTATTTTATAAACTCATTATATTTTTCTCTATCATAAACAACATCTAATTCACCTATAAATGTAGTATATCTATCAGGATAACAAAATCCTTCTTTAAATCTATATAATCCATCTTTTGAATCTAGAGAAAAAGTTCCACCAAAATCAAAATATTTATAATCATTTTCTCTAGACCATTTAATTTCTTCCCATATCATATTAAAATTAGGCATCTTATTTCGCATTTCATTAGAACTTGCTGCATATAAATAGTAAACTTTATCATTATATGGAACTAATAATGAAGCAGATAAAGCTTTCTCTTCAAAATAAGAAGTAAATATTACTGCTCCCATGTTATCAATTAGTCTTTTAAAGTACTCTTTAGGTCTATGGCCTATACCTTGTCGATCCGCCATAATTTTAGTTAGTTCATAGAATATATCGAGAGTTTTATCATTCGTTTCTTTTATAGTTTTTATCTCTTTCCTATAGGATTTTCTTATATTTCTGCGCGTAGCAGAGGAAAAACTTTCAAATAGTTTATCATCACTCATTCCTGATATTGGTAATATCATATTATATCTAGGTTGAGTGAAAGAATGAGGATTTTCTCCAAAAGTTCTTACATCATATCCACGCTTTTTATACTCATAAATAGCTTTTTCATGAAAGACTAGCTCTGGATCAATTCTTAATAGAAAAGCATCATATTTATCTTTTAATACCTCAGCTTCTTTTATAAGAGAATCAACCAAATCATAATTAGTAAAATCACATACAGGGCCCCTCGGTGCATATAAAAAATATTTTCCATTTGGATTTTTAATCCCTATTACACTCATAGCTGCAATTATTTGTTTATTTTCTTCTAGATATATATAATCGCTAGTCCAATTTTCTTTTACCTTAGACCAGTTTGTATCCTGCATTGGTCTAGCATATTTATTATTTCTTACAAATTCATTATATCTATCTAAGTCTTTTTTACTTTTTACTATTGGCATTGCATCTCCTAATCTATCAATCCTTGAAGTAGGGTCAATGTAGTAATAGCCCCTATTCCTTTCTTGCAAGTTATGACTTTAACATCTAAATTTTTTAAATCCTCATAATTAACGTCACCTTTTATCTTACCATTTACTAAAGAAGTTCCAACATCTATTATAGTTTGTTCATCTTTAAAATAACTCTTATCATAATAATCAGCTTTTCCTATAGCACTTATAAAGATATCAGAATTTTTTATATAATCTATAGGATTTTTTGTTTTACTATTTATAACAGTTACTGTGGCACCTTTATTCATTAGATAGGTAGATAAAGGTAAACCTATAAGTTCAGTCCTGTTGGCTATAACTATATTCTTTGATTCTAGTTCTATATTTTTTTCTAAATACTTTACTATTGATTTTGGCGTTGCGGGTAAGTAATTTCTATCTCCTGCCATAGCATAGCCCATAGATTTATATGTAAAAGCATCTACATCTTTTAAGTAAGATAGATCGTTAAAATTACCAAATGGCAATAATATAATAAATCCATCGTTATTATCCCAGGAGCTTGTGTATGCAATTATATCTTCTTTACTATCAGATAAATTAAATTCTTTGTAAAAATATCCTATTTCAAACTCCTTACAGCGTTTTATAATATAATTTTTATAAGATAGTACTTCTTTTGTAGGATTCATAGTTAGTATATGAAGATTATTTTTTATAGTTGATTTATTTAGTTCATTTATTAATTCTTTTTTAATATCATTGGTATTTAAAATTTTCATTATTTACCTTTACTTAGTTCTTTAAATTTTAGAATATAATTCTTTTACTTCTTTAAGTTTACCACAGGACATCTTGCCTTCCGGACATGGTCCAATTAAACAATTAGGTCCAGCATTTTTAAAAAGTACTGGATAAACTTCTTTGCATATTTTCACCATTTCATAAGCCATATTTCTTATTTCCCATTGAGCTCTATTACAACACCTTATAGAAAAAAAGTGCAATAGTGATCTTGCATTCATAGTAAATACTATTTTTGTCTCACAAGCATTAGGAAACACGTATCTGGCGTCTTCTATAGCAAGCTTCTCAGCCTTTCTTCTAGCTTCTTTTTCTAAAATACCTTCTTTTATAAAAGTATTATAATTTTTTTCAAATAAAATATCAGTAATCAGGCCATAGGATTTTTGATCTTCTTGCATTGCCTTAATAAAGACATCTTTAGCTTCTTCATCTTCCTCTATAGAAGGTGGTACTATATATTCAAAATCATTTATCTTAACATAGCGTTGCGACTGCTGCGAATAAGATGCTAATCTATGTCTGACTAATTGATGACTGAGTGATCTAGATACACCCTCAGCAGCAAAGGTAAAACTTGCATGCTCTATAGGTGATTCATGTCCTAAATTATTTAACATATTTATGTATTTTTCAGTAGCATCTTTGCTTAATTTTTCCTCTATTTCTTCAACACCAACAGATGAATAACACAGTTTAGCTGCACTTGCTATAGTTTCTTCTGCATTTGGAGTATAATTAATCAATTTAATTTTCATTTTATATAAATCCTTCAATTATTAACATTTATTAATAATAAATTGATACTAAAAAAGACCCCTAAGGGCCTTAGCTATTTAATATCAGAATATTCTTCTAGCACCACTAAATACTTTTTGATAATAAGAATTGTATACATTATCATACTTTACACCTGATCTTGGTGTTGAAGCATGAATGAATGTTCCATCTGAGCTTACTATTATACCAACATGATCAAGTGATCCTCTATTTGAGAAAAATACTATATCTCCTGGTTTTAAACTATTAATATTTACAGCATATCCTGAGTTAAATTGTGCCCCAGATGAATGTGGAAGATTTACACCTAATTGTTGATAAACATATTTTACTAGACCCGAACAATCAAAACCAATAGATGGATTGCTAGCACCCCAAACATAAGGACTTCCTACAAAGCCACTTGCAATATTAGCTGCTTGCTGACCATTTACATTTGAGTTAGATGCAGATTGTTTTTCCTCTACAACAACTTCTTGTTCATCTAATACTTCTTCTGAATCAGAAGTTTGCTGTGAATTTTGATTATTTGAATTATTCTCTTTAATTTTTGGTTGATCTGCTATTTCTGTAGTTGAAAGATAAGCAGCTGATGCATAAGCAGTTTTACCATTATAATCAAACTTAACCCAACCATTTAGGATTTGACCACTTACCTTATAACCCTTCGTTAAAGCACCTAATATTTTACCATTTGAAGCTTTATCTCTTACATTTAAAGCATTTGTGTTATAAACCCAACCTGTAAAAGCTTGACCTTCTTGTTTAGGAGCTTGTGCTTGTTTAGCTTGATTTTGTGATTCCTCAGCTTTTTTGGAAGCCACTTGAGCTTCCTCTTTAGCCTTTTGAGCCTCTTTTTGCTCTTGAGCTTTTTTAGCTTCTTGAGCCTTTAATCTCGCATTCTCTTCTTCTATAGCTGTTTGTTTCTCATTTATAGAATCGATCAAAGCTTGTGGATAATTATCAGAAAGATAAGAAAGTTTTAGATAACCATCTTTTGTATTTAGCCAATCTCCTTCTACTGTTCCTGTTACTTTTTCTCCAGCTAAAAGAGTTTTAACTACATTTGAATTATCATCCATAGACATAGAATTTCTAAGATTTAAAGCTTCTACATTTACGTATTTTACTGCTTGTATAGCTTTATTTTCACTTTCATCTTTTGCCTTATCCTCTAAAGTAACTTCATCTTCCTTAGATTCTACAACTTCACTATTATTATCTAAATAATTAATAGAATCAACAGAAGAGGCAAGTTCTTCTATTTGATTATCTTCTTCACTTTCATTAGAATCTTGATCTTCATTATTATCTATAGCCACTTTATCTTCCTCTAAATTAGGATCAGAGTTTTCAGTATTTTCTGCTAATTTAATATCACCTGACACTTCTTTTTCTTTTTGTTGATCAGGCTCAGTAGATTCTTCTTCTGCTTTAGATTCTTCAATTGATTTTTTCTTTAAATTATCTGTATTATCTTCAGAATTAGTTACTTCTAACTCTTCATTTATTGGAGTAACATTAGTAGGAGTAGTAACTTTCTTGTTATTATCAATAGTTTCTTTTTGAACTTCTACTTCATTTTCTTTATTATCAGATACTTCTTTATCAGAAACATCAGTATCTTTCTCTTGTTTTACTGTTATATTGGTTGCTAAAATAGATTTTGCATTCTCTTCAATTTTTGCAACTTCTTCTTCAGTTTCCTTTGTATTTTGTACAGTTCTTGTCTCATTAGCAATAGCTGTATTTTTTAAATCATTAGTATAGTCTGCTTTAACCAAAGAATAATAATCATAAGATTTATCTGCATAATTTGGTTGTATCATAGAGTTGGTATTTTTATCAGTATCTAAGTTATTAATTGTTGAAGCATAAGCTGTGGCACCAGCTGTTACTGCAGCAACTACTGATAAGGCTGCACCAATCTTTTTTTTATCCATGGGTTTAAAATTCCTCTCTCTTAATATATTTAAGTTCTGAAATAAAATCTGAATTTATTTTATACTTTTTTAACAAATATGTCAACAATTTGTTACAAAAAAATTACATTATATCTAAATAGTTTATATATATTGTAAGAATATAACAAGCCTCAACAATATATATAAACTAATTTATAGACATAATGTAAAAATAATAAAGATATATATAATGATTAGTAACAAATAGTTACAAATATGTAAGGAGCAAATCTATAAGCCGTGTTCTGTATTAGACAATCATCTATCTAGGCTTACTGTCGCCAATAAGCTCAAGCGAACAACCATTCTGGATCAAAGTCGAGCAAACTTTGTTTATTCATCCCTTCGTTCTTGCACTGGATGGGGTTTACATAGCCTATATGTCGCCATATAGCTGGTGAGCTCTTACCTCGCCATTCCAACCTTACCAACTATTGCTGGCGGTATACTTTCTGTTGCACTAGCCTGAAGATCACTCCTACTTGACGTTATCAAGCATCCTGCTCTATAGTGCACGGACTTTCCTCGTACATAGCCGCGATTGTCTGATTTACTCCAAGTTTTAATATACCACAACAAATTTTATTGTAAAATTTATATTAAATAAAGGTTCTAAAAGTATCTTCTTTAGAATACGTGTATATTTCTTTATCTATCATATCTTTTATAATACTTTCTAGTTTATATATCACGTGATTTTCACTAGCAAAGTGACCAGCATCTATAATTATAAGCCCTCTATTAGAATAGTCCATAGCCATATGATAGCTTACATCTCCTGTAATCATAAGATCACATTCATTAGTAAGAGCGTCCTCAAATAAAGATTGCCCAGCTCCACCGCAAACAGCAACCTTTTCAATCTCTTTTTCAATATCTCCATAAACTATTAATTTTTCTGCAACTAATACATCTTTTACCTTTTTAGCAAAATATAAAGACTTAATCTTATCTATATAACCATATCTTCCTAAGCCAATCTCTTTTCCGACTTCTAAGATATTAGTATCTCTAATATTTAAAATCTTACACAAGTTATCATTAAGTCCATCTTTTGCAATATCTAAATTTGTATGCATTGCAAAAACACTTATATCATTTTTTATAATTTTATCTAATCTATTATAAAAATCGTCACTAAAATCTATAGACTTAGTTGCATTAAATAAGTACGGATGATGCGTTATTATTAAATTACAATTATTCTCTATGGCCTTATTTACTCCGCCTTCTTCTAAATCTAAGCTAATCAATACATTCTTAAGTTCATTATTTAAGTTCCCAACTTGAAGACCAGAATTATCCCAATCTTCTTGTAAGTCTAAAGGGTATTTATCACATAATTTATCTATTAATTCTTTAATTTCCATATATTATATACCTCATTAATGGCAACTAATCTTTCATTTATTTTCTCTAAAGCACATTGATCTTTAGAATTTTTTACTATATTATCCCTAAATTTTATATTTTTTTCATAGTCTTTTTTAAGTTTACTTACTAACAAATCACTATGATTTTTAATATTTTCAAAACCATAATATATTTCAGATAAAGTTAAATCATTAGGATAACTATCTCTTACTTTCAATATATCATAATATTTATTATTCTCATATGTTAGAAAGTCTCTTTGTATTTCGAAATTATTATTTATCAAAAATCTTCTAAGTCTTTCAGTAGCTATATTTGACTCAATAATCATATAATCTAAGTTTTTTGCAAAATCTAAGTTATCATTTATAATACCTATAATAGTATTGGCACCCATACCTGCTATTACAGCAACTTGATTGTCTTTTTTTTCTATCCCATTAAATCCATCTGTAATTTTGGTTTTGATTACTTTTCTTAAATTATCATCAAGCTCATCTTCAAGTTTTTTAAGAGATGATGCTGATATATCTGTTCCTAAAATATCAGAACTCAATTTGTTTTTTGCCAAATATAAAGGAACCAATCCATGATCGGTTCCTACATCAATGACCCTCTTTCCTGGGTCAATAATATTAATAATATCCATTAATCTTTTTTTATCATTCATTATAAAAAATCTTTCAATGACTCACTCTTATTTGGTGATTTTAATTTACGTAAGGCCTTAGCTTCTATTTGTCTAATTCTTTCACGAGTTACATCAAATTCCTTGCCAACTTCTTCAAGTGTGCGAGGAGTTCCATCTATCAAGCCAAATCTTAGTTGTAATACCCTCTTTTCACGTGATCCAAGACATGATAAAACATCATTTAACTGCTCACGTAACATTGTATAATTGGCTGCATCATCTGGATTTATTGCTGTTTCATCTTCTATGAAATCTCCTAGATGAGAGTCTTCTTCTTCACCAATTGGTGTTTCTAGAGATACTGGCTCTTGGGCTATTTTTCTTATTTCTTGAACCTTTGTTACTTCTAGACCCATCTGCTCAGCTATTTCTTCATTTGATGGATCACGACCTAAATCTTGAACTAATTGCCTTTGAGTTCTTACAAGTTTATTTATAGTTTCAACCATATGAACAGGTATTCTTATAGTCCTTGCTTGGTCTGCAATGGCACGAGTTATAGCTTGCCTAATCCACCAAGTTGCATAAGTAGAAAACTTAAAGCCTCTGTTATAGTCATACTTATCTACAGCTTTCATAAGCCCCATATTTCCTTCTTGAATAAGATCTAAAAAGCTCATTCCACGACCAACATACTTTTTAGCTATAGAAACAACAAGTCTCAAGTTAGTTTCAGCTAGCTTTTGTTTAGCTCTTTTTGCTTTTAAAATTGTCTTTCTTAGAGTAATAATATCTTCATCACTTAGTTTATTATCGCTTAAAAGCATGTGAGCTATCTTGCTATTATCAATATAAGAGTTTAACTCCTTAATAGTTTCAAAAGATAAACCATTGCCATTTGTTAACTCACACGCAATATTACCTGCATCAATAAAATCATCTATAGTCATTCTATCATTGGTCTTAATAAATTCTCCATTGGTTGCTTTAGATAATAAGTCTGTAAAAAATTCATATATATGGGTTATAACATCATCTTCTTCATTTATATTAAATAAATGATCAAAGGAATCAAATAAATCACATAAAGAGTTAGCCTCTGTTCTTGTCAATTCATTTTCACTTAGAGATTTACTAGCTACATTACATATTAAAATTTTTGCTTTTAGCTCTTCAATCTTTTCTACATCTGGCTCATCAATCATTATTTCTTCAAATAAATTACCCATTGATTTTATACCAGTTAAGCTAACTTTTATACTATCATCTACTTTACCATTCTCCTTAACTTGTTGATTTGCTTCAAGCAGAGCATAAGCCAAATTTCCAAAGAAAATATCTGTCGATAACTTATTCTTATTTTGTTTATTTAAAGATTTTCCTTCAAGTTTCTTTCTAGATATATCACCCATCTCCATTTGACGAGCAAGATGAATTTCTTCTTTTGCTGTTAAAAGAGAAACTTTACCAATTTCTTTAAGGTACATTTTTACTGGATCATCCAATTTGATACCAGAAATGTTTTCGACATCATCATCAATCTCTTCTTCAAGTTCTGATTCATCTATATCTTCATCATTTAAATCATTATCCAAGGAATCATCATCTTCTAAATCTTCATCTAATACTGACCCGGATTTTTCTACTATTTCTATACCACTACTAAGTATTTGTGATATAACATATTTTTTACTTTCATCTTCTACTTCTTTAAATGATTCAAATGTATATATTTGAGTATAGGTTATCATACCATCTTGAGATTCGCCTATGGATTGAAATTCTTCTATTATTTCTTTTAAAACGTCATCTTCAAGCAGTTTATCACTATCGCTACTCATTAAAACTCCCCTTAGTCTTATTATTAAGAGACTTAAGCTCTTTTAATTTTTCTTTTTTTTCAAAAAGCTTTATCCTATCCATAAGCTCTTCTATTACTATAGGATTCGTATCATCTCTTATATAATTTAAAATGTAAATATACTCCTCATCATTCTTATCAAACTTTTTCGCATTTTTATTAATAATAAATTCTTTAGTATTAATTATTTTTTCGTCTTTTAAAGCTCTGTCAAAAAAGTCTTTATTATCTAGATAAGCATCTCTTTGATTAAAAATAAGTCTTAGTATTTCTAGCTCATGAGTATTGTATCTTTGAGGTTTACTATCTACTATTACCTTTTGTTTATTTTTAAAATCTTTGCCGAATTCTTTCTTATAAGTAATATTAGTATTATACTTGTTAAGTGCCTTAATTAAAGTATTCTTATCAATGTTAAATAAGGTAGAGACATTGTTTATAAATATTTCACGAGTTAAATCCGACTCTATTTCAGAAAGAAATTCTACAAATAAATCTAATTTTTCATATTTCTCATTTTCTTTGGAATTAGAATATATATCTAAAATCTTGTTGTATTTATAATTGTAAACATCTAGTGCTTTTTCTTTTTTATCTATAAATGCATCCTCGCCATAATTTTTAATAAAATCATCAGGATCATATCCTTCACCTAGACTAATTATTTTAGGCTTAATATTTTGGTTTAAAAATATTTCTATAGCTTTATCAGTAGCTCTTATCCCAGCATCGTCGCTATCATAACATATATAAACATTATTTGAATATCTCTTGATTAACTTAGCTTGATCATTAGTTAGAGCAGTACCTAGGCTAGCTACTGCATAGTCAATTCCGTGATTATTTAATGCTATAACATCCATATATCCTTCCACCAAAATTATGTCATCTTTTTTTTGCTTTTTATAAACATTTAAACCATAAAGGTTAAATCTTTTTTTAAATATATCTGATTCTGGAGAGTTAAGATACTTTGGCATTTCATCTGCTATAGCTCTTCCACCAAATCCTATGACGTTGCCATAATGATTTATTATAGGAAATATTATTCTATTCCTATATTTATCATAATATTTACCTTTAGAAGACTTTTTTATTAAACCTATTTCTTCTAAATCATTTTTATCATATCCCTTATATTCAGCGTAGTTGCATAAGTCATCCCAACTATTTTTAGCAAAGCCAAGCATAAACCTATTTACTATTTTCCCAGATAAAGAACGATTTTTAAGATATGCTATAGCTTCTTTACTAGTTAAGAGATTCTTATAATAAAACATCATTATATCTTTATTTATCTCATAAAGCTCTTTATTTCGTGGATTAGATACATAGTTAAAGTCACTATATTCCATCTTAATACCAGCTTTATTAGCTAAATATTCCAAGCTAGCTGGGTAAGATAAGCCTTCTTTTTGCATAATAAAAGAAACAACATCCCCTCCTGCTCCACAACCAAAGCAGTGAAATAATTGTTTCTTATCATCTACAGTAAAAGAAGGTGTTTTTTCATTATGAAATGGACATAAACCCTTATAAGAACTACCTGCTCTCTTTAAATCAGTATACTCACCAATTATATCAACTATATTAGAGCTTGCTCTTATTTCTTCAATTTTTTCTTCTGGTATCATAGACACAAAATCACCTCTACTAAATAAACTATACTTATAATTAAGCTGTATTCAATTTGATATTTTACTTAATTAAAATCAAAACTACCAGCTTAGATGGTAGTTTGCACAGCAGCGCCTATAAGGCGCGAATACCAGCACGCCCCTATTGGGGTTGTCGAATGTTCTGTCACATGCACCACTTTCCCAACTACTGCTTAAGCAGTTTTTTTATTTGTTTTTATTTGACTTCCTCTCCCGTAAACGGGTCATTGTATTCCTTTATACTTATTTGCTCAGCGTAATAATCTTCTT
>ERZ782914.525-NODE-525-length-10424-cov-42.666409_pt1 | contig 10424 bp, 8 predicted proteins | sample MGYA00375948_ERZ782914 | MGnify/ENA primary metagenome ERZ782914 (study PRJEB29894, sample SAMN03576417) | human skin metagenome | biome: human skin; feature: left retroauricular crease; material: organic_material | host: Homo sapiens | place: Italy: Trento...
TCCGGCCGTCACGAACACACTACGATGCCCACGAGATCAATCCCTGCGTTGACAGGGTTTCCGATGACCATTGCTTTCAACGGTGGTACGGAGGCGATCAATCCCTGCGTTGACAGAATTTCCCCAACATTTCCCCAGCGCTGTCCGTACGGCGCGACGCCGATCGAGTGCGGGGAGATCCGGATGAGGAGTCATCACGTGAGGAAATTCAGATGACAAGCGGGCCCAGGCCGGATGGGGGCGGAATGGGGTACCGATGTCGTCCAGCCGCGTCTACCGTTGGTGTCATGAGTTCTCGCGTCATCCTCGTCAGCGACGACCGCTCCAGTCTGCGCTCCCCCGGCACCGCACTGTGGCCGCAGGCCGCCCACATGCGCGGCACCCACACCGACGGCTGGACGGCACAGATCTTCGACTACACCACCACCGTCGAGGCAGACATGCATGAGGTGCGCGAGTTGGCTTCGGCCAGTGGCGCGGACGTCATCCATCCACACGGGGCGCTCGCCACCCAGCCACCCGGACTGTTGGTGAGCGACGTCGACTCCACCCTCACCCGCACCGAGGCGATCGACCTGTTGGCGCAATGTGCTGGGCGGGCGGATGAGGTGGCCGACGTCACCGCTCGGGCGATGGCCGGTGAGATGGACTTCACCGAGTCGTTGCGGGCCCGGGTCGGATGCCTGGCAGGGTTGCCGGTCGGCGCCGTGGAGGAGGCTCGCAGCGCCATCGTCGTCACCCCCGGCGCCAAGGAGCTGATTGCGGCTGCCCACGAGGCCGGCGCCACCGTGGGCCTGGTGTCAGGTGGATTCACGTCGATGGTGGAACCATTGGCCGCCGAGCTTGGAGCAGATCATGCCGTGGCCAACGAGTTGGAGGTGGCCGATGGACACCTCACGGGACGTCTCACTGGGGAGATCGTCGACCGGGCCGCCAAGGCGTCCTGGCTGCGCAGGTGGGCCGCGCAGGCCACCGTCGAGGCTGAGCGAGTGATCGCCATCGGTGATGGTGCCAACGACCTCGACATGTTCGACGCGGCCGGACTGGCCATTGCATTCTGCGCCAAGCCGGTGGCCGTGGAGGCCGCCCGCAACACCGTGAGTTTTGAGCGTCTTGACGCGGTGTCGGCAGTGTGGTGCCGGTGATCCCCGTTTCGCCCCATCGGCGCCGACACGCTGCCATCGGCCGAGGGGTCGTGGCCCGTCCGAGCACCTGGTCATGGCTGCAGATCGAACCGGTCGCGAGAATTCACCCTGCTCGACGTGAAAAACATGCACACATTCCCATGCTGGACGGGCACCATGCCGATTCCGACCGCTGAAGAACAGGGGTTCCGCACGCCATCCGAGGCTGTGGATATAAAGTGATACCAAGGTTTCGGGCCCATCTGGAATGGGCCCCGGAACAGTGTGTTTCTCGGCGACTCGCGGAGCGTTCCGCGTGCCGTCATCGACGACCAGCCGCACGACGGCAGGAGGACAGATGTCAGAGCGGATTGCCAATGCAGCCCTGCGTCAGAAAGTGATGAGCGCAGACGACGCTGCCGGCCTCATCAAGGATGGCGACCAGATCGGATTCGGTGGATTCACCGGGTCGGGCTACCCCAAGGTGTTCCCGGGCGCACTCGCCAAGCGCATCGAGGCTGCCCATCAGCGCGGCGAAAAGTTCACTGTCAACACCCTCACCGGAGCCTCGACGGCTCCCGAGCTGGATGGTGCCCTGGCCGGTGTGGACGGCATCGGTTGGCGCATGCCCTACCAGTCCGACCCGACGATGCGTTCCAAGATCAACGACGGCACCAGCTACTACACCGACATCCACCTGTCGGAGTCCGGCATGATGGTGCGTCAGGGATTCTTCGGCAAGGTTGACTTCGCCGTCATCGAGGCCACCCGTATCACCGAGGACGGCAAGATCGTCCCCACCTCGTCGGTGGGCAACAACTCCGCCTACTGCGAGGTCGCCGACAAGATCATCATCGAGGTCAACTCGTGGCAGTCCGAGGATCTCGAGGGCATGCACGACGTCTACCAGGGATTCGCGCTGCCCCCCAACCGCAAGCCCATCCCGATCACCCACCCCGGTGACCGCATCGGCACCCCGTTCCTGGAGATCGACGCCAGCAAGGTCGTTGCGATCGTCGAGACCGACGGCCCCGACCGCAACTCGCCGTTCAAGCCGATCGACGACAACTCCCGCAAGATTGCCGGCTTCCTGCTCGACTTCTACGGCAACGAGGTGAAGCAGGGACGCATGCCCAAGAATCTGCTGCCGCTGCAGTCGGGTGTGGGCAACATCCCCAACGCCGTACTCGACGGCCTGCTGCACTCCGACCTGGAGCACCTCACCTCCTACACCGAGGTGATCCAGGACGGCATGATCGACCTCATCGACGCCGGCAAGCTCGACGTGGCCTCCGCAACGGCCTTCTCGCTGTCGCCGGACTACGCCCACAAGATGAACGAGAACGCGGCCTTCTACCGCGACCACATCATCCTGCGTCCCCAGGAGATCTCGAACCACCCCGAGGTGATCCGTCGTCTGGGCGTCATCGGCGCCAACGGCATGATCGAGGCCGACATCTACGGCAACGTCAACTCGACCCACGTCATGGGCTCGCGCATGATGAACGGCATCGGCGGCTCCGGCGACTTCACCCGCAACGCCTACATCTCGGCCTTCGTCTCCCCGTCGACGGCCAAGAACGGCGCCATTTCGGCGATCGTGCCGATGGTCTCCCACGTGGACCACACCGAGCACGACGCCATGGTCATCATCACCGAGCAGGGTATCGCCGATCTGCGTGGCCTGGCCCCGCGTCAGCGTGCCCCGAAGATCATCGAGAACTGCGCCCACCCGGACTTCCGTCCGATGCTGCAGGACTACTACGAGCGTGCGCTGCGTGACTGCAAGTTCAAGCACACCCCGCACCTGCTCGGCGAGGCCTACAACTGGCACACCCGGTTCCTCGAGACCGGCACCATGCAGCAGGGCTGAACCCGCCAGGGTTGATTCCCAGCCACATTGAACAAGTGCTCCCGGACCGATGGTCCGGGAGCACTTGGGCGTTGAGACTCCCTACGCGGCGAACTCGGTGGTAGGTGTCGATTTCCATTGCCACGGTTGGGGTCTGCTCACAACGGCAGGCCTCACCGAAAACAGACCTTGCCCCACCTCAGCCACGAGGCACAGGGGTGGGGCGGGTGTCTCGTCAGCAGCCCGTACGAGGCAGAGCCAGCAGCTGGTCCCGATCGGGGAGGGGAAAAGCCGAGGAGCCGTCATCCGGCTGGGTGGGCGCAGTCGAGGGTACCGGTCTCGAGGACGGCACACCCAGCACCCTGCGCGACGAACCGATGCTGTGAGACAACCGATGGGCACCCCAGAACATGGGCACCCTCAGAACAGTGGCCTCGTTCCTCGTCCTTCGCCCCTCCCCGTCCCACGCCGTAAGCTGGGTTGAGTCCCGTCGCGTCGACACCAGGAGAGTCGTGTTCCCATCATCCCAACCCCGGCGCGCCATCAACGAGGCACCCGAAGACGTCGGGGCCACGTCCTCGACGAGTGGGGTACGCACCGAGACAACGCGTCACGGGACCACAGCCCCTTCCCGCGCCGAGGAAGGCGCCTCCCAGCCTCGCAGCGAGCTGACGCACCCCGAGCTGGCCCCAGCTGACTCCCGGGCTGAGGTGAACCACGCTGGTCCACCGGTGGAGCCCCCACAGGGGCCGAACGCTCAACGAGCTGTGTGGGGCCCTGACGATCCCCGGAACATCCGCACCCTGCCTCCCCTGCCCGGGCCCGCCGAGACCACACCGGGGGCGCGTCCGGGCACCGTCGTTGCCGCCACCGTGTGTTTCGCATTGGCGGCGGTGTCGGCTGCGGTGGCCCTGGCGTGGGCGTGGTGGTGCTCGATCAACATGACCACTTTCCGCACCGCGACCCACCTCATGAGATGGACCGATCCTCGACCGGGCTCGCTGGCCTCGGTGCTGTGGGCCACGGCGATGGTGCTCATCGGGGTGGTCATGACGGCGATGCCGGCCTTGCTGGCTGTCAACGGTTGGCTGGGGCACCGGTGGGTGCGCTGGGGTGCCATCGGCGGGCTGGCCGCAGCCTCGCTGGCCGTCACGCTCAACACAGTGGCCTGGGCGAGTGCACCGTTCGCCGTCGCAGGGCTGGTGCTCGTGTGGCTGCCAGTGAGCAGGCGTTGGCTCGACCTCTCCACAGCACAGCAGCGTTCAGCACCCCGCTGACGTTCGTCTCCGCTGACGTGTCGTCACCGCCCCAGTAGCGCACACCCCAGGGCGAGCAGCCGCTCCTCGCTGTACATCGGTCCGCCGATCATGACGCCAATCGGCAGTTCCATGCCGTCGATGATGCTGGTGTGCAGCGGCAGGCTCATGGCTGGCCGACCCGTGATGTTCCACAGACTGGTCCACGGCGTGAACCGGCACTGGGCCGCGAAGTCAGCTGCCGGGTCGTCGTCATCGTGCAGCTGGCCATGTGGCAACGGCGGCTGAGCCAGAGTGGGGCTGACGATGAGGTCGTAATCTGCCCAGTGTCGCCCGACCGTGCGCGAAATCATCTGAATACCAGCAAGACCTTCGGCAAGTTCCACACCGGTGCGGCGTCGTCCTTCCTTGCGAAGCCACCGCGTCATCGGCATGGCGTTCCTCTCACACCCCTCGGGCAACGGAATGCTTGCTGCACCGACCTCCCACACGCACTGGAAGGAGGCCCATTCCTGGGCACCGAACGGCGCCGTCGTGGGTTCGACGACGTGGCCCATGGCCTCCAGAGCCGTGACCGTCTGGGCGACGGCGTCCAGACAGGCCGGGTGCACGTCGGCCTCGGCAATCACCGGCTCGGTCAACACGCCGATGCGTAGGCGCGGCACCTCGTGGTCACATGCCGCCAGGAAGCTGGTTCGTGCCGACGGCGCACTGAACGGGTCGCCGGGCATGGGCGTGCTGATGACGTCCAGGGCTGCAGCGGTGTCGCGCACGGTACGGGTGAGCACTCCTCCACTCACCAGGCCGGGGCCATCCACTCCGAATGGCCCGGCCGAGACCCGTCCCCGGCTGGGTTTGAGGCCGACGACCCCGCAGCACGAGGCGGGAATGCGAATCGAGCCGCCTCCGTCGGAGCCCTGGGCTATCGGTACTTGGCCGTCACCGACGGCGGCGGCTGCCCCGCCGGAGGATCCGCCGGACATGCGCGCGAGATCCCACGGGGTGGCGGTGGGTGCGCGTCCAGCAGGTTCGGTGTAGCAGGGCAGGCCGAACTCCGGGGCGGTGGTGGTGCCGATCGGCACGGTTCCAGCAGCCTTGAGCAGGGCGACAATGCCATCGTCGGTTTCGCTGGGGTGCCCGCCGATGGCGCGGCTGCCAAGGTGGCGCGGCGCTCCGGCCAAGGCGTTGAGATCCTTGATCGGGCAGGGCACCCCGAACAGTGGTCCGGGCTCCACCTCGCCCGCGTCAAGCTTGCGTTGCAGTTCGTGGGCGGTGTGGCGGGCCCCCTCGTCGTCGATCCAGCTCCAGGCGTGGCATTCGTCGGCGTGGGCCCGGTCCAGGGCGTCCTCGACGACCTCGATCACGCTCGTCTGGCCGGTGCGGATGGCCGATGCGGTTTCCAAGGCACTCATCTGGGTCATGGCTTGGTTGTACCACGAGCCGGGACCGTCCCATGACGGCGGGGAGCAGGAACGAGAGGATCACCGCTGCGCTGTGGACTCCCAGCGGCCGTACCGGGACACGGAGACCGCCGACACCCCGAGGTATCACCTCTGGACTCGACGGTTTCCGAACCTCGACAGCGGTGTCTGTCGTCGCACGGGTCTTCAGGTCTCGTGCGGTGGTCTGGTCTCAGTCGACCAGACGCGCCCCCTGTGCCAGGGAATTCAGCTTGGCCCAGGCCAGGGACGGATGGATCCGACCGCCGAGACCGCAGTCGGTGGAGGCAATGACCCGGTCGGCGCCGACGATCTGCACGAACCGGCCGATCCGCTGGGCAACGAGCTCGGGGTGTTCGACGACATTGGTCGAATGCCCCACGACTCCGGGTATCAGCACACGGTCCTTGGGCAGGTCCACCTCGTCCCACACCGTCCACTCGTGCTCGTGACGGGCATTGGCCGCCTCGAACGACAGGTATTTCGCATTGACGGTGAGCACATTGTCGACGATCTCCCGCAACGGGATGTCCGTGGTGTGGGGACCGTGCCACGAACCCCAACACAGGTGGAGACGCACCTGTGCCGGGTCGATACCCTCGAGCGCGGTGTTGATCGCATCACACCGCACCTGGATGTACCGCCGATAGTCCTCGACACTCGGCGCAGGGTTGATCTGGTCCCAGGACTCCGCCAAGGAGGGATCGTCGATCTGGACGGTCAGCCCGGCCTGGGTGATCGCCAGGTATTCCTCGCGAAGCACCTGGGCACAGGCCTGCACGACCTCCTCGTCATTGGCGTAGTAGGCATTGTGCAGACGAGCTGCCGAGCCGGGCGAGACCGCGGCGATGAATCCGTCCCGACGATCGATTCCGTTGGCGTCCAGGGCAGTGACCAGGCCGTCAATGTCCTGACGTACCGCCTCAGCACCCGTGCAGGTGAGCGGCCCGGTGATGACGGGGAGGACGGGTGCGATGGAGCCCCCGTCATCAGCGTTCCTCTTCCAGGAATGTGGCAGAACTGCAGATGATGGATCGGCATAGACGTCGGAGAAGTCCTGCCAGTCACGACGATCCTCGAAATCGACGAGTGTGATCTTGGATCCCGGTGCTGACGGTGCCAACTCAGACGGCTCATCGGTGAGTTCGATGCCGCCGAAGCGGCTGAACGAGTAGCTCCACCATGAACCGAAATCCAGCGATTCCGTCATGGCGTGGCCGTATTCACCGTCATTGACCCAGTCAATTCCGATCTCGTGCTGACGGGAGACGACGTCATTCACCGATTTCTGGAGGACCTGGGCGAACATCTGCTCCCCCATGTCCTTTCTCCTCGAGTTTGCATCGAGCAGTTCAGCAGTGCGCGGCAGTGAGCCGACGTGGGTGGTGCGAATCGCCATTTTGCCCTCCTTCAATGGGTGTACGAATTGGGTGAAACAGATTCTATGGACGACATCATGTTGCGAGAATCCTTTTCTCACCATGTAACATTTCCGGGCGGGCATGTGGCACCCGCACCCGTGGCATCAGCAATGGGAGTCGACGTGCTGGGAGCTCCTGCACCAGGAGCCATCTGGTTCCGGGAACATCTGCCCACCCATCCGTGTTCAGATGAATGAAGGCATCAAGACGGAAAGGATTCCAGATGACTGAGAACATCATGATCATTGGAGGCCACGGCAAGGTTGCCCTCCGTGCAGAGCCGCTGCTGGCCGACGCCGGCCACCACGTCACGGCAATGATTCGCAACCCGCAGCAGCAGGAGGACGTCAAGGCTGCCGGGGCCACTCCCCTCGTCCTGGACATCGAGCACGCCACCCGCGAGCAGCTCGTGGATGCCTTCACCGGGATGGACGCCATCGTCTGGTCCGCCGGTGCTGGTGGCGGCACCACCGCTGAGCGCACCTACGCCGTCGACCGGGACGCGGCGATCCTGTCGATGCAGGCGGCTGCCGAGGCTGGGGTGAAGCGCTACGTCATGGTGTCCTACGACCGCGCCAAGCTGGACCACGGCGTGCCGGAGGACGACTCGTTCTTCGCATATGCCGAGGCCAAGGCCCATGCCGATGAGCACCTTCGCACATCGGACCTGGACTGGACCATTCTGGGGCCGGGCACGCTCACCCTGGACGATCCCAGCGGCAGGATCACCCTGCGCAAGGAGGGCGAGAAGGTGACCGGTGACCGCAAGACCGCGCGAGGAAATGTGGCCCGTGCCATCGTGGCTGCCCTGGAACTGGATTCGACCATCGGCCGCAAGCTCGACTTCGCCGATGGTGAGACGCCGATCCGCGAGGCTTTCAGCGCCTGAGTCCGCTGGTGGCAGTCCCCACTGCCCCACAGCTTGTGACGTGGCCCCCGACCAGCTCCATCGCTGCGGGGGCCACAATCATGCGCTCGGAATCCGAGGTGACCCACGCGTCACGATGCGCTATGATGTGACGAGTCTCCTCGCGGGGGCATGCGGGCGTAGCTCAATGGTAGAGCGCCAGCTTCCCAAGCTGGATACGCGGGTTCGATTCCCGTCGCCCGCTCCATCTTTCACCTGATTCGTGCATTCACGGGATTCGCCTCGCAACACGAGCACGCAGTGATTCGCGACCCCGCTCATCGCGCAACCAACCCATTGCGTCGGCGCGTCGGCGATGTGGGGGGCGACTGCGAGTCACCCGCAGCCGCCCCACTTCACCATCCGGCAGATGTGCCCCACCGATCAGAGAACTCTGCGCTGGGCACGATCCTCGTGCCGGTGAATCACGCGCCCGTTGCCGGCAGACGCGGGGTTCCGGTGCTTTCCGACACCTCGGCTTCGCGAGGATTCTCAGCACCCTGCGGCGTCGTGCCGTCATCCGACGAGGCGCTCTCGGTGGCAGCAGAGGGTGAGGACGGCTGCTGGCCAGGAGTGACGTCGGTGGAAGCCTGGTTCGAGGCCGACGGGGAGGCCGTGTCCTGGCCGGGCGTAGCATCGGCTGACGGGGTTCCAGCACTGGGAGTCGACGGGAGCGCCGACGGCGTGTCTGCGCCCGGGGTGACGTCTGCCGAGGGCGTCACGGATGGCTCACCCGGGGTCGGGGTCTGATCGGGCGTAGGCGTCTGGTCCGGGGTCGGGGACTCGCTCGCAGCCGAGGAGGAGGCGGAGGGCGATTCGTCCGCACCGGGTTTCGTGTCGGCATCGTGCCGGGCGTCCTCCAGGGCCTTCTCGGCGTCTGCAACGTCCTTCTTCGCAGCAGCGACGGCGTCCTGGGCGGCGTCAACCTTGGCCTGCAGATCGGCAAGCTGCGGCACTGCCTGGGCAAGGTACTGATCCAGGAGGGCCTGGTAGGCGTCGACGTCGTAGCCGTACTGCAGGGTCGTTGCGTGGATGAGGAGCTGATCGGCGCTTGGAGCCTTGTCGCCGGCGGTGTTGAGGCCAAGACCGGTGAGCGTCAACGTGGGATCGCTGAGGTTGCGGTAGTTGACCGTCTTCTCGGAGCTCTTGTCACCAGCGTCCCACAGCTTCTTCTGCTGGGTGTACCAGCCGTCGAGCGGATCGGACTGCCCGGAGCTCGCGTTCTCCTTCCAGCCGAGGCCGAGGTAGTCGTCGATCTCCTGGGTCGGATTGGCCTGACGGGCGTTGGCGTTGACCTGCGCGGAGGCCATGAGCGCGCTGTTGATCTTGAGGGGGTCCAGGCCGTCGGCGGCACGCAGCGTGTTGGCGGTGCGGATGAGCTTCACGGCCGACTTGACGTTGTCGATCGAGGTGGCATCGTTCCTGGCACCGATCTCGGTTGCCGAGTACGCATTCTCGATGCCGTCGACCTCACCGTTGAGCACTCGCACGGCCTGCTTGGCGTCGGCGACCGCGTCGGCATCCTGCTTGGCATCGGTGGCGAGCCAGGTGAAGAAGCCCTGGGCCGACACGTTGCTCTGTGCAGCTGCCTTGTCACGGGCGGCCTGTGCCGCGGTGAGATTCTTCGTGGCCTCGTCAAGCTTGGTATTCGCGGCATCAAGCTGCGCCTGGGCCTTGGCCACCGCGTCCGATGCCGGGCTGGCGGACTGGCTGGTCGCCCCGCTGGGGGACGCGGTCGCCGCGGGGGCGGGCGAGGAGACGGCCCAGCTCGACACGGAGATGAACTGGGGCACGGCGAACGTCACGGCAGCCAGTGAGACGGCTGCAAGACGTGCTGGCAAGGACGTGTGGTCATGGGACATGGGCAGCACCTTTCGACGACGAGACCGGTGACATTGACGGCTCGACAACCACCATCCGTAGTCACAGGCCTTTTGCAGGGTAGCCCCCACGGGTGAACCGCCGGTGACCTCAAGGAGTCATCTCACCCAACTCAACCCACAGGGGAAGGCCCAATCTCCGCGCACTCAATCCCCTGTCCTCGGCAACCCGGGACGTCCACCGTCGACGGATCCCGGAACACTGCCGGAGACCGTGTCGGGAATGGCATTCCTTGCACCGGGAACACTGGACCCATCGACAGCCCCACCCCGAGAATCTGGGGAGGCCGGTGCCGGACTGCTGGCGGACGCGCTGGCAGCCGAGGTGCTCGTGGCCTCACTGCTGGGTGACGGACTGGACGTCGGGGTGCCGGTCGCCTGCGCGCTGGGGGTTTGCGTCACCTGACTGTTGGGCGTGTTGTCGCCAGGCTCTGGGGTGGGAGTGCCGGACTGCTGCGGCGTGGTGACCTGCCAGGAGTCGTCCGGGACACTCGCCCCGGTGAGGCAGCGTTTGAGTTCGGGCACGGTGTAGAAGACCGATCCGT
>ERZ782914.527-NODE-527-length-10395-cov-5.620406_pt1 | contig 10395 bp, 6 predicted proteins | sample MGYA00375948_ERZ782914 | MGnify/ENA primary metagenome ERZ782914 (study PRJEB29894, sample SAMN03576417) | human skin metagenome | biome: human skin; feature: left retroauricular crease; material: organic_material | host: Homo sapiens | place: Italy: Trento...
CCGTTCCGGCCCACGCGGGTGAGGATGTCGGCCGCGTGGGCCGGAACGGTGTCGTGCCCGCACTCGGCCACGAGATGCGGGGCGAGCGCGCGGCGGCCCTGGCCGCCCTCGGCGTGGACGAGGCCGGCCGGCCCGTCCGCGCGTCCCGTCCGAGGGCGGGGAACGTCCGCGGGCTGGTCCACCGGGCCGACGCAGCCCTCGGCATGGGCCGGCCCGACGTCGCCGAGACGCTGCTCGGCAGCGTGCCGGAGGAGCATCGCGGCGCGGCGTGGACGGCCGCCGCCGCACGCCTGGCGGCCCACCGCGGAGACCTGGGCGGCGCAGCCGCGCTCGCCGCGCGGCATCCCCGCAACCGTCATCTCGCCCGCCGCATGGCGGGCGAGCGGGACGCGTTCCGCGGCGTCGCCCCGACCGTGCCGACCGAGCCCGGCTACCGCCCGGTCCCGGGGCGGGTGCTGCACGTGCTGACCAACTCCCTGCCCCACACCGGCTCGGGGTACGCCCAGCGCAGCCACGCGATCCTCACCTCCCTGCGGGACGAGGGCTTCGATGTCGCCGCCGTGACGCGGCCGGGCTACCCCGTGCAGATCGGCGTGCCCTGGGCGGCACAGCGGGATGTCGTGGACGGGATCGGCTACGCCCGGCTGCTGCCGGCGCGGCTCGCCCAGGGCCAGGCCGCCCGCATCCAGCAGCACGCCGAGCTGCTGGCCGCGCACGTGCGTCGACACCGTCCTGCCCTGCTGCACACCACCACGCACTTCGTGAACGCGCTCGCGGTCGAGGCCGTGGCGCGGGCCTTCGGGATCCCGTGGGTGTACGAGGTCCGCGGGCAGCTCGCGGACACATGGGCGGCGGTGCGCGGGCCCGAGGCCCTGGGCTCGGAACGGTACCGGCTCTTCCAGGAGCGGGAGGCCGAGGCCGCCCGCCGCGCCGACGGGGTCGTGACGCTCGGGGCGGGCATGCGCGACCGCCTAGTCGCCGCCGGGGTGGCCGAGGACGCCGTCGTGCTCTGCCCCAACGCCGTGGGCCCGGCCTTCGTCGCCGAGCCGGCGGACCGGGACGAGGCACGCGCCCGGCTGGGCTGGGACCTGCCGACCGACGCCTTCGTGGTGGGCACCGTCTCGAGCCTCGTGGACTACGAGGGACTGGACACCCTGCTGCGCGCCGCCGCGCGGCTGGCCCCGCACCGTCCCGGACTGCGCGTGCACATCGCCGGCGACGGCGTCGCCCGTCCCGGGCTGCAGGCCCTGGCCGCGGAGCTCGGCATCGCGGAGCTGTGCGCCTTCCCCGGGCGGGTCGACCGCGAGGATGCGCGCCTGCACCACGCCGCCCTGGACGTGTTCGCGGTCCCGCGCCGGGACCTGCCCGTCACGCGCGCGGTGACGCCGATGAAGACCGTCGAAGCCTCGGCCACCGGTCGGCCCGTCGTCGCCTCGGACCTGCCGGCCCTGGCCGAGCTCGTCGAGGACGAACGGACCGGCCTGCTCGTCCCCGCGGAGGATCCCGCAGCGCTGGCCGCCGCCCTCGACCGGCTCGCGGGGGACCCGGCCGGGCGGGCGCGCCTCGGCGCGGCCGGCCGGGAATGGGCCCTGCAGACGCGCACCTGGGAGGCCAACGCGCGTCGCTATCGGGCGCTCTACGACCGGCTCGGCGTCCACCCGCGCTGATACAGTGACGCTGGCGCCGGGCCTCCCGCACTCTCGTATTCCGGAGGCCTCCTCGACGCCCGCCCGACGCTCGCCGCGTGGGGCCCGTGCACGGAAGGAAGACTGGACCCGCATGAAGATCGCCGTCGTCGCCCTGGGCAAGATCGGCCTGCCGCTGGCCGTGCAGTTCGCAAGCAAGGGACACGAGGTGGTCGGCGTAGACGTCAACGCCGCCGTCGTGGACCTGGTCAACGCGGGGACCGAGCCCTTCCCGGGCGAGGCCCACCTCCAGGAGAAGCTCTCGTCCGCGGTGGCCGACGGCCGCCTGCGCGCCACCACCGACTACGGCGACGCCGTCCCGGGGGCCGACGCCGTCGTGCTCGTCGTGCCGCTCTTCGTGGACGAGGAGGCCCGCCCCGACTTCGGCTGGATGGACGGCGCCACCACGGAGCTGGCGAAGCACCTGACCCCGGGCACCCTCGTCTCCTACGAGACCACGCTGCCCGTGGGCACCACCCGCACCCGATGGAAGCCGATGCTGGAGGAGGGCTCGGGCCTGACCGAGGGGGAGGACTTCCACCTCGTGTTCTCCCCGGAGCGCGTGCTCACCGGCCGCGTGTTCGAGGACCTGCGCCGCTACCCGAAGCTGATCGGCGGCCTGTCGGCGGCCGGCGCCGAGCGCGCCCGCGAGTTCTACGAGGCCGTGCTGGACTTCGACGAGCGTCCTGACCTGTCCCGGCCCAACGGCGTGTGGGACCTCGGCTCCGCAGAGGCCTCCGAGATGGCCAAGCTCGCGGAGACCACCTATCGCGACGTCAACATCGGCCTCGCCAACGAGTTCGCCCGCTACGCCGGCGCGAACGGCATCGACATCTACCAGGTGATCGAGGCCTCCAACTCGCAGCCGTACAGCCACATCCACCGCCCGGGCATCGCCGTGGGAGGCCACTGCATCCCGGTCTACCCACGCCTGTACCTGTGGAACGACCCGGCCGCGGACATCGTCCGCACCGCGCGCGCTGTGAACGCCTCGATGCCGGACTTCGCCGTGGACCTGCTCGCCGAGGCGCACGGCGACCTCGCCGGTCAGCGCGTCGTCGTGCTGGGCGCCGCCTACCGCGGCGGCGTGAAGGAGACCGCGTTCTCCGGCGTGTTCGCCACCGTGGGCGCGCTGCGCACCCGCGGCGCCGAGGTCACCGTGGACGACCCGATGTACTCGGACGAGGAGCTCACCGCGCTGGGCTTCACCCCGCACTCCTCCGGCTCCGAGGTCGACGCCGCGATCCTGCAGACGGACCACGCCGAGTACCGCGCCCTCACCCCGGCCGACCTGCCGGGCGTGCGCACCTTCGTGGACGGCCGCAACGTCACCGACGCCGACGCCTGGGCGGGAGTGACCCGTCGGGTCATCGGCCTGCCGCAGGACGCCGAGGCCGCCCGATGAGCGGGGACGTCTTCACCGCCGCCTCGGCCGACGTGGCCGAGGACGCCGTCCTCGGTGCCGGCACCAAGGTCTGGCACCTCGCGCAGGTCCGTGAGCAGGCCCGCCTCGGCGAGCGCTGCATCGTCGGTCGCACGGCCTACATCGGCACCGGGGTGGAGCTCGGCGACGACTGCAAGGTCCAGAACCTCGCCCTCGTCTACGAGCCGGCCCGTCTGGGCCGCGGCGTGTTCATCGGACCCGGCGTCGTCCTGACCAACGACACCTACCCGCGTGCCGTGAATCCGGATCTGTCCCAGAAGTCCGGGGACGACTGGGAGGCCGTGGGCGTCGACATCGGCGACGGCGCCGCGATCGGTGCGCGCTCGGTGTGCGTCGCGCCAGTGCGCATTGGCGCCTGGGCGCTGGTGGCCGCCGGTTCCGTCGTCACGCGCGACGTGCCGGACTTCGGCCTCGTGGCCGGGGTGCCCGCGAAGCGCATCGGCTGGGTCGGCCGCACAGGCCGCCGACTGGAGGAGAGGGACGGCGTCTGGGTGTGCCCGGACACCGGCGAGACGTTCATCGAGCGGGACGGGGCGCTGCGCCCGGCCGGGCCCGCGCAGGAGGAGGAGAACCATGGCTGAGTTCATCCCGGCGGCGAAGCCGCTCATCGGCGACGAGGAGCGCGAGGCCGTGGACCGCGTCCTGCGCTCCGGCATGGTGGCGCAGGGCCCTGAGGTCGCGGCCTTCGAGGAGGAGTTCGGTGCCGCGATGGTGGACGGCCGGGCCTGCGTGGCCGTCAACTCCGGCACCTCCGGCCTGCACCTGGGCCTGCTGGCCGCGGGCATCGGCCCCGGTGACGAGGTCATCGTGCCCGCCTTCACCTTCGCGGCGACCGGCAACGCCGTCGCCCTCACGGGGGCGACCCCGGTCTTCGCGGACGTGGACCTGCAGACGTACACCCTCGACCCCCAGGACGTGCGCGCCAAGGTGACGGAGCGGACCGCCGCCGTCATGCCGGTGCACCTGTACGGCCACCCGGCCCGCATGGACGAGCTCGAGGCGATCTGCCGCGAGCACGGTCTCCAGCTGTTCGAGGATGCGGCGCAGGCGCACGGCGCCCGCTGGCAAGGACGCCCCGTGGGCACCTTCGGGGCGTGGGGGATGTTCAGCCTCTACCCGACCAAGAACATGACCTCGGGTGAGGGCGGCATGGTCTCCGTGGGGGAGGAGGACGTCGCTCGTCGCCTGCGCCTGCTGCGCAACCAGGGCATGGAGGTCCAGTACCGCAATGAGCTCGTGGGCTTCAACAACCGCATGACGGACATCCACGCGGCCATCGGCCGGGTGCAGCTGACCAAGGTCGGCGCATGGACGCGGCGCCGGCAGGAGATCGCAGCCCGCTTCGACGCCGAGCTGCGCGGGGTCACCGTGCCGACGGTGCTCGAGGGCGCCGAGCACGTGTACCACCAGTACACGGTCCGCCTGCCCGAGGAGCTGGCCGGGAAGCGGGCGGACGTGCTCGCCCGCCTGAAGGACCAGTTCGGGGTCGGCACGGGGGTCTACTACCCGGTGCCCACCAATGAGCTTCCCTCGTTCGGCGTCGAGGCGGACCTGCCGAACACCCGCGTGGCCGCGTCCACCGTGTTCTCCATTCCGGTCCACCCGTCCCTGACGGACGCGGACGTCACGCGCGTGGTCGAGGCCGTCAACACCGTGGTGGCGGAGGCCGCCGCATGAGCGTGCTGCGCACCGGACTGATCGGCCTGGGCATGATGGGACGCCACCACGCCCGCGTGATGCGCTCCATCGAGGGCACCGACCTGGTCGCCGTCGCCGACGCGATGGGTGATCCGCACGGCGTGGCGGGGGACCTGCCCCTCTACGACTCGGTCCAGGGGCTCATCGACCATGGCGTGGACGCCGTCATGTGCGCGGTCCCGACCGGTCTGCACGAGGAGGTCGGGATGGCCCTGGCCGAGGCTGGCGTGCACGTGATGGTCGAGAAGCCCATCGCGCACAGCACCGAGGCCGGCACCCGCCTGGTCCGCGCTTTCGACGAGGCCGGCCTCGTCGGCGCCGTGGGCCACATCGAACGCTTCAACCCCGCCCTCCAGGAGATGCGCCGCCGGATCCGGGCCGGCGAGCTGGGCCGGGTTCTGCAGATCACGACCGTGCGTCAGGGCGGCTTCCCCGCCCGCGTCGCCGACGTCGGGGTCGTCAAGGACCTCGGCACGCACGACATCGACCTGACCGCGTGGCTGGCGGACAGCCCGTTCGCGCGCGTGGCCGCGGAGACCATGACCAACTCCGGCCGTGAGCACGAGGACATGGTGGTCGCCAGCGGCCGCCTCGAGTGCGGGGTCATCACGAGCCACGTCGTCAACTGGCTCTCGCCCGTGAAGATCCGCCAGACCGTCGTCACCGGTGAGCTCGGCGCGTTCGTGGCGGACACCGTGCACGCGGACCTGACCTTCCAGGCCAACGGATCGGTCCGCACCCGCTGGGACGCGGTGTCCGCGTTCCGCGGCGTCTCCGAGGGGGACGTCACGCGCCTGGCGATCGAGAAGCCCGAGCCGCTGCACACCGAACACGAGGCGTTCCGCGACGCGATCCTCGGCGTCCGGCAGGAGCACGTGTCCATGGCGGAGGGGCTCGACACGCTGCGCGTGGCCGAGGCGATGATCGCGTCGGCCCACACGGGCGAGAGGGCGGCCCTGTGATGCCTCCTAGCGGAAGCCGGTGGTGGCGCCAAGCACGTGGACACGCCGTCCGCTCTCTCATCCGGCGTGCCGAAGGACTGCCGGGGCCTGGCCCTCGGTTGCTCCGTGACGGGTTCACCGCGCTGCCCGAGTGGGCGCCGGGGAGGGACAGCATGCGTCGGATAGCGGGGCAGAATCGGCCCCGCCGACGTGATGGCGACGAGTCGCCACCTCAGAAGGCGACACGGCGTCGTCGACCTCCGGGAGGTTACGGTGGATACCTGCACTGGTCAGACGCTGGATCGACATACTCCGAACGTGAGATCGCCACCTTCCTTCAGCTGGAGCTCGCCCACCTCAAGCAGGCTCTTTACGCCGAGCCGCTCCCGCCCCTTGAACCAACGGGGTATGAGGAAGAGGACGCGAGCAACGCCGACGACCGCATCGCCGAGTACTTGGATCTCGTCGAGGATCTCTCAGTGGCCGAAGGTGATGTGAGCCACCTCGTCATTCTGAATCAATACCCGAAGGTGGGGGCAGAGTATGGGAACGGATTCGTTCACCGCCGGGTCAAGTACTACATCGAGGCCGGCGTCCGAGTGCATGTGGCAGTGGTCAACGCGTCGGAGGAACCCAGCTCGTATGTGTACGACGGCGTACCGGTTCTCGTGGGCAGGGGCGCCGAGGCCCGTCGTCTCCTCGAGACCACCGCGTACACATCGGTCTCGACACACTTTCTTCAGCCGTATATCTGGCGTCAGGTGCGTGAGGCGATGCGAGGGCACAGACTCTTCTCCTTCATGCATGGCTTCGAATCACGTAGATGGATCCGCACAATTCGGAACTACCGGTCACCTGAGCCGTTGGTTAATGGCATTAAGGACAGCCTCACTCGACAGCGATTCTGGCGCGAGGTTCTGAATGACCCTGCGGGACCCGAGAAGTTCGTGTTCGTCTCCCGCTGGTGGCGTCGGGGATCCCAGGATGACCTGGAAATGGTATTCCCGGAGCAGCGGGTTGCGGTGGTGCACAATGTTATCGACACCGAGCTTTTCCGCTTCCATGAGAAAGACCCCGCACAGCGATTCCGGTTGCTGTGGGTCCGGTCTGCTGCGAACCTGAACTACGCTTCGGATCTCGCCGTTGCAGCATTGGTGCGCTTGAGGGAGACCGAATGGTGGCCGCAGTTGGACATCCGGATCATCGGCGACGGGAAGTACTTCGGTGCATTCGAGGAGACCTTCGCCGAAGATGAGAACGTGGTTGTTGAGCGACGCTTTGCCTCTCAAGCAGAGATTGCTCGACTTCACCGGGAATACGGCATGTTCCTCGTGCCCACACGATGGGACTCGCAGGGCGTGTCCCGAGACGAAGCGATGTCGTCTGGCCTGGTCGCCGTCACGAACGCGGCGTGTGCTGTCCCCGAATTCGTGGACTCCAGTTGCGCCGTTGTAGCTCCTCCGGAGGACGTTGAAGGCCTGGTGGCCGGGATGATCCGGGTGTTCGAGTCGCCCGAACTCTTCCTCCAGCTGGCACGTGCGGGCGCACAGAGGGTCGCGGCGGCCACGTCACCTACGCACACCGTGATGCGTGAAATGGCGCTGATGGGACTCCTGCCGGAGTCCGGGGGGAGCGAGGCTTCGTCGTGAGGTATCTGATGATCACGGCCGGTTTCGGGGTTGCCGAAGCGCGGCTCGTCGATGACGCAAGGCGAAACGGGTCCACCATGGACGTCATCGACGTCCAAGGGCCCTCCTGGCTCCGATTCACCGGGTCAGGGAGGCCCGTGCCCCTGTTCCGCTGGATCGCCCAGTGGCCCCTGCGGGACTCCAGCAACCAGGTCGCGCGGGTGATGCGCCAGGTCCTTGAGCGCGGTGCATATGACCTGATCCTCGCGTCTGGCCTGCGGGCGTGCGGGTTCGCAGGACGATACCTCGAAACCGAGTTCGTCCCACTGCTCTGGCGGGGCGACCTGGACTTCTCGGCGGCCCGCCGGCACTCTGAAGAGGATTTCGCAGCCGTCACGAGGGCCGTGGACCGTTTGTTCCTCGAGGACGAATGGGAGTTCGACAAGGCCCTGTCGAAGGGGTCGTGGAGCGCCCACCTCCGCCATCCACGTCGAGCCCTGCCGCCCGAGTTGTTGCCTCCGCTGGCCGAGGAATTCGAGACGCCGAGCGTCGTCGTCCTCCATCCCGAACACGTCGACGCCGATCGCCTCGCGGCGCAGATGGAGGCGCTCCAGACCGCGGTGGACACGGTGCCGGGCGCCTCGCTCCGCAGCCTCTCGGCCTCCGCCCTCTACCGCACCCGCGACCTCGCCGCAGGACGCGCGTTCGACGCGGTCGCGTCGACCCGGCTCGGCGGCGCCACGCACGTGGTCCTCGTGGGCTCGTCGCGCGACCACACGGCCGTCGGCGAACTCCTGGTCGGCACCGGCTTCGCGGGGCGGCTGGTGGTGGAGGACACCATCGGCTCGGGCGCGTGGGCCGCGGGCCATCCGGGCGTACGGACGGGGCGCGGGCTGCGCCTCGTCACCGAACTCACCGCGGCCCTGCGCGGGGGGCCCGAGCCTCACTCCGCCCTCGACACCGTCGACGCCGACACCACCGACCTGCTCGCCGCCTACCGCACGGCGATGACCGGTCCCGTGAAGAGGACGTTCGAGGACCTCGCGGTGCTGCGGCACGACGGCCCGTTGGACGTGTTCTTCTCCACCTCGCCGCTCGAGGACCGCACCGACGGGGCCCGTCCCCAGCGGGTGCGCAACATGAACGACGCCCTCTCCGAGCCGGCCGCGGCGCTGCGGCTCTCCTCCGTCCCGGGCGTGTTCGACCGGCGGCTCCGGGTCCTGGACGAGGCGCTCGCCGCCGGCCGTCCCCTCGGACTCCTCTATGGCGAGAACTCGACGTCGCCGATCCCGGTCGGCCGGGTGACCGCCGCCCTCGCGGACGTCATGGCCCGGTTCTCGGCCGGCGGCGGCACGAGCGTCTGGTTCGTGCGTGACCTGCACTGGCTGGACGAGATCGACGGGTACCTCGAGGATGCCGACACGCGGCGCGACGTCCAGGAGCGTGGGCTCGCCGAGTTCGACGCGATGGCGGCGGCCGCCGACCGGCTGGCGGCTCCGTCTGCGGAGTCCGGGGCGGGCTTCGACGCCCTGCTGGCCCGCCATGGCCGAGGGCCCGTGGACTGGCTGCCGCTGCCGCCGGCGGTGTCCCCGGCGAACACCGTCCCCGCCGACGCCCCGACGATCGGCGAGGAGGGCGTCACCCTGCTGTACGCCGGCGGCGTGGGCGGGATCTACGGCCTGGGCCAGTACCTCACCGCCGTCGGGACGCTCGACCCGCAGGTGCGACTCGACTTCGTGGTCCGCGCGGGGGAGCGCGCTCAGCTGGAGGACATGCTGGCCGAGCACGGCCTGGCGGACCGCCCCGGGCTGCGGATCACCACGGTCCCGCTCGAGTGGTACGTCCCCACGACGAGGACCGTGGTGGGCGTGGTGCTGCTGGGCGGCGAGTACGCCCGGTTCAGCTTCCCCTACAAGACCATGTCCCTGATCGAGCGCGGCTACCCCGTGCTCTGCTTCGCAGACATGGGGATCGCCGACTTCCTCGAGCGCAACCACGTGGGGCTCGGCGTCGCGCGCTCCTCGGAGGCGATCCGCGCCGGCATCGTCGCGCTCGTACGGGACGGGGCGCCCGGCATGGCTGAAGCCCAGCGCTCGCAGTCCTGGGCCGTCCGGGTGGCCACCGCCCGCGCATCGGCCGAGGACTGAGTCCCGGCCCCACCGGGGGCGCCCGGCCGGGGACCCGGGACGGGCCCGCCGCGGATCACACCCCGGCGGGCCCGTCCGTCGTCTCCGCGGGGCTGAGCAGGGCCTGCATCCGCACCAGCACGGCGTCGGGCGCGTGCAGCCGCGCATGGTACGCGCGGGCCCGCTCCCGGCGCTCCCGCGCGGCCGCCGGCGCCTCCTCCAGCAGGCCCAGCACCGTGGCGAGGAGCGTGGCGTCGTCGGCTTCGATCGCCGGCGGGGCGCACTCGTCCGGCGCGGCAGTCACCGGCGGCCCGGCGACCACAGCGCTGCCCGCGGCCAGGGCCTGCAGGGCCGCGACCTCCAGTTCTCCCGTGTGCAGCGGAGCCACGACGACGTCGCCGTGGAACGCGTCGGGTCGACGACGGAACCGGGGACCCGACGGGGCCTCGACCGGGATCCCGCGTGCGGTGAGTTCCGCGACCAGCTCGTCCACCGCTGCCGACTCGGCCGAGGTGCGGTCCCCGGGCAGGACGAGCACGCTGCGGGGTGCGGACGCGCCGTCAGGGTCGATTCCCCGGTCCGTCGGCGTCGGGATCGGTGCCGGCAGCCAGAGCACGCCCGGCGTCAGCAGAGCCTCCACGCGCCGGTAGGAGAGCACGGGGACTCCGGCGGCCAGGGCGGCCTGGAACGGGCGGCCCTGACGTCGGATGCGGCGGTCCAGCGCTGCCCGCGCGTCCGGGTCCAGTCCTCCCCAGGGGTGGCCGGGGGCGGCTGTCAGCCGTCGGTCGACGCCGGCGAGGATCCGCTCGCCGGCCACCAGGGCGACCCGACGTCCCCGAGCCCGGAGGGAGAGCAGTTCGTGGACGGGGGACT
>ERZ782914.528-NODE-528-length-10394-cov-6.805977_pt1 | contig 10394 bp, 9 predicted proteins | sample MGYA00375948_ERZ782914 | MGnify/ENA primary metagenome ERZ782914 (study PRJEB29894, sample SAMN03576417) | human skin metagenome | biome: human skin; feature: left retroauricular crease; material: organic_material | host: Homo sapiens | place: Italy: Trento...
CCGACGTCGCTGCACCGCGGCCCCGACACCGCGGAATACCCGCCCGTGGCTCCGCCGTTGTCCTGGAGGAGCGCCCACCACCCCGATCCACTGGAGGAACCCGTGGCCCCCACCGCCCAGGACCAGAGCGTCCACAACGTCGTGATCGTCGGATCCGGCCCCGCCGGATACACCGCGGCGATCTACACCGCCCGCGCCGATCTCTCCCCGGTCCTGGTGGCCGGGGCGGTGACCGCGGGCGGCGAGCTGATGAACACCACCGAGGTGGAGAACTTCCCGGGCTTCCCGGAGGGTGTGCAGGGGCCCGAGCTGATGGCGAATCTCGAGGCCCAGGCCCGCCGGTTCAACACGGAGGTGGTCTACGACGACGTCGTGCAGGCCGACCTGACGTCGAACCCCAAGGTGCTCACGCTCGGAGACGGCACCCAGCTGCGCACCCACGCGGTCATCCTCGCGACCGGCTCCGCCTACCGCAAGCTCGGCGTGCCCGGTGAGGAGCGCCTCTCCGGCCACGGCGTCAGCTGGTGCGCCACGTGCGACGGCTTCTTCTTCCGAGAGCAGGAGATCGCGGTCGTGGGCGGCGGCGACTCCGCCATGGAGGAGGCCCTGTTCCTCACGAAGTTCGCGTCCAAGGTGACCGTGCTGGTCCGCAAGGACGAGCTGCGCGCCTCCAAGGTGATGGCCCACCGGGCCATGGAGAACGAGAAGATCGAGTTCCGCTGGAACACCGAGGTCACGGAGGTGAGCGGTGACGACAAGGTCAACACCCTCCACCTGCGGGACACCCGCACCGGCGAGGCGTCCACGCTGGACGTGACCGGCCTGTTCGTGGCCATCGGCCAGGACCCGCGCACGGACCTGGTGCAGGGCCAGGTGGAGCTCACGGAGCACGGCACGATCCGCATCGACCATCCGTCCTCGCGTACCTCCCAGCCGGGCGTCTTCGCCGCCGGCGACGTCACGGACCATACCTACCGCCAGGCCATCACCGCCGCCGGCTCGGGCAGCGTTGCCGCCCAGGACGTGGAGCACTACCTCGCGACCGTGGCCGACGTGGAGGAGGCCGCTCCGGCCGGCCCGGAGTCGGACGCGGTCCCGGCATGAGCCACTGACCCATGACCCTTGACAGAGCGCCATGGGTCATGCCGATAACACCCCTGTCCACCCTCGTCAGACACATAACAAACCCCCGGAGGCTGCCATGAGCACCATCACCGTCACCGACGCCGACTTCGACCAGAAGGTCCTCCAGTCCGAGCTGCCCGTCCTCGTGGACTTCTGGGCCGAGTGGTGCGGCCCGTGCCGCATGCTCGGGCCTGTCCTGGAGGACATGGCCGTGGAGCACGAGGGCAAGGCCGTGATCGCCAAGCTCAACGTGGACGAGAACCCGGCGATCGCCGCGCGCTTCGGCGTCACCTCCATCCCGCTCGTCGTGGGCTTCCAGAACGGGGAGAAGGTCGTCGAGTCCGTGGGCGCCAAGCCCAAGGCCGCGCTGGAGAAGGAGTTCTCGACCCTGCTCGGCTGAGCGCCCCCCACTCACAGCGACGGCCCCGTCACCCGAAAGGGTGACGGGGCCGTCGTGCGTTGATCTTCAGGACCAGCGGCGGGTACCCGTGGACGCCGTCCGCGGGAGCTCCGGATCAGGGCTTCTTGCCCTTCCCCTTGCCGTCCTGACCGCCCTGGATGAGGTCCATGATGCGGTTCAGGTCTTCCACGGTGGTGAAGTCGATGGCGATGCGGCCCTTGCGCGCGCCGAGGGTGATCTTCACGGCGGTGTCCAGGCGGCTGGTGAGCGCGGTGGCGTAGTGGTCCAGGCGCTCGTGGCGGGCGTCGTCCGTGCTGCGCCGCGGCGTGCGGCCCGGCCGGAGCCCGCCCTGCAGCTGCGCGACAGCCTCCTCCGTGGCACGGACGGACAAGCCCTCGGACTGGATCCGCTGCGCCAGACGCTCCATGTCCGAGGGGTCCGTGAGACCGAGCAGCGCCCGAGCATGGCCGGCCGAGAGCGTGCCGGCGGCCACGCGCCGCTGCACGAGGGGCGGCAGCTTGAGCAGCCGCAGCGTGTTGGAGATCTGCGGCCGGGAGCGGCCGATGCGCTGGGACAGCTCCTCCTGAGTGCAGGCGAAGTCCTCCATGAGCTGCTGGTAGGCGGCGGCCTCTTCCAGCGGGCTCAGCTGGGAGCGGTGCAGGTTCTCCAGCAAGGCGTCGCGCAGGAGGTCCTGGTCCGGGGTCTGACGGACGATCGCCGGGATGGTATCCAGGCCGGCCTTCTGGGTGGCGCGCCACCGGCGCTCGCCCATGATCAGCTCATAGGGGGTGGGGCCGTCCACCTCGCGCACGACGATCGGCTGCAGGATGCCGACTTCGCGGATCGAGGTGACCAGTTCCGCCATGTGGTCCTCGTCGAACACCTCACGCGGCTGCCGCGGGTTCGGGTGGATGTCCCCCACCGGAATCTCTCGCAGGACCGCGATGTCCGCGGACACGGTCCCCTCGGCCGTGACGAACTCCGCAGTCGAGTCCACCGGTTCCCTCTTCGACGACGCCGCGGAGGTGGCACGCTTGCTGGGCGCCTTCACCGTCGGCATGGCCGGGCGCCCCTTGGTCGAGCGCGCAGCAGGTGCGTCCTCGGAGTCGGCAGAGAAGAAGACGTCGACGGGACGCTGAGCGGGTCGAGAGGCACGCTTCGACGAGGTGGCCCCTGCCTTCGTGGCGGACGTGGTGTTCCGGCCAGCCGTGGACGTTGATTTCCCGGTCTGGGCCGTACGGCCCGTGGTCTTTCGCTGCGAGGCCGACGGGGCGGGCTCAGTGGACTCCCCTGACGTCCCGGTCGTCGCGGTGCTTCGCGTCGATGTCGTCGTGGTCTCCGCGGCCGCGGCGGCCTTCGAGCTGCTTTTCGTCGGCATCGGAAGGTCCTTCGGGGAGGATGTCTCGGCGTCCTCTTCCGGGGCTTCCACAGTGCTCTGGATCAGGGCGCCGAGGCCACGCCCCAGGCCTCCTCGACGGCTCGTCTTCAACGGGTCCTCCTGCAGTGAGTGGGTCTGCGATCAGTGTAGGTGAGCAGCCTGGTCTCGATGATCCCGGGCGGTGGAAGGACACTCCTCACGTGGTGCGGCCCCCGACTGGCGGTGGCCACGCGAGGGCCTGAGCTGCAAGGGATGCGGTGATGTTCGGGCCTCGGTTCTGCCATGCACGTGCGTGATGGACTCGGACGACGGGGGGCGCGGGTGGCCGCCAGCCGCGAGCGTGAGTGTTTCACGTGGAACACCCTGAGTTGGAGCGCTCCAGGAGGTGTTGCTGTGATCCTCGGGACCCTCTCGTGCTCCGTTGTAAGGTCCATCCGTTTCACTTGAAACGCGATCCCTCAGCCGGCGAGTGGACAATTGCCGAATCACATATGTAGCGGCTTGTGTTCTGGGTGCACCGGCGCCGATCAGCCTTCCGTGCGGACGGTACTCAGATTGCTGGCCGCCCGCGTGATGTTGCGCATCATCGGATGAAAAGTGGCGGACTGGGAGCGAAGCACCGCTCGACTCCCCCGGTGTGATGTGGACACTCGCATCACCGAACGACCAGCTCGGACTACTCGTCGCCTTGTGTTCAGTGCTTCCTCACACCCCCGCAGCTCGCGAATCGATCGTTGCTTCGGCGGCCGTGTTTCACGTGAAACACGAGTGAACCTGTCGCAGAGAACGCGGACGTGGGCCCCCGATGGTTGACGTGGTTGCTCCTCACGAACCGGTGTCACCCTGTCGTATTGTTTTCGGTCACCCCGTTGACGCCACTGATCGCGAGGTCCTTGGATAGCCCGAAGTCGTCATCTCGCGGTACGGCGCCCTCACCCGAGGCTCGTTTCACGTGAAACGTTCCGGTGGAAGTGCCGACTGATCACGCATACCACGGGAGCTGACCCTCAGCGGGTCGCACCCCGATGCCGGCATCAGCAGGGGGCATGGGGACCTTTCGAGGTTCGGACTCCCCGCAACGCTGACGTATTGGCCCGGATGCGTCGAGCACAGGCCGTCGGTCGTTCTGTTTCACGTGAAACGCACGGCGCAGACTCGGCGGGAACACCGGACGGCGGGTCCCATGCCAGCGCAGCATGCACCGACTTTCCGCCGTTGGCCGTACGGCTCGGTGCGTAAGCCACGTACCGGGCGACAATACCGTGACAAGACAAGTCCCCCATTCTACGTTCTGGATCCATTCATTCTGGCAGCCCACACCGTCCACGAGGCTCTGAGGACCGTCTCATGAAGGAACCGGGGCTTCACCCCGTCGGCCCTTGCGCGCGTGGCTTCCTTCAGGGATCGCCACGGGAACCCGGTGTTTCACGTGAAACCTCCAGCCGCCGCCTGAGTGCTCGACGCCCTGCCTCCACGTCGTTGCCGGGACAGAAACGTACGGCCCGCCCCGTCTCGCACTGAGCCGATGCGGGTTTCCCGGGGGAGGGAACCCAGCCTGACTCGGCATTTCTATGCCGAACCCGTACCTAGCCCTCGGACTGCAAGAGGGGATTCCCCAGACCAGCCAGCGTCATGGAGGCATCCACATACGTCTACCCACGACGTCCCCTGTCCACAGATCTTGTCCACATATCAACATCAATAATCGCGGCCATACTCTGTGGACCCCGCAACCCACCAGCTCACACACTTGTCTTTGTATACAATGGAGGAGTGTGACCGCCCCTCCTCGCCCGAGTCTCTCCTACTCCCCACACAGGACTGCACAGCAGAACTGTCCTTCGGGCGCCGTCGGTCGGCCCCATCTACTCAGGCGAATCACAGCAGTACACCACGCCACTGACGTCTACTCTCGCACACGGTGACGACAGACCGGCCGCGTACCCCTCGGCGGCACCACGGCTCGAGCTCCGCTCCCGCTCCCCATTCCCTGCATGTCACCGACCGCGTGCTGGTCTGACTGTGGGGGAGGGGAGTGGCGCCCCGGCGCGGCACCCGGTCTCCTCGACGGCTGCATCCTCGAGGCTGCAATGCACCCGGGTGAAGGAGGGGTGACGGACCTGGCCCCACACGTCGCGCAGCTCCCGAGGAGCACTTCAACGCAGGGTGCACCGCAGGCCCTCACAGCCGCCGTCGCCGCCCCGCGGCCGTGTTATCAACCCCGTGAGTTCGTGCGTCGCCCCCTGTGGCTGCCCCCATGCCCTGCGACAGGTGCGCCTGGCCGACGGCGGAGGGGCCGGCTCAGGGGAGGAGACGGGAGCGTGTCAGTTGGAAGCGATCGACCACGGGCACCCCTCCCCATCGTCCCGCCGCGGCGGCACCTCGCCTGCACAGCGGAGACCGTTGTTTCACGTGAAACACGAACTTTGGACATGCCCAGCGATTCCGCTTGTCTTCCCACCCCTCATCCTCCGGGCCGCGCCCACTCACGACGAAGCCCGCCGGGGGATCGCTCCCTCCGGCGGGCTTCGTCGTCGTCAGCAGCGCCATCCGGCGACCACCGCAGCCGCGGACCGCCTGCGCGTCAGCCCTGCGCCGCCGGTGCACCGCGGCCGGCGATCTCCGCGGCCGCCTCCCGATACGCCACGGCACCGGCCGAGGCCGGGTCGTAGGTCAGTACCGTCTGCTGATAGCTGGGGGCCTCGGAGATGCGGACGTTGCGGGGGATCGCAGTGCTCAGCAGCTGCTCCGGAAAGTGCGTCCGGACCTCCTCCGCCACCTGCACCGCGAGGTTGGTCCGCGCGTCGAACATCGTCAGCAGGATGGTGCTCACCTGCAGGCGCGGGTTCAGGTGTTTCTGGATCATCTGCACGTTCTTGAGCAGCTGGGAGAGGCCCTCGAGGGCGTAGTACTCGGCCTGGATCGGGATGAGCACCTCCTCGGCCGCCACGAACGCGTTGACCGTCAGCAGGCCCAGGGACGGCGGGCAGTCGATGAACACGTAGTCCAGCCGCTCCTGGCCGTCCTCCTCGCGCCAGGCGGTGTACGCCTCGAGCGCCCGAGACAGTCGCTGTTCGCGGGCCACCAGCGAGACCAGCTCGATCTCGGCACCGGCCAGGTCGATCGTCGCGGGCACCACCTGCAGGCCGTCCACGTCCGGGGCCTCCTGCACGACGTCCTGGATCTCCATCTCGCCCAGGAGCACGTCGTACACGGAGGCGACGTCTCCGGTGTGGGGGATGTTCAGTGCGGTGGACGCATTGCCCTGAGGGTCGATGTCCACCACCATCACCCGCATGCCCGCGCGGGCGAGGGCCGCGGCCAGGTTGACCGTCGTCGTCGTCTTGCCGACGCCGCCCTTCTGATTGGACGTCGTGAACACGCGGGTGCGGTCGGGGCGCGTCAGACGGCGACGCTGGAGCCGCGCGGGCTCCTCGGCGTCGGCGCCGCCCTTCTCGGCGGTCCGGCCGGTCCACTTCTGGCGCAGGGCCCTCCAGGCCCCACCCCGGCTCTCCTGCTCCTGCGCCATGCGGCTCTACCTCCTGGGTCGCGGGTGTGCGGATCTGCTGCCGCCCGGCCCGTCCCGTCCCGGTGGGGGAGGGGTCAGCGGGGACGCGCGCTGACGCGCACGACGGTGGTGGTCTCGGGCAGCAGGCCCTCGCCCACCGTGAGGATCTCGGGCTCGGCACCACCATACTTGCGCAGAACCTTGCGGGCGGCGGCGATCTCGTCGGCCGCAGAGCGGCCCTTGATCGCCAGCAGCTCCCCGGCGCCCTGCAGCATCGGCATGGTCAGGGGCACGAGGGTCTTCAGCGCGGACACGGCGCGGGCGGTCACGACGTCGACGTCGAGGTTCCCGGAGACCTGCTCGGCGCGGCCGCGGATCACGTCCACGTTCTCCAGGCCGAGGTCGGCGACCACCATGTCCAGCCACTCCACGCGCCGCTCGAGCGGCTCGATGAGCAGGAACTGGCAGTCGGGGCGCGCGAGCGCGAGGCACAGGCCGGGCAGGCCCGCACCGGAGCCGACGTCGGCCACGAGCGCACCCTGCGGGAGGAGCTCCTCGACCACGGCGCAGTTCAGGACGTGGCGCTCCCAGAGACGGGGCGCCTCGCGCGGGCCGATCAGGCCCCACTCGATGCCGGTGTCCGCCAGGTGGGCCACGTACGCCTCGGCCCGGGGGAGGGCCTCGCCGAACAGCTCGACGGCGGCCGGCCGCAGCGCATCGGTCAGCGGCGGTGCCGGCTGCCCCACGGGCGCGGGGCGCTCGCCCCGGTCCTGAGGATCCAGTCCGGGGCGCCGCTCGTAGGCCGAGCCCCGCTCAGTCATCGGCGGAGATGACCACGTGCCGGCGGGCGCCCTCGCCCTCCGACTCGGAGGTCAGGCCGGCGTCCGCGACGACGTCGTGGACGATCTTGCGCTCGTACGCGCCCATGGGCTCGAGGTGCGCGGGACCCTCGCCGGCGCGGACGCGCTCGACGGCCGCCTGGGCGGCGGTGCGCAGGGCGACGTTGCGGCGCTCCCGGTGCCCGCAGACGTCCAGGATCAGCCGGGAGCGGTGCCCCGTGGCGGCGAGCACGGCCAGCCGGACGAGCTCCTGCAGGGCCTCCAGGGTGCGGCCGTCGGGGCCGACGAGGCCGTCCAGGCGCTCGTCGTGGTCCTCGGAGACGACGGACACGTACGTGCGCCCGTCGCGGACCTCGATGTCGATGTCCCCGTCCAGGTCCGCGATGTCGAGCAGCTCCTCGACGTAGTCCGCGGCGACGTCGCCCTCCTCCTCGAGGCGGCGCACCGCCTCCGAGACGGCGGCACCGTCCTGCTCCTCGATGCGGGAGCCCTGGCCCGCGGGGATCTCGACGACGGCGTCCTCGGCCTCGGGGGCCGGGGTCACGTTCTCGGCGGGCATGCTCACTTCCTCCTGCGGTTCTTGCGCTGCGGCTGGACGCGCTGGCGCGGCTCACGCACCGGCTCGCCGTTCAGCGTGGAGCCGCCGCCGGCGGCCTCGGTGTGGGCGGAGGAGGGCTCCGCCTTGGCCTCGGTGACGTTCTTGCCGACCGGGGGCAGGCCCTTGGCGGCGCGGCGCTCGTTGAGCTCCTTCTCGGCGAGGGAGCCCGGGGTGGGGTTGTTGCGGATGATCCACCACTGCTGGCCCACGGCCCAGAAGTTGGAGTACGTCCAGTACAGGAGCACGCCGATGGGGAAGTTGATGCCGCCGATGCCGAAGATCAGGGGCATGGCGTAGAGCATGATCTGCTGCGTCTGCATCATGGGCCCGGAGAGGGCCTGCTGCGTCATGTTCTTCGTCATGAGCATCTTCTGCATGTAGAACATCGAGCCCGACATCAGCAGGATCAGCACGATCGCCGTGACGATCACGGGCGCGCTGCCCGGCTCCCCGAAGGAGCGCAGGAAGGTGTCCGACATGCGGGCGCCGAAGATGGTGGAGCCCTCGAAGGAGCGGATCTGGTCCGCGGACAGGGCGTCCATGGCCTCGCCGCGCTCGGCCGCGCCGCGGGCGCCGATCAGCACCTGGTACAGCGCGAAGAAGAACGGCATCTGGATCAGCAGCGGCAGGCACGCGGCGAACGGGTTCGCCTTGTGCTCCTTCATGAGCGCCTGCTGCTCCATGGCCATGGCCTGACGGGAGAGCTGGTCCTTCTTGCCCTTGTACTTGGCCTGCAGCTTCTGCAGCTCGGGCTGGATGGCCTGCATGGCGCGCTGCGCCTTGATCTGCTTGACGAACAGCGGGATCAGCAGGGTGCGGATGAGCACCACCAGCAGGAGGATGGACAGCGCCCACGTCCAGCCGGAGTCGGAGGGCATGCCCGCGAACTCCAGGACGGTGTGGAACGCCCCGAGCAGCCACGACATGAGCCAGCGGAACGGGGCGAGGATGGCTTCGAACATGGGGGTCAATCCTCCTGCGGGAGATCAGGTGGGATGGGAGGGTGGTTCAGGGCGAGGATGCGCGGCTGCCGGCCCGGCGGCCAGCGTCGGTGCCCGGGCGGGACCGGGTCCACGCCGCCGTCGTTCCAGGGATGGCACCGGCCGATGCGCCGCGCGGCGAGCCACGACCCCTTCACCGCGCCGTGCACGTGCACGGCCTCCAGCCCGTAGGCGGAGCAGCTGGGGAAGAACCGGCACACGGGTCCGTACAGCGGGGAGACCACGGCCCGATAGACCGTGAGCAGGCCGGCCAGCAGGGCGGACGGCAGCGCGCGCAGCGGCCCCCACTCACGGGAGGGCTCGAGCACGACGAAGGGCGAGGGCGTGACGGTCATCTACGCGTGCTCCGAGGCGGCGGGCAGGTGCGGCTTCAGGGCCTTGCCGAGCGCGCCGACGGTCTCGCGGCGCAGCAGCGCGTAGTCCGCCTCGGCGGCGGCCGGCAGCGCGCGGACCTGCACCAGAACCGGCAGGTCGCGCAGCGGGGGCAGGCGCATCTGCTCCGCGACGACGGCGCGCAGTCGCCGCTTCACCCGGTTGCGGGTCACCGCGTTCCCCACGGCCTTGGACACGACGAACCCGGCCCGCGGCCGAGGGGCGCTCGGCGACGTGGGCCGGGTCTGGTCGGGGTCCGTGGCGACGCTCACCACGACGGTGCGCCGACCCGCGCGGGTGCCGGTGCGTCCGAGGTGACGGAACTCCGCGGGCGTGCGGACGCGACGGTCACGGGGCAGCACGGGGCGCGCCGTCCCTGGACCGACGTCCTCAGGCGGACAGCTCGGCGCGGTTCTTGCCGCGGCGAGCGGACAGGATGGCGCGGCCGGCGCGGGTGCGCATGCGGGCACGGAAGCCGTGCTTGCGGGCACGACGGCGGTTGTTGGGCTGGAACGTGCGCTTGGTCACTGTGATCTCTCCACGACGTGTTGTGTGCCTTCGACCGTCGACCTGAGCAGGTGGACCAGGGAGAAGGACCGGTGAGGCTCTGACATGAAATCCCCGGCGGGCACGATCAACCGACACCCGGGGGACCAGACAACTCTAGTGGCCGGGGTGCGCGGGGGTCAAACGGGTGCGCGCGGAGCCCGGACGCGCACGGGCGCCCGGGACGGTCGTCCACAGGATGATAGGGGTTGTCCACCGTCTGTGCACAACCCTGTGGACAACCGTTAGACTCCGAGCACCGTCGTCCGTCTCGCGCAGCCGCCCCCGTCCTCGGGGACGTCTGTCCCAGGAAAGGAAGCCTCCGTGGTGGCAGACCAGGCCGTGCTCAGCTCGTGGCGCTCCGTCGTGGGCTCCCTCGAGGACGACGCGCGGGTCAGCGCCCGCCTCATGGGCTTCGTCTACCTGGCCCAGCCGCAGGGCCTCATCGGCAATACGCTCCTGCTGGCCGTGCCGAACGAGACCACCCGCGAGACGCTCCAGGGCACCCAGGTGGCCGACGCCCTCACGGACGCCCTGACCCAGGAGTTCCGCGAGGAGATCCTGCTGGCCATCTCGATCGACGCGAACCTGCAGCCGCCGCGGACCCCCTCCTCCGAGGCCCGCCGG
>ERZ782914.529-NODE-529-length-10389-cov-6.683278_pt1 | contig 10389 bp, 12 predicted proteins | sample MGYA00375948_ERZ782914 | MGnify/ENA primary metagenome ERZ782914 (study PRJEB29894, sample SAMN03576417) | human skin metagenome | biome: human skin; feature: left retroauricular crease; material: organic_material | host: Homo sapiens | place: Italy: Trento...
CCCTTTCCCCCGGTCCCCCAAAACCCTTTTCACCCCCTCCGCTCCTGCGGAGAGCGATGATTAGTAGAAGTTCGCTCCGCGAATTCTTTTGTTTATACTGATAATGCACTATAAACTGCACAAATAAGCTTAGAATTACAAAACTCATAGACTAAAAGGCGGGAAAATTGTTTGTTTTCAAATTGCAGAATTTCGTTAAGAAATCGCACTGTTTGAGCGTAGCGAGTTTGCGATTTTAGAAATTCAAGATTTAGAAAACACCAATTTTTGCAGTCTATAATTTCAGTTACACCTATCAAATCGCTAGAATTTGCATAGCAAATTCTTACGAGTTTTAGCACCACGCAGTGGCCGTTAGGGTGAGTTTGGTAGGGGTTTGGGGACCCTTTGGAGGGCGAACGCCAGCCAGTCCGGCGAGTGAGGACAACGCCCTTAAAGGGTCCCCAATTAGCGAAGCATAAACTTCTATTATATGAATTAAATTTAGCTACAAGACTTATTCATTGACATTATACGACTCACAATCTCCCTATGGTTTCCCCTCTTTAGTGCAACGGCACAGCTTTAAAGAATTAAAATCCACAAGATACGCATATAATAAATGATTTTAGTCCAAGATATTTTAAAATATCTTCGATTTTCTATTGCATATTTTCAGATCCGTGATATAATATTATTGTACTAAGATAGTAATACAATAATACAAGTTGGAGGTAGCTATGGAATTTGATAATCAAAGGCCAATTTATTTGCAACTTCTGGAAGAATTTAAGCTAAAGATATCAACTGGCCAGTGGCAAGCTGGTGAGAAGATTGATTCGGTGAGGAGTCTGGCGAGTTTTTATGAAGTAAATCCCAACACTGTTCAAAAGGCTCTGTCTGAGCTTGAAAGAGAGGGGCTTACAGAGACTAGGAGGACAGCTGGCAGGTTTGTTACTGATAATACATCTTTAATCTCAGACCTAGAAGATGATTCCTTTAAAAAAATAGCCGATGAATTTATTGAAGGAGCAAAGAACTTAAATTTAGAAAAGGATGATGCAATTAGAAATCTAGAAAAGTATTGGGAGGAAAATAATGATTGATATTAAAGATTTAACTATGGTTTACGGAGGCAGGGCAGTTGTTGACAATGTAAATCTAAATTTAGATGAAGGACAAATAGTAGGCCTTTTGGGAGAAAATGGATCTGGCAAAACTACTCTTATTAGAATATTGGCAGGTCTAGAGAGAAATTATAAGGGGGATGTAGACATATGTGGATCTATTCCAGGTGGATTTACTAATGATATAGTTGCTTATCAGCCAGACCATCTGCCTTTGGATGAAAATTTAAAAATTGAGGAAATTTGTGCTGTTTATAAAACGTTCTTTGACGATTTTGATTCTAATAAATTTTATAATTTATTAAATAGTTTTGAAATCTCAAAAAAATTAAAGATTAAAGAATGCTCAAAAGGTATGAAAGAAAAGATCCAAATTGGCCTTACTCTTTCCAGAAAAGCTAAAATTTATATACTAGATGAACCAATGAGTGGGATTGATCCGAAGTCAAGAAAAATTGTGTTAAATACAATTATTGATAACTTTGACTATGACGGACTAATGATTATTTCAACTCACCTTGTCCATGAAGTTGAGAAGGTTTTGGATAGAGCTTTATTTTTGGATAAGGGCAAACTTATCTTAAATGAAACAGTTGATGATATCAGAATTAACCACAACATGGGCGTAGAAGAATACTTTACGGAGGTATTATAATGGGAAAAATATTTAGAAGAATTTTTAAGGAAGGTATTAAAAATACTATACTTTGGCTAGCTTTACCTCTTGTTTTTACTTTGATTTTGACTAGGCTTTTAAATACTTTTGGTGAAAATCCCTTTGTAATTGTTGGCATAGCTATAACTATGGTTCTAGTTGTTGTTGGCCCATTTATAGCTTTAATATCTGTTGCTGTTAATGATTACGAAAGATTTTATGGAAAGTATGCGTCCTTTTATTCAGCAATTCCTGCAAAAACTTCATCAATAAATGCTGCTAGATTCATCAATTATCTATTAATGTTATTAGTGGCAGGACTATTTGCCTTTGCAAACTTTTCGATATTAGTAAATTTTTCATACGAATCTACTATGAATATGAGCGATATTTTTAAGGAAATATCTAGAGCTATCTCTTCCATAGGAGGAAAAAATGTAGCTATATTAATTTTATATGTGCTTATTATAGCAATTACAAATATAATGCAAGTTATTTTCTCAATCACAGCGGGATCTTCGGGAATTTTTGGAAAAGCATCAAAGGGAAAAGTAATTTTGATATTTATAATTCTTTCACTAATTGTCGGTTTAATATTTACAAGAATTCAAACACTCGCTGCATTTAATCATGAAGGATCAGTATTTATTAATATAGGAGGTACGGATATTGAAATGATGGCTGATAATAGCAATGGTTATATACCTATCATAGGTCCAATGGTATATAATGTATTGATTAGCTTATTATTATATTTTGGAACTTTCTACCTACATGATAAGAAACTTTCAGTAGCATAGATTTAGAGGTGTAAAGCACCTCTTTTAATTTACAAAATTTTGATAAAGTGTATATTTTATTTAAGCAATTTATATAACGTCAAGTCCATATTATTGTGTAAATTCACCCGGTAAAATAATGACTTGTACATTCTAATGTATAGTTTAGATGAAACTAATCCCCATTGATATTAAGTAGGATTGGGTTTTCAGAAACAACCAGCTAGCAAATATTATTATCACTTTTTCAGATCTTTTTACTTATCCTTTTAATCTTTCTACACAGCTTATTGTTCCAAGTATACTGTTAATCACATCATTTGCTAGATGTGAAAATATATTTAAAGATCCCTCATCTAAAGATTTAAGCTCTTATTATATTTTCCTTCGTTCTTCTTGAGAATGAATACGACCGAAAGAAAATTGTAAGGAATTTTCGTATAAAGAAGAATTTTTAAAAATTAAAAGTGGAATTCATATATGTAAAATTATCTCGTTCATATTTTTTTGGGATAGTTCTTATGGGGGGAGATACATAGATATTTGAGATACTAAAGTATTGACCTTATCTATCGTATATGATAATATATATACGATAGATAAGTAAAGGCTGGTGAGTAAATATGATTCGAAATGAAAAGGAAATTTTAAGTCTTATGAGAGAGAACAAAGGTATCTTATCAGCAGAAGAATTAGACAAACTTGGTATTAGTATAAAAAAACTTCAACAAATGGCTAGGGATAAAAAAGTTGAAAGACTGGTTAGAGGCTTATATCTTCACCCAGAATTTGTAGAAGACCCCTATTACATTACTCAGTATAGGGCTTCTAAGGCAATTTTTTCTCATGAAACTGCCCTTTATCTCCATTCCCTGAGCGATGAAAATCCAGTAAAGATTGTAGCAACTATTCCCAGTGGCTATAATAGCAGTCTTCTTAAGGATAAGGGACATAAATTTTATTATCTAAAAAAGGATCTATGGAAAATGGGTCAGAAGGAAATAAAAAGTCCTTTTGGAAATAAGATTTTGGTTTATTCGAAAGAAAGAAGCTTGGCTGAAATGATGGCTAAAGTAGAAAGCGGAGATAGAAACTTACTAGTTAATGCTCTGAAAGCAGGATTAAAGGCGGGAATTTTAAATAGATTAGACTTAATTAAATATGCAGAAATCTTTGGTAGCAAGGAGCAGATGAGAAATTACATGGAGGTTCTCATATGATATTTAAAGATCCTAAGAATAATTCAGATGAGAAACTTAACTATCGTATAATAAGAAAAAGATACGATAAAAAAGCATGAGGATCCTAAAATTCACGTTAAAAGCTAAAAATGTGAATATAAAAGAAAATGCTGATTTATTAATAAAAATAAATAAGTGATGTGCTAAAGATTATGATAAAGTGTGATATAAGGAGATATCTTTCTCTCTTTTTTATGAAAATTAAGGAGGGCCTATGAAAACTGCCCTATTTGTGTACAATCCAAACAGTGGTCAAAGGACTATAAATGATAATCTGCCTTGGATTATTGACTATCTAAGTAAAAATGAATACCTTACAAGTGTATATGCTACTCAAGGTCCTAGAGATGCTAGTGAGATTATAAAAAAATACGGAAAAAACTTCGACGAAATTATTGTCGCAGGTGGAGATGGGACTCTTGATGAAGTTATAGCAGAGGTTTCGAAAATTAATATCGATCCACTTATTGCCTATATACCAACAGGTTCAACAAATGATTTTTCAAAATCTTTAAATATAGATCAGGATATAGAAAAAGCTACAAAAATAGCTACCCATGGATATGAAAAAAGAATTGATATAGGTCAAATAGAAGATAAGTATTTTGTATATGTTGCAGCTTTTGGAGCAATATCAGATGTGTCTTATAATACTGGCCAAGATGTGAAAAATATTTTTGGCAGGAGTGCTTATATTATTGAAGGTTTAAAGCAAGCTTTACCTCTAACTAACATGACAAGTTATAAAATGGATGTGTTAGTAGATGATGAAAATATAAACGGTGATTTTATCCACTTTATGGTGACAAATTCTGTATCCGTGGGTGGATTTACAGGGATAACTGGCGATAATGTCTCTTTATCTGATGGAATCTTTGAGCTAACAATGGTTCGTCGTCCTCAATCTTTAGCAGATGTAAATAAAATCGTATCAGGTCTTACCAATAGAGAAGAAAACGATATGTTAATCTTCCGTCAGGGATCACATTTTGAAGTTAAGACAAACCAAAAAGTTTCTTGGTCCCTAGATGGTGAATATGGTGGCACAAGTACTTTTGCCAAAATAGATGCATTGAAAGAAAAAGTTAGGATGAGAACAGGCATTAGAGATAATCAATAGAATATTTGTATTTTATAGCATATAACATTTATGTTTTACTAGTTTCTTAGGATTTGATATAATATAAGTGAGAACCTAGGAGGTATAAATGTTTAAAATAGGCGATAAAATCGTATACCCTAATCACGGTGCTGGGGTGATAGATTCTATTGAAAAAAAAGAGTTTTTGGGAGAGGAAAAGGAATATTTCATCCTAAAAATGCCAATTGGTTCCATGGATATTTCAATACCGATTTCTAATATAGACAAAATGAATGTCAGAGAGGTCATAGATAAGAAAGACGGTGATGAAGTTCTTAGGATTTTGGATGATGACCCAACACCTATGCCTGACAATTGGAATGTCAGATATAGGCAAAATCAAGAAGTTATAAAGACTGGAAATATATTTAAAATTGCAGAAATGGTTAGAAACCTAGCAATTTTGGATAAGGAAAAAGGTCTATCTACTACAGAAAAGAAGTTATTAAATAGGGCAAGAAGAATAATGGCCAGCGAGCTAGTAATGGCAGGTTCTCTAGAAAAAGAAAAAGCTGAAGAGATGATAGATGAATCTATCGGTCTATAACAAAAAGAAAAAATTTAATAAGGAGCATGGATGAAGCGATTATTTCAATTAGTTATAACACTAATTGGAGCTGTGCTTGGTATTGTGATACTAAATGTAATAAATGCCGCAAGTTTGTGGATGAAAACAAGCGGCATTATCTTTATCATCGCAAATATCCTAGCAGGTCTAATAGGTGGAATAATTTTTTATCTTATTTCAAGACCGCTTGCGAATAAGTTTATTGAAAACTATTCAAATCTTGAAGGGCAAATTAGTCAAATACCAGCAATAAAGCTGATAATGGGAACTATAGGTGCAATTATAGGATTTATTATTGCAACTCTTATCTCAAGACCTTTAACCAGCTTCCAACTACCATATGGAGGCAATTCAATTTTTGTGCTATTATCTATTTTATTATATATTGGTTTAGGTTATCTAGGATGGAGAGTTTCTACAAAAAATTCTGACGATTTTTATAATCTATTTAAGGGCATAAAAGAAAATAAGGAAAACAAACAAACTTTTAGGCACGATAAGAATAAAAATCTAGCAAGCCCCAAAATACTAGACACATCAGTGATAATTGATGGAAGGATAGTAGATATATTGGAAACTGATTTTATTGAGGGTGACCTTGTAATATCAGAGTTTGTCCTAGAAGAATTGCAACACATTGCCGATAGCCCAGACGATTTAAAAAGAGAACGTGGGCGCAGGGGTCTAGATATAGTAAATAGTATAAAAAACAATAACAAAACTAATCTTGTAATTGTCGATACTGACTATAAAGACATCAAAGAAGTGGATAGCAAGCTATTAAAATTAGCTTTGGACTTAAATGGTAAGGTTTTTACTAATGATTACAACTTAAATAAGGTTGCAGATGTTCAAGGGATACCCGTCCTAAATATTAACGACCTATCAAACGCCCTAAAACCAATAGTTATACCCGGTGAATCTATGCAAATAGATGTTATAAAACTTGGCAAAGGTAGAAATCAAGGTGTAGGCTACCTAGACGATGGAACTATGGTAGTAGTAGAAGATGGTGATAAGTATCTTGATAAAACTATTAGAGCAACCGTAACAAGCGTATTGCAAACATCAGCCGGTCGTATGATATTTGTTAGAAGCGAAGAGGATTAAATGCTGGATAATAAATTTATCTCAGCTGTCATTACAGCTGCAGGTTCTGGCACTCGTATGAATAGCCAGATTAACAAGCCCTTTTTAGATATAAAGGGCAAAAAAATCATTGAATTAACCTTAGATACACTTACAAAAATAGATGTTTTTGATGAAATAATTCTTGTCATTAGAAAAGAAGATGAAGAAGAGATAAAAGAAGTTTTAAAAGGCTACGATAAAGATATAAAGTGTGTGTATGGATCTAACACTAGAGAGCTTTCAACTTTCGAAGGTCTCAAAGCCTTAAATAGCAAATGCGAATTGGTCTTAACCCACGATGGGGTAAGGCCTTTTGCAAGTAGCAAACTTTTTTATAGGGTTCTTGAAGGCTTAAAATCCTACAAGGCTGTAATAAGCGCAACAAAGACAAAAGATACAATAAAGATTGTAGATGAAGATATGGTTGTTGATTTTACGCCAAATAGGGACTATGTATATAACATACAAACGCCTCAAGCTTTTGATAAGGACATTTTATTTTCTATGTACGAAGATTATGTAAACAGCGAATTTAAAATCACTGATGATAGCCAACTATTTGAATTTTTCCATAGGGATATCCCTGTAAAGGTTGTAAGTGGTGAGTATTCTAACATTAAAATCACAACAAGAGAAGATATACTATTTGCTGAAGCTTATTTAGCAAAAAAAAAGATTTGAGGTTATAATGAGAATAGGAATTGGATATGATGTTCACAGGCTAGTTAGTGATAGAAAATTAGTCCTTGGAGGGGTAAAGTTTGACTATGAGCTGGGACTTCTGGGACATTCTGATGCAGATGTGCTCACACACGCTATAATGGATGCAATCTTGGGCGCTTTGGCACAAGCTGATATTGGAAAACTATTCCCGGATACAGATCCTAAATACAAAGACATATCATCTATTGTTTTACTAGATGATGTAGTCAAATTCATGGATGATAAAGGATATAAAATTGGTAATATAGATACTGTAGTAATATGTGAATTACCAAAAATCAGCCCGAAAAGAGAGGAAATCAGGCAGCTACTAGCTACCCACCTAAAAACTGACATAGAAAATGTGTCAGTTAAGGCTTCTACAAGCGAAGGATTAGGTTTTACCGGAAAAGCCTTAGGAATAGAAGCCAGAGCAGTAGTAATTTTGGAGGAGAAGTAATGAAAAAATTTATAACAAGCGAATCAGTAACAGAAGGCCATCCAGACAAGGTCTGCGATAGAATTTCTGATGCTATATTAGATGAATGTCTAAGACAAGACACTAACTCAAGAGTTGCAGTAGAAACAGTAACATCAACAGGTTTAGTTTTAGTAGTTGGAGAAATATCTACAAAAGCTTATGCGCCTATTGAACAAATCGTAAGAGATACCATAGAAGAAATTGGTTATTGTGATCCAAATATTGGTTTTGATCACTCAAATGTTGCAGTACTTACTTCACTAATAGAACAATCAGCAGACATAGCCCAAGGAGTTAACCAAGCCCAAGAATATAATTCAACAAGTGAAAAATACGATAAAATTGGTGCAGGGGACCAAGGAATTATATTTGGTTATGCAGATAATGAAACTGAAGCTTATATGCCAGTATCTATTGACTATGCTCATAAGCTTGCCTATAGACTAACAGAAGTTAGAAAGAATGGAACACTTTCCTATCTTAGACCCGATGGTAAGACTCAAGTTACTGTAGAATACGATGATGATAAATTAGTACGCATAGATACTATCGTTGTATCAGCTCAACACACAGAAGATGTAAGTCTTGACCAAATTCGTGAAGATATAATAAGAGAAGTTATCAAAAAGGTAATTGATGAGAGTCTGATTGACGAAAATACAAAGATATATGTAAATCCAACAGGTAAATTCGTCACAGGTGGACCAAAAGGTGATAGCGGTCTTACAGGTAGAAAAATTATCGTAGATACCTACGGTGGATTTTCAAAATCTGGTGGTGGAGCATTCTCAGGAAAAGACCCTACAAAAGTAGATAGATCAGCTGCTTATATGGCTAGATATGCTGCAAAGAATATGGTAGCAGCAGGACTTTGCGATAAACTTGAAATAGGCATATCCTATGCTATAGGTGTAGCTCACCCACTATCAATATATGTAGATAGCTTTGGAACAGGTAAGTACGATGATGAAAAATTACTTGAAATTGTAAAAGAGAACTTTGACTTTAGACCACAAGCTATAATAGATTATCTAGACTTACAAAGACCAATCTATAAGAAAACTTCTTCTTATGGCCACTTTGGTAGAGATGATGAAGATTTCACATGGGAAAAATTGGATAAAGTAGATAAACTTAAAAATTATTAGGAAAAATAATGGCAAGATTTAGAAGAAGTGTGGCTATAGATCTTGGAAGTTCAGAAGTATTGGTATACTTAAACAACAAGGGATTAGTCCTAGAAGAACCATCAGTTATTGCCATTGATGTTTTAACAGATGAAATACTTGCAGTAGGAGAAGAAGCAAAAAGATTAGTCGGTAGAACTCCTGGCAATGTCAAAGCAATAAAACCAATGAAAGATGGGGTCATAGCAGATTTTCCATCTACAGAAAAAATGCTAAAATATTTCTTGGATAAGACTCTAAATAAGGCCCTCATAAAGCCAGATGTCCTAATTTGTGTACCATCAAGGTCAACTCAAGTAGAAAGAAGAGCGGTTCTACAGGCTAGCGAAAATGCTGGTGCTCACAGAACTTATCTTATAGAAGAAGGACTTGCTGCAGCCATAGGTGCGGGAGTTGACATCACAGAAGCTAGTGGAGATATGGTAATTGATATTGGTGGTGGGACTACCGATATAGCCGTAATTTCTGCAGGAGAAATTATAGTAAGTAAATCTATACCAGTAGCAGGGATTACCTTCGATCAAGCCATAAAAGATTTCATAAGGAAAAGATACGGCCTACTTATTGGTGATAACAAGGCAGAAGAAGTAAAGATAAAGGCAAATAACTTAGAAGACAATCAAACAATAGAAGTCTCCGGTAGACAAATTAATGATGGTTTGCCAAATAAGATTATTTTGACTACTGGAGAAATCCGTACTGCGCTTAAATCTTCTGTGGATTTGCTCGTAGATGGGGTAAAAAATGTACTAGAGTTAACACCCCCAGAGCTTGCAAGTGATATTTTTGAAAAACATATAATACTTACTGGTGGTGCAGCCTATACCCTAGGACTTAGAGATAGGCTAAGTGAAAAGTTTCAAGTGAATGTTATAATAGCAGAAAATCCTGATAAATGTGTCATAAATGGAACAAGCAAGGCCCTAGCATGGCTTGATGAAGTAGATAAGTCTCTAGATGATAGCAGGAAAATAAAGCAAAAAGAACTCGAAGATCAAGAAAAACTAAGGAGAAGATAATGACAAAAAAATTAGTAATGGTAAGACATGGCCAAAGTGAATGGAATCTTGCAAACAAATTTACAGGTTGGGTAGATGTTGACCTATCAGAACAAGGAACTAATGAAGCTATAGAGGCTGGAAAAAAGATTAAAGAAGCAGGCATAGTATTTGATCACGCTCACACATCAATATTAAAACGTGCTATAAAAACTTGTAACTATGTTCTAGAATATAGTGGACAATTATTCGTACCAGTAGAAAAAACTTGGAGATTAAATGAACGCCACTATGGTGCTCTTCAAGGACTAAACAAAGCTGAAACAGCTGAAAAATACGGCGATGAACAAGTTCACATTTGGAGAAGATCTTATGATACACTTCCTCCACAATTATCAGA
>ERZ782914.531-NODE-531-length-10380-cov-6.472930_pt1 | contig 10380 bp, 9 predicted proteins | sample MGYA00375948_ERZ782914 | MGnify/ENA primary metagenome ERZ782914 (study PRJEB29894, sample SAMN03576417) | human skin metagenome | biome: human skin; feature: left retroauricular crease; material: organic_material | host: Homo sapiens | place: Italy: Trento...
CTCCCAGCCGAACCAGGCCCTGACGGTGCCCCCGCCGCTCGTGCGGCTCGGCGCCGAGGCCGGTGTCGCCGGCCTCGCGGACCACCGGCCCGCCGCGCTGCAGCCGTTCATGGTCGCGGAGGCAGATCTCGTGTTGGCGGCGGCTCAGGAGCACATGCGCTTCGCGCTGCGGGAGGTGCCGCAGGCCGTCGCGCGGGTGTTCACCGTGCTGGAGCTCGCGGCGCTGGTCCGCGCGATGGACCACCGGGACGGGCGGGACTGGATCCCCGCGGGCCGAGGAGTGCGTGCCTTCGCGGCGGAGGCGGCCCACCACCGGGCCCTCGCACGGTCGACCACCCAGCCCCTCGACGTCGTGGACCCGTTCCGCGGGCCGGTGGAGGGGTACGCGGAGATGATCCGGATCATGGATCCCGCACTGGAGACCATCGCGGATGCCCTGGCCCGTGCCGTGACCCCGACCCCCTGAGCGTGGGGCTGCGTCCCCGTCGAGGACGCCCGCGGGGCGGGAGGTCAGTGGAACGCCTGCTGGGCGGGCTCGAGCCCGTCCGTGACGAGCTTCTCGACGGCGTCCGCCGCGCGGTCCACGTGCAGCGGCAGTGCGTCCTGCTCGGGCTTGGTGAAGGGGCGCAGCACGAAGTCGGCCACGTCCATGCGGCCCGGGGGTCGGCCGATGCCGACGCGCACGCGGGCGTAGTCCTTCGTGCCGAGCGAGGCGGTGATGGACTTCAGGCCGTTGTGGCCGCCCTCTCCCCCGCCGCGCTTGAGGCGCAGGGTGTCGAACGGGATGTCCAGCTCGTCGTGGACCACCACGAGGTCCTCGGGGCCGATCCCGTAGAAGGACGCCAGCGCGGAGACGGGGCGTCCGGAGACGTTCATGTAGCCGGTGGACTTCGCGAGCACGACCCGCGGTCCCCCGATGCCGAGGCGACCCGTGGCCACCACGGCGCCGGCCCGGTGGCGGGTGAACCCGACCCCCATGCGGGAGGCGAGCTCATCCGCCACCATCTGGCCGACGTTGTGACGGGTGCGCTCGTACTCGGGCCCGGGATTGCCGAGCCCGACGATGAGCGTGGTCCCCGTCGTCACTGCGTGATCAGTCCTCGGCAGACTCGGCGGCCTGCTCCTCCTGCACGGACTCGTCGCCGAGGTCCTGCTCGACGACCTCCGAGACGGTGGCGATGACGATGTCGTCCTCGAGCTGCAGGGTGGCGCCGGCGGGGACCTGCACGTCCGGGGCGTACACGTGGTCGCCGGCCTCGCGGCCCTCGACGGAGATGGTGACGGCCTCGGGCAGGTCGGTGGCCTCGGCCTCGACCGGCACGGTGACGTAGTCCAGCACGTACTCGGTGCCGGGGGCGACCTCGCCCTCGACCTGCACGGTGACCTCGACGACGACCTTCTCGCCGCGACGGACCTCGATGAGGTCCAGGTGGTCCACGGTGTCCTTGATGGCGTGGCGCTGGATGTCCTTGGGCAGGACCAGGTGCTCCTCGCCGGCCTCGTTCACGACGGTGAGCAGGGCGTTGGGGTTGCGGACGGCCAGGGTGGTCTCCTGGGCCGGCAGCAGCAGGTGCACGGGCTCCTGGCCGTGGCCGTAGACGACGGCGGGGATCAGGCCGGCGCGGCGGGCCTGGCGGGCGGCACCCTTGCCGAAGTCGGTGCGGCGGGTGACCTTGATCTTGAGCTGGTCAGACATGATGCGTCCTCCTGTGGGGGTCTCGGCCGCGCAGCCGGGGGCGGCGCGGGATGCGGCCAGGAGGGGGCTTCAGTGCCGCAGCGGGTCAGCATGCTGACGCGCGGCGGCGGCCTCGTCGATCACGGAGCGCGCGCTCCCTCGCCTGGGCAACCTGGACAGGATAGCACCGGCGCCGGCGGGCCGGCTCAGACGCCCGCGCGCCGGGACCGCTCCACGATGCGGTCCAGCTTGCGGCGGTGAGCCCGGTCCTTCGCGGGTGCGCCATGGGATTCGTCACTCTCCTGGGCGCTCAGCAGCAGGCCGCAGCCGAGCACGATGGCACCGAAGATCGTGATGAACACCTCACCGAGCTGGAGGGAGGTGACCAGGATGATGACCGCGGCGGCCTCGACGGCCACCCGCGACGGCGATCGGTGCGTCCGGGCGAAGGGCCGCAGGCACAGCCACAGGTAGGCGCCCACCACCACGATCAGGAACGGCCAGCCGCCCTCCACCAGCAGCCCCAGATAGGAGTTGTGGAAGAACATGGTCACGTTGTCCAGATCGACGACGGCGGTGGAGAGCCCCTGGCCGAAGAACGAGGTGTCGGCCACCTTCTCCGCGGACGCCTGCTGGATCTCGGCCCGGAACCAGTCCGTGCCGGTGCGGTCTCCGAAGATGCCGAGGTCGGCCAGGTTCTCCTCGGCCCAGCTGACGAACCAGCCCATGACGACCGCGAGTGCGATACGGAGGACCCGCCCCAGGTAGGGGCTCACGAGGATCCACACGACGGCGCAGAGCAGACCGGCCATCGAGGTCCGCGAGCCGGTGAGGAACGTCAGGGCGAAGCCGGCGCCCAGCACGAGGAGCTTGGGGCCCATGCGCTGCATGGTGGCCACGAGCAGCACCGGCAGGAGCGCATAGAAGAGGCCGGAGACGTTCTTGTCCCCGAGGAAGCCGGTGAGGTAGCCCCCGTAGGTGTCCGGGGCCAGGCCCGCGTAGAAGAGGGGCACGTTGATCAGTGCTCCGGCCGTCATCCCGTAGAGGACGCCCTTGATGTCGATCCTCTCGCTGGCGATGGCGTAGATCAGCAGGATCAGGAGCGTGATCCTCGTGGCGCGACGCGTGGGGTCGAGGTCGTTGTGCACGGTCACCGCGACGAGATACGCCACCAGGGCCAGTGCGACGAGGGCCAGCACGCCGTAGTGGGAGAGGTCCCGGCGGGGCTGCCGGAATGAGGCGAGGAGCAGCAGAAGGATGGCGGAGAACTCCGCGAACGGGATCGGCAGGCCGGGAGCGGTGAACGCATCCATCACCAGGCCGATGGCCAGCACGGCCTCGAACAGCCGCGGTGAGGCCGGCGTGACCAAGGGGTTCCACGGGGAGCGGGTCCACGCGGCCTGACCGTCCGGGACGAGGCCGAGTGAGGCGTGACGCCTGGCAGGCCGGGCCTCGGGTGGCGCGACGGCCCCCATGGCGCGGGCAGCCGTCCGGTCACGGGGCGTGCTCGGGCGCATGGTGCGGAACCTTTCGTGGACGCCGGGCAATACTCGGCTCAGCGTAGCGCGGTGGCGGGCCTCGTCCTCGGGGCCTCAGAGCGCACGGTGGGTGTTGGTACCGTGGACCTGTGCGTTTCCTGGCCACAACGGCCCGCGCATCCCCGTCCATGACCCCCGAGGTGCCCCGTGACGATCGTCGACTTCTTCCGCCTCCTGCGCGCCAACCTCCTGCTGCTCCTGGCAGCAGCCCTCGTGGGGGGTCTGTTGGGTTGGGGCTACTCCGCACTGCAGCCCCGGATCTACGCGTCCGAATCTCAGGGGTTCCTCGCCGCCCGGGCTGCAGATCAGAGCCTCATCACCAGCAACCTGCCCGCCGAGAGCCGGGCTCAGGCCTACGTCGCCCTGATCAACAGCGAGGCCGTGCGTGAACGCGTGGCACAGGACACGGGGCAGGACGGCGACGGCTCGCTCTCCGCGGTGCTCGTCCCCGAGTCCAGCATGATCAAGGTGACCGCCACCTCGACGGATCCCGAGACCGCCGCGCAGCTGGCGAACAGTGCACTGCAGGCGACGGCGGACGTGGCGGCGGACGTGGACAAGAACAGCCCGCTGGAGGTCGTGCCGCTGTCCGATGCCCGCGTGCCCTCTGCCCCCGTGAGCCCTGACACCCGGCGCAACGTCCTCTTGGGCGTCGTGGCCGGACTGGGTGCGGGACTCGCCATCGCCGTGCTCCGTCGTCTCCTGGACGTGAAGGTGCGCAGCCGCGCCGACGTGAAGGAGATCACCGGCGCCGGCGTCATCGGGGCCGTCCCGGAGAACGCGTCCCTGACCCGCACGGGCGAGGAGGCCGTGGAACTCGACCCCCGGGCCGGCGAGGCCATCCGGGCGCTGCGCACCAATCTCAAGTTCGTCTCCGTCGACGAGCCGCCGCGCGTCGTCTCGTTCACGAGCGCGGACCCCTCCGAGGGCAAGTCGACGGTCGCGTCGAACCTGGCCCGCGCCCTGGCCCTGGCCGGCGAACGGGTGCTCGTGGTGGACGCCGACCTGCGGCGGCCCCGGCAGCACGACCTCTTCCAGGTGGCGGGCGACGTGGGCCTGTCCGAGGTGCTGGCGGGTGAGGTGCAGCCGGACGACGCCCTCGCGGCCACCGGCATCCCGAACCTCACGCTGCTTCCCGCCGGCCGGACGCCCCCGAACCCGTCGGAGCTGCTGGGCTCGAAGCGCATGCGGGCCCTGCTGAAGCTGGCATCGGAGGACTTCTTCGTCATCGTCGACTCCCCTCCCCTGCTGCCCGTCACGGACGGCTCCCTCCTGGCCGCCGCTGTGGACGGGACGGTGCTCGTGGTGCGTCAGGGACGGACCCGCAAGGACCACCTGGAGGCGGCTGTGGAGAATCTCGCCGCAGTGGACGCGCATCTGCTGGGCGTCGTCATGAACGGCGTCGCGCGCTCCCAGCGCGGCGGCGGCTACTCCTACGGCTACGGGTACGAGAGCACGTACCACAAGTCCCATGACAAGTACCTGCAGGGAACCGGCAAGGGCGGAAAGAAGTCCCGTCGGGCCGCACGCGCGAAGAAGGACTGACGCCAGTCCACGCCACGCGCTGGGGCCCCGCACCTTCCGGTGCGGGGCCCCACTGCGTCTGTGCGCGCCGGCCAGTACTGGCGGCGGCCTCGTCGATCACGGAGCGCGCGCTCCCTCGCCTGGGCAACCCTGACAGGACACCACCCGCACGACGGGGGCGGGTGGCCCGGTTCAGCTGCTCAGCTGCTGCAGATCTGCCGTGGCTTCGGCGTCCGGCGTGACCGCCATGCGCCCCTGAGCGCCGGGAACGTAGGGGCCGCTCGGCCCGTTGCGGCGTTCGAAGCTGAGTGTCATCGGCTGCTGCGGCCCGGTGGGCCCGTCCGGGTCCACAGTGATCTCCCGGTACGTCCAGTAGTCCAGGGGCAGGCAACGGCTATTCTCCCACATGGAGAAGTTGACGGCCTTCACATGGAAGGTCTCGAAGTACAGCCGCCCGTCACTCGCGACGTTTGCCGGGTCGATGGTGCCGGTGTACGTCCAGGTGTAGGGGGTGTACACGAACCCGTCGGCCTTGACCTGCGGGGCACCCAGCACGGGGCCTGACCACAGCGAAGAATGCCCCGCGGCCGCCTGCCATCTGATCGGGTTCTGTGTCGCAGTATGAGTGCCGCGCACCCAGTAGACGAGCTTGGCGTTGCTGTAGCTGGCGTCCTTGGAGACGTCGTAGAGGTAGAGCCCCCAGGGCGCGCCATCGGGAGTGGGGCGCCGGTTGGACGGCGCCGAGTTCACCTCGAGATCATAGCGGCAATTGCCCCAATTAGTCGGCGAGTTCAGCACCCAGCCGTTGATGCCGGGATCCTTGCGCAGCGAGACGGCGAAGGACGGTGCCGCCGAGACCATGGCGACGGCGGGGACAGACCAGGCCAGACCGGTGGCGACGGCGCGCCGGCTCGGGCCTGACGCGGTGGTGTGAGCAGAGCGAGCGTTCATGACGGGGCCTTTCAGGGAGACTACGTGTGCCCGATTCAGGAGGACTGCGTGTGCCTGATGTATTTCCGCTGTGCAGACACGTCCAGGGCAAGAGTATCAGCAGGTGCCAGCCTTGAACTCCGTCAGATGGTCTCGCAGCCGTTCGCGCTGGTCCGGGGCGGTATAGCCGACGGCGGCCAGGGGCCCGAGGTCGAGGGCGCTGTTCGTCGGCCGCGGGGCCACGCCCTCCTTGCCGGCCATATACGCGGCGGTGGTCGTGGCGGAGACGCGCCCGGCGTCGTGGCCGGTGTCCTCGAAGACCCACCGGGCGACGTCGTGCCAGGTGACCACGTCGCCGCTGTTGGTCATGTGGAACGTGCCCGTGAGCGCGTCCGTGGTGACCAGGTGCAGCAGGGCGTCGGCGAGGTCGTCGGCGAAGGTGAGGCGGCCGTGCTGGTCGGCGACGACGGCCGGGTCGATCCCGCGCTCGGCGAGGGAAGCCATGGTGGCCACGAAGTTCTTCCCCTCCCCGATCACCCAGGAGGTGCGCACGATCCAGTGCCGCGGCACGGTGCGCACCGCGGCCTCGCCGGCGGCCTTCGACTGGCCGTAGACGCCCAGCGGCGCGAGCGGGTGGTCCACCGGGTGCCCCTGCCCCACGGGGAGGGCACCGTCGAACACGTAGTCGGTCGAGACGTGGGCCAGGGGGACGCCGGCCTCGGTGCAGCGGCGGGCCAGCTCGGCGACGGCGGTCGCGTTGACGGCCCAGGCCTGGGCCCGGCCCTCGGGCGTCTCGGCGGCGTCCACCGCGGTCATGGCGGACGCGTTGACCACGGCGCGCAGGCCGCGGAAGTGCTCCCGCGGCCAGGACACCGGATCGGTCATGTCCCACGTGTCCCGGCCATGGGCCTCGACCGGGATCCCCGCGGCCTCGGCGCGGGCCACGAGGGCGCGGCCGAGCTGGCCGCCGGCGCCGAGCACGAGGATCGGGGCGGGCGGCATGGGGGTGACGTCCGCGAGCATCGGGTGGGCGCGGTCCTTATCCGAGAGCTCGGCGTCCTCGAGCGGGATGGGCCAGGTGATGGCCGCCGTCGGGTCCGCGAGGTTGAGGAACGTGTACTGGCCCTGCGCGTCGGCGGACCAGTGGTCGTTCACCAGGTAGGTGTAGGCGGTGTCCGGCTCGAGCGTCTGATAGGAGTTGCCCACCCCGCGCGGCACGAAGACGGCCTTCTCCGGGCCGAGCTCCACGGTGGCGACGGCGCCGAAGGACGGCCCTTCCCGCAGGTCCACCCAGGCGCCGAAGATCCGGCCGTGGGCGACGGCCACGTACTTGTCCCAGGGTTCGGCGTGGATGCCGCGGGTGGTGCCGACGGCGTCGTTGAAGGAGATGTTGTTCTGCACCGGGGCGAGCGAGGCCAGGCGGGGGTGCTCGGCGGCGAGGGCGCGGATCTTCTCCCGCTGCCAGTTCTCCTTGAACCAGCCGCGGTTGTCCCCGTGGACGTCGAGGTCGAGGACGAGCAGGCCGGGGATGGCGGTCTCGGTGATGCGCATCAGCGGTTCTCCCTCACTGGCCCTGGGCGCGGTACGTGGCCTCGACGGCGTCCTTGGCCGGGCGCCACCACGCCTCGTTCTCGCGGTACCAGCGGACCGTGTCCGCCAGACCGGCCCGGATGACCGTGAACTGCGGCTCCCAGCCGAGCTCGGTGCGCAGCGCGGTGTTGTCGATCGCGTAGCGCAGGTCGTGGCCGGGGCGGTCGGCGACGAGGTCGTAGTCGTCCGCGGGGCGGTCGAAGAGCTCGAGGAGGATCTCCACGATCTCCTTGTTGTTCCTCTCCCCGTCCGAGCCGATCAGGTACGTGCGGCCGATCTCGCCGCGCTCGAGGATGCGCAGCACGGCCGAAGAGTGGTCCTCCGTGTGGATCCAGTCCCGGACGTTGACGCCCTGGCCGTAGAGGCGGGGGCGGACGCCGTCGATCAGGTTGGTGATCTGGCGCGGGATGAACTTCTCGATGTGCTGGTACGGGCCGTAGTTGTTGGAGCAGTTGCTCAGCGTGGCCTGCACGCCGAAGGAGCGCACCCACGCGCGCACCAGGTGGTCCGAGCCGGCCTTCGAGGCCGAGTACGGGCTGGAGGGGTTGTACGGGGTGGACTCGGTGAACTTCGCCGGGTCGTCCAGCTCGAGGTCACCGTAGACCTCGTCCGTGGACACGTGGTGGAACCGCTTGCCGTGCTTGCGGACCGCCTCCAGGAGGACGAAGGTTCCGACGATGTTCGTCTGGATGAACGGCGAGGGATCGTTCAGCGAATTGTCGTTGTGGGACTCCGCCGCATAGTGCACGACGGCGTCCGACTCGGCGACCAGGCGGTCCACCAGGGCCGCGTCGCAGATGTCCCCGACCTCGAGAGTGACGCGGTCCTCCGGCAGGCCGGCGAGGTTCTCCCGGTTGCCGGCGTAGGTCAGCTTGTCCAGGACGACGACGTCGTGCTCCGTCTCGCGGACGAGGTGATGGACGAAGTTCGAGCCGATGAAACCGGCGCCGCCGGTGACGAGGAGGTGCATGGGTCCAGGGTAGCGATCCCTGCCTGTTGCCCCTCACCTCCGGTCACGGGCCGGTTGCTGCCCAACCGCCAGGTATGTCTCGCACAACATGCCAATGAGGTCGAAGCTGATGAGCGCGACCGTCGTTCATCCCTCGGCCAAAGAATATCGGCGCGACCACCTGACGCCCCGGTCGCAACTCATCGCCGATGTATCCGCCCCAATATGAGAACGTAGAATTCGGCACGATGAGCCGTGGAGCGTGGACGAGCGCTCGAAGGTCTTCGACCACTCCGCCGTCCATCAGACTCACCGGAGCGATGTCATCCAGAACGGGCCGGAGATTCTGCGCGCACCAGAGCAGGTCGTCTGAGACGATCACCAACCGAGTCGGCGTGCCGGCTTCCGCGATCGCCTCCTCGACGGCCTGCAGGGTGTAGGCCACCTCGGCGCGTGAGGCATGGACACAGGCCGCCGAGCTGCGCCGGCCACCAGTCGCCGAGCTGGCCAGAGCCGGAGGCGCCCTCGCGGCCATGGCGCTGGGCGCGAAGAGGCGGGACTGGGCCGGGGCCGCCGACCGCGCCGCGACCGCCTGGGGCCTGACCCAAGGGTGGGTGCACCGGCGTCTCCTGGGTCGGCGGGCGCCGTCATCTGTCGGCCTGGGCCTTGAGCAGGAGGCTCAGGCGTCAGAGGGGTCGAACTCGTCGTCCGGGATCGCCCGCCACTGAGGCAGCAGCAGGGGCGATTCACCGCGGGCGTAGAGCCGGGTGAAGTGCAGCGGGGCCTGGACTGACCGGGCGCGCACCTGCGGCGGCAGCGCACTGGAGAGGTAGCCACCCCAGTAGGAGAACGTGGAGTTCGCCAGGATCAGGTGGCGCCCCCCAGCGATCTGCGCCAGGTCGTCGAACATGTCGTGCGGTCCGGGGAGGGTGTGCACGGAGGCGTGGTCGGCCAGGAATCCGAGGTTCCGTTGGCACCAGTCGACGTCGTCCGAGACCAGGACGATCCGCTCGAGGTCTGCCTCGGGAACGCGGGAGACGGCGGCGCGGACGTAGCCGGGGATGTCGAACCCGTAGTTGGCCCGGTGCACCGGATCGGAGTAGTAGTCACCCCGGCGCACGTTCACGACGACGGCCCCGCGGTCTACCTGCTTCAGACGCGCCTGAAATCCGTTGCTCGTCAACAACCTCTCGCGCGTGAAGTCCAGGAGGTCACGAAAGAACCAGTCCTGGTAAGTCTGCTGGCCCCACTCGACCGTGCGCTCTTGCCGGAAGGAAACATCCTCTTCCCGCACCGTGAGATCCCTGAGCGCGGGGAACTCTGTCAACCACGGCTCCATCGTGGGCTTGTAGCGCACCAGCCACGGACGTCCTTTTTCCCGGCGGCGCGCCCAGGCCGTGGCCCACAGGTAGAGGAAATTGCCACCGTTCATCGGCTCTGCCCCCCAGATCACTGGAGGGTCGGCGCGGCGCACCGTGGCCAGCACGCCGGCAGCAATGTCTCGGGGCGTCCTCATCCTCATCAGGCTTCGCATGGGTGGCCTCCTCAATTCCGCCGCCACAACAGACGTACTCGACCTCAGCGTACTGGCGAGGACCTCGCCCCCGACTGGATCGCGCGACGCCTAGGCTGGCCGTATGACCATCGACGTCCTCTACGTCCGTCCCGGCGGCAGCGGCTGGGGCCCCGTCGACGTCCTCGCACGCCTGGCCGCCCGCCTGCTCGACGGCCGACTGGTCGAGGTCGAGGACCGCGGCGCCGCCTCGTGGGCCCAGCGCGCGTCCGTGCTCCTGCCGCGCGGCCGGCGGGCCCGCGGGCGCCGCCTCCTGGTGCTCGCCGGCAACCCCGCCGCCCTCGCCCTGGCCGCGCGCCGGGACCTGTGGTGGCCCGGGCACGAGTCCACGGCGGCCTGGATCGTCGACTCATTCTGGACCGACCGGATCGCCGGGATCGCCCGGCACCGGCCCCACTTCGACCGACTGTTCGTGACGGACCCGGACCTCGTCGATGAGTGGAGCGCGCTGACCGGCCGCCCCGTGGACGCGCTACCGTGAGGTTCGGACACCCTCGCCGTCGCCGCCGACGACGGCCCCCGCTCGGTCGACCTGCTGCGTCTGGGCCGCCAGCCGGAAGCCTGGGACGACGACGCCCGCACCGCCCGCGAGGCGCAGGAC